>Ga0182021_10008269_pt1 | contig 12330 bp, 7 predicted proteins | sample 612E3MmetaG_FD_120493 | JGI IMG/M metagenome (GOLD analysis project Ga0182021, IMG submission 120493) | Permafrost microbial communities from Stordalen Mire, Sweden - 612E3M metaG (Illumina Assembly) | ecosystem: Environmental > Terrestrial > Soil > Wetlands > Permafrost | place: Sweden...
AGCAGGAACAGAATCGGAAGCAGCGCGACGAGCAGCGGCGACTGCTGGAGCAACAACAAGAACAGCAGCGGAAACAGCGCGACGAGACACAGCGGCAATTGGAGCAGCAACAAGCGCAGAAACGGAAACAGCCAAAGCCTTAGCCGCCCGCACGGGCGAGGCCGAGACAGTGTGCCGAAAATTGTGTCGCTTCCCCGCAGTTCAACTGCGGGCGAACGAATTTACACAAAATTCGACCTACCGCGCGAAGCGTGGACCATGGTCTCAGCTCTCGAAGACGGCAATGGCCCGCACCGGCGAGCCGGTCCCTCCTCGTATCTTGAGCGGCAGGCCAATAAAGCGAAAACGCCCCCGACCGATGAGCCGGTGCAAATTGATCAGGTTCTCGTAATGTGTAAAGCCCAATTCCCCGCAAATGTGATGAACTTCCTTATTCGAAACGTGGCGCACACCCGGTGATAGCGTTTCGACGCCAAACGCCGCGATGGCCTGCTGACCCAACCAGCGCGCTGCGTCAGTGCTGAGCCCCGGTCCATGGTCCCAATCAGCTGTCCCAAAGGCGCGCCGATAATGATCCGTATAAAGCAGCACCGTATCCCCCGGTTTGATTTCAAGACTTGCCGCGGAGAGGGCGCGTTCTAAATCAGCCGTCTCGATCAACTCCCGCCGACCTTTATGAGACAAGTCTAAACAGATCCCCTCGGTATAGAACATCGTGAGCGGCATCGTGTCGATCGACTGGCCCCGGTATTGACGGGCCATATGGTTGAGGGCATCGACATGCGTACCGGTATGTTCGCCCAATTCCAACCGGTTTACGGCGGGTGAAACGACGTCACTCTCAGTAATGCCCTCCCACTGTTCATGCGATACGTGTACCGTGATCGTCACTTCCGGCAGGCCGGGAAACACCGGCATCCCTGAGAAGATTTCCTGACTCAAGTCAATGATTTCCAGCATACCTCATACCCTTTCTGATTTTATGGATGTTCCGTCGGGCGGAGATCGACGCTAAAATACCAATCAGCCCGCACTCACTTGAGCACGGGCTGAGCGTTTGCAGATGTGAGACTTGCCGGGCCGCACGCAGCTCAGGAATGATCGAGCGCCACCTGCGTCAGATCATTCGGGTTGAACTTCACCCAGACCATCTGGCCGGGCAGATACTTGGTGCGCGATCCATCGGAGACGGCGCCCTGCGTATCGGCTTGAAACACCGGCTTATTCGTGGGGTGTACTTCCACGCGGAATTGCATCATCGATCCGGTGTTGTTGATGCGGATGTTCATGTCGGTGGCCGTGAGAATGGTCGCCTGCGCGGCTTCGCCCATGGACCGAATGGCGTTATAGGCTTGCTCTTTGGCCAACAACATCTGCTCTATTTGTTGAGGGTTGCCCGCCGACACGGCGCCCATCGCCCCCGCTGCGCCCGCCATCCCCAACACACCCTTGATTTTAACTTTCTTGTGATCGGCTGGGTCGTACATCACTTCGACGGCAGCTCCCGGCAGGAACGCACCGATCTGAATGCGCGACACGATCTGCTTCATCTCCACCTGAAAGGCCGGCTCCGTGGTGGGCGTCACATTCAACGCAAAGCCCACCACGGGATTGTCGTTGATGGTGGTGCCCGTATCCCACGTGCGCAGGATGGTGCCCTGGGCCGTGACGCCGTTCTTGATGCTGCCCGCTGACAGACCGCGCGTCATGCGGACGACAAAGAAGATCACAACAACGGCGATGACGATGGGGATGATGACGAACAGCGCTGTCATCCCTTCAAACGGACCGAAACCCTGCGGCTGAACGCTGGACAACGGTAGACTGTGTAACATGCTGCCTCCTTTAGAGATATGAATTTGTCTGTGCTCTGCGCTCGACCACGCGCGTGATCGAGCGGTGTTCCGTAACGTAACATCACTGGCTGAGATAAGATGTCGGTAGTCTTGCCAGAGACGGCGAGAACAATTTGTTCATTCCGCGCAGAGCGTGCCCAAGCCTCTGCGAAGACAGTCTCTGCGCGGAATGATATCAGTCGGAAGCCAGGTCTTTACGGACTCTTAACGGATCACCACCGGCACATAGAGAGGATACCATGTCCGCACGATAAATGGCACCGTCTCGCTGGCACCACCGCCCGGCGCTGGATTCTCAACCGTGAGGCCGTTCGATCCAGGCGAGAGCTGATCGAGACCGAAGATCGTCACGCTCAGGTGTGAGCTATCCACAAACTGCGTGGGCCGAACCTCGCCGTTCCACCGCACCATCGCACCGTCCACAAAGTTCCTGCCCGTGACGATGAGCGTGAATTGTTTACTGCCCGCGCCATGCGACCAGGCCCAATTGGTACTGAGCTCCGTGAGCGACGGCACCGCGTTTTGCCCAGGAGTCGCCACAGCCAGCCCGACGATATTCGAGACACTGCTTGCGCCGTTACTGACCTGGAAGTTCACTGTGCCCGGCTGCGCGACCTTGTTGGCACTGACGTTGATTTGCAAGTGGGTGCCATCGACGAAGGTGGTCGGCGCGCCGACGTTGTTGATCAACACTTGAGAAGTGTTCTGAAAATTCGTGCCAAAGACATCGACCGTCACGGCCACCGGGCCGGCTTTCACTCCTGACGGGTTGAGATGATCGATCGAGGGAATGGGCACGCCGGCTGCCGCGACGTTCGACGGATCGATCTGATCGATCGAGGCATTGAGCGCGGCCGAGGTGACCTGGAATGTCAGCGTGTTGAAGGATTCACCGCCGCCGGGCAGGGGATTGTGAACGGCAATCGTGTGTGAACCTGCCGCTGTAATCCACGCGGCCGGGATGGTGGCATGGATTTCATTGCTAGTCACAAACGTCGTGGTGGGGTGATAGGTATCCCACTCGGCATACAGGCTCTTCACAAAGCCGCTGCCCTTGATGACGAGCGTGAAGTCACTGCTGCCTGCCACGACCGAAGCCGGCTGCAAACTGGACAGCGTTGGAACGGGATTGGCCGCCTGGAAGATCGCCACAGCATTATCGGTCATGGCCGATGCAAAGACATATTGTCCATCGTTGGTTACGGCGACGTGACTCGCTCCGTCTAGCGCCGGCGTGCCCGATCCCGCATCGCGCTTATAGAGCCGGCGCAAAGTGACAGCGCCGTTCGTGCTACCTCGGTCGAATAGGGCTAGCACTTGATCGGTCCGGCCGAGCGTGTAAACAGTCTTGCCATTAGGACTGACCGCCACACCGCGCGCCGCGCGCAGACCTAATGCTCCAGTCGAATCAACCAAGGTGCGGTGTCCACTCAACAGCCCTGTCACCGGATCGCGGTTGAACGTAACCAATGAATTGTTGGTCTGTCCAGTCACGTACACGTTGCGACCATCCGGACTGATTGCCACATGATAAGCGCCGTTCAGGCCGTTCAAGCTACCCAGCCCGCCGATGACACACAGACCGCGTGTGACATCCTGACAGTCGCCCTGAAAGCGCGTCTGAATCGGCGTCAACAGGCCCGTCTTGGCATCGCGCCGATAGACCGCCAAGACATTGGAAGTGTATGCCGTGGCGTATACATTTTTACCGTCAGGGCTTACGACGAGGCCATTCGCTCCGCCCAGCGTTTGCGTCGTCAGGGTGGTGGCGGCAATCGAGCCGACGAAGGACAAGTTACTGACCGTGGTGGTGACTTGCTTAAAAATGGCGATGGCACTACTGGTATAACCAGCCACATAAGCAAATTGGCTGTCGGGACTGTAGGCCACATCCACCGGGTAGCCCATCCCCGTAACGCCCCCCACCGCGTTTTGCGCAGCGCCCAGATAAGTCAGCGCGCCACTGCCAGCGTCACGGCGATAACTCACCAGCGCATCATTTATAGCGCCGGTGGCCAGAATGTATTTTCCACTGGGACTCACGGCCACGCCATACGACCTTGCCAATAAGGTACTGGTCACGGGTGAGGCGGGTAAGTACAAGCTTCCCGTAGATTTCTTGAGCACGATGATTTGTCCACCGCTGGTGCCGTCACCCGTCATGTAGGCATTCAAGCCATCGGGGCTGGTGGCCATGCCGATCGGACTGGTGAGATCGGCGGGGAGTAACAGGCCGGCCTTGAAGTTGGAGATATTCGCCAAATCGGCCGATTCGGGTGCTGCACCCGCGCAGTTGAGATTGTAATCAATGGCAGGCTGCGCCAGATCATTGGTCGTTAGATGCAGATAACCGGCCAGCAAGCCGACCTGACCGGGTTGGCAGATCACCGCAAAGGCTTGAGAAGCGCCCGCTGCGACATTGAAGGGCAGCACGATTGTGTGACTGAAGCCGCTGCTGCCAGACAAGGTTGCGCCGGTGATGCTGAGCGCGGCCTTGCCAATGTTTTCGACGGTGACACTCCTGGTCACGGTCTGACCAACGGTTACATCACCAAACTCGATCGGCACAACGGCGGCTGGAAGTGAAGCAAACACAGGCTGTGCCGTGGGTGAGCCGCCGCACAACAGCGTGTAAGCCACGGTGGGCTTATCGGGATCAGTCGTGTCGAACGAGAGCGTGCCTGTCAACGGCCCGATGGTGGTCGGCTTGCAGCCCAGGACGAGCGTCGTTTGCGAGTTGACCGCCACGCTGAGGGGAAAAGTGGTGAGCAGACTAAAATGCGCTGCATCATCCACGCTGGGATTAGTGACGTCCAACAAATATTCGCCCGCGTTACTAATGACCAAACTCGTTGTCAAGGTGGTATTGACCTGCACCTCGCCAAAGTTGAGCGGGCCGGGCGGCAGGGGCATGGCATTAAACGCGGGTTGGCGCGCATCCAACTCGACCGCGCCGATGTCACACGCTTGCGAGCCGGTGTTGTTGGCATCCTTGGGTCGCTTGGTGCCAATCTCGTCTTCATTGTTGACGGTGGGATCGGCGCAAATGACTGAATCGCCGTGATCGATGGCCGGGCTGCTGTATGATGGTTTATGCGTCGTCAACACGGGCAGCGCGCCGCCATTGAAGTTCAAGCCGTTCAACAAGGGAGGCGCTACCATATCGCCGCCGGCGGCCAGTCCGCATGATCCATCACTGTCGATGTTGTGACCCAGCGAAGTAATCCCCGTTGTGCTGGAGCAATTGCTCTGGCTCGCGACGCCCCGATCGAGAATGGTGTTGCCGATCTGCGTCTGCGCCGCGCCGTAGTTGTATAAAGCACTCGCGCCAGTCGAAGCAGTATTGTTAGCCAACGTACTGTTGCGGATCACGGTCTGCGCCGTTCCGGTGATGAGCAGTGCGCCGCCCTGCACGGACGCGTTGTTGGCGCTAAAAGTCGAATTGGCGATCGAAAGGTTTTGGGCGGCTGTCGCAATCGCGCCGCCGCTGCCGCCTTGCGCCCAGTTTGTGACGAAGGTGCTGCGCGCGATGGACATGATCCCCAGATTCTTGATCGCGCCGCCGTCCATATCGGAACCCACATCACCGGCGATGTTGCCATCGAACAACGTGTTGGTAATCAACACGGTACCGTTGATGTTGTTGACGAGCGCGCCGCCCTGACCTTGTACGCCGAGGTTGGCATTGAAGGCCGAGCGTTGAATCTCCAGCGTGCCGCCATAGTTGTAAACCGCACCGCCGCCGAAGTGATTGGCATCACCCGTGACGATATTGGCAGTGAAGATGGAATCATTGATCGCCGCCGAACCGCCCCCTTTCTCGATGTAGACGGCTCCACCGGCGTTGGACTTGTTGCCTGTAAAGGTCGAAGCTTCGCTCTTGAACGAGCCGCTGCCTGTCATATACACCGCGCCGCCGCGCCCGGGCGAGCCATTGGCGCGGTTCGTGATGAACGACGTGCCGATGAGATTGAGGTCGCCATTGGCATAGATCGCGCCGCCATCGTTATCGGCCACGTTGTCGATCAAGAACGATCCGATCACATTGATGGTCGCATAATTGTCGGAATAGATCGCTGCTCCCGCGCCGGAGGTGTGCCCGTCTTTGAGCGACACGGCGATCACGGTGAGCGTCGCATCAGGCGCGGTGCGCAATAAATGCGTATCCGCCGCTGCTCCGCCGCCTGCGATGGCAATCGGCCCGACGATCACGGTATTGCCATGCACGAAGGGTAGATCGGTGCGTGAGCCGGGCGCGGTCGGCAGCGTAATCGTGCCGCCGACGACGCTGAAGCCGATGATGTTCATCGCGTTGACTTTGGCCGTGCATTCGTGATACGTAGGCGACAGGCCATAGTTCGCTTGAAACACGGCTTGCAGCGCTTCCCATAGGTCGCACTTGCCGTCGTTGGCATCGTCGGCGACGGCGGTGGTATTGACGATGATGTTGGGCAAGGGCAGATCGAAATCGGGCGTGGCCGGCGCGGCGACGGCCGGCGATGAGGCCGCGACAGATAACCACACGCCGCCGATCAGCGAGGCGAGGATGACGAGCGTTAACAAATGACGAGTGATGCGTGATTGCAACATGGTGTCTCCTTGTAGAATCGGTAAGCGTAGGGGCGACGCCCGCCGTGTTAGGCAAGGGCGCGGGCAAGCCTCGCCCCTACGGTGATTCCCGAATTCGAGAATCGAACATCATCAGAGCCTTTAGCGTCTGATGCCAAAGATGCGGTCGGATTCCTTTTGCACCAACTCCGCGAACTTGGTGGCAGACGGATCGCTGGGATCGTTGACTTTGGGTGTCCAGTAACTCGTGATCTCATTCCATTGGGTTTGGGTCAGGTTGTTCTCTTTGAAGATCACTTCATACGAGATCTGCTTACCGTTGGCGTCTTTGCGGAACGAATACTCGGCGCTAACATGCGCATAGAATTCGAGGGTGCTCGGTTCTGCACCGCCGCGCATCTTGGCTAACGCGCCCTGATACAATGGCAAGAAAGCATAAGCCACTTTGCCTTGTAGAGATGGATCGCTCATGCGGGCCGTCCAGCCTTTCAGCGCCGCTTCCCAATCGGGCCGGGCGATGCCGTGCGCGGCGGCGATCGCCACACACTGTTCCTGATCGTTCCCGGTGTCCTTCATCAACGCGGCCAGTTCAGCATATTTTTCCAGCGACACGCCATTGATCGGATCGAAACCGGCGCCCGTCGGTGCGGCGGGCTGTCCGGCGGCCGGTTGAGCAGCCGGTTGGGCCGGTGTTTGTGCCGGCGGTTGAGCCGCGGCCTGGGCCGACGAGGCTACAGTGGCAACGGTGTTCTTCAACTTGTTCAAGAAACCCATGATTGTTTTCTCCTTAGAAATTAGATTGGCTAATTGTCCTCAGCAAATCGTGGCACGCGCGGACGCGAGCCACGAGCAACCCCGCACACGGCGCGCAGGGCAAGCGGCTAACGGATCACCAGTGGCAGATAAATCTTGTACACCGGCTTGATGGTGAACGACCGATCGACATTGGGCGCGGCGGCATACGTCGCGTTGCCGGGCTGCGAGGCGTGCAGTGTGCATGTCCCTGTCGTCAACAACGTGACGAGATTGCTCGTCACTGAGCACACACTCGTCGTCAACGACGTGACGGTGACGCTCAACCCCGATGAAGCTGTCGGCGCAACGACGAACGGCGAATTGCTGATCAGCCGATCGGCGATCGGCGCGAAGGTGATCGTCTGCGTCAGCAGCGGCGCGTTGCTCACAGTGAAGCTGTGCGCCGCGGGTGTGGCTGCGGTATACGTCGCATTGCCGGACTGCGTGGCGGTGATGGTGCAACTGCCTGCTACACCGCTCAATGTGACGGTGATGGCGTTGACGCCGCACACGCCGCTGGCGTTGAACGACACTGCCAACCCCGATGAGGCCGTGGCCGTGATCGCAAACGGCGGATCGCTGGTGAGGTGATCGGTCAGCGGATTGAAGGTGATCGTTTGCGATGAAAGATAGGGTGATTCGAACGCGCCGATGTCGCACGCTGCGCCGATCGGGCGGGCCACGCCGCGTTGATCGGTGGCGGGGCAGTGCGCGGGATCGCCGTTGTTGATCGCGACGCTGCCATCCCATAACTCATGTACCCATGTGCCGTCCAGATTCTCCAGCACCGTGAGTGCGGGATCGATGTTGATGTGATTGTTTGTCGTCGCCCCGATCAGCGTACAGTTCGCCATCGTTTCCAGCACATTGTAATCGGCCGAGTTCAACGTGCCGTAACAATCAGCAGACGTGCCCGTCTTGACTTGGTTGTTGCCGATGATGGTGGCCGTGAGTGTCAGTGCGCCGATGTTGGCGACGCCGCCGCCCACGCCTGCCCCGTCGCTGTCATTGTCGGCAGTATTGTTCGCAATGGTCATATAGGACAGCCACGCCGAGCTCGTGTTTGCCAGGCCGCCGCCGTCGAGGTTGGCGGCGTTCTCGCTGAGGGTGACGTTGGTCATCGACAGTGCGCCGGTGTTGGAGATGCCGCCGCCGCTGCCCAGGCCGGCGGTGTTGTTGACGATGGCGCTGTTGACGGCGGTGACATTGCCGGACGGGGCATTGAACATGCCCGCGCCCGAACCGCTTTCAGTCTGGTTCGATGCAATGATCGCGTTGTTGAGTTGCAGGTTGTAGTTGTTGTAAATTCCAGCGCCATTACTGCATCCCAGACAGTACGTGATCGTCGTGTTGCTGCGGATGCTGCTGTTATTGATGTTCAGCGTGCCATTGTTGAAAGCACCGCCGCCCTGAAAGCCGATATTGGCGTCGACGGCGCTGCCGTTGAGGAGTGACATGGCGCCGCCATTGAAGATACCGCCGCCATAAGCTGCAGTATTGGTGGCAACCAGCGTGTGATCGAGCGTGGCGGTATTCTCGGTGCTGAGGCCGCCGCCCTGGAAAGCGTCATTGTTGATGATCTGACCATCGACAATGATGAGTTGACCGGCGGTGAGCAGGCCGCCGCCACTGCTGGCCGATTGGTTGTTCCGCACCGTTACGCCGACCAACTTGAGATAGGGGCTGCTGCGCACGCCGCCGCCGCTACCGCTGGAATCCGTCGCGACGTTGTAGGCAATCAGCCCGCCCGCCATCGTAACGGCTCCCAGGTTGTTGTTGATGCCGCCGCCGCCCGAGGCGGTGTTGCTTTGAATGACAGTGTTCGTCAGGATCATGGGCGCGTAATTGAAGATGCCGCCCCCACCGCCCCCGGCTGTGTTGCTGAAGAATTGGCCGCCGCTAATGGCCGTCGTCGCGGTAAGGGCGACATTGCATAGGCCGCCGCCCATCCCGCCCGTGTGATTGTAGTTGAAGGCGACGTTGGTCAGCGTCAGATAACCGCCGTTGTAAATCCCTGCGCCGATGCTGCTGGTGAGGGGCGCCGTGTTGGAGAGCACTTGCGAATTGATCATCGTCAACGTGCCGAGGATCGTGCCACTAAAATTGCCTGCGTTCGCCAGCGCCCCGCCCGAATTAGCCGTATTGCTGATGAAGGTCGTGCCGCTCATCGAGGCGTTTCCGGCGACATTGATCAGCCCGCCGCCGATGATGCTGGCCGTGTTACTCTGCCACGTGCCGCCATTGATGGTTAAAGCGTGGCTATCCATGTACAGGCCGCCGCCCCAGCTGGCCGTGTTGCTGATCACATTCACATTGTTCAGCGTCAGATTGCCCGAGGCGTAGATGCCGCCGCCGACATTGGAAGTCCCGTTGGAGATCGTGACGTTGTTAATGATGACATTGGTGTCGGTCATGATCTGCATCACTCGCTCGTACGAACCGGCGCTCTCCTGAATGATGGGCTTCGTGGCGGTGGCGCTGCTGATCGTCATATTCGCCTTGATGTCCAGATCACCGGTGGCGTTGTTGTCTTCGCCGTAGCCGAAGAGCGTTAGGTTGTACGTGCCCGCTGGCACGACAACGATCGAGCCCGGCGCGGCATTCGCATTCCCAATCGCTTCACGCAGTGAACAATCGGCGTTGCACGTCCCGTCGTTGGTGTCCGCCGTCTTAGTGACGGTGAACGTGGCGGTGGGAGCCGCGGCCGCCAATTGCGTCAGCAGCGCGCCGAGGGCGATGATCGCCAACATCAGGCAGAGTACCGACTTCAACCAGATAATCTTCATAGCGTATTCTCCTTCGTATCTTGATCATGTTAGAACGCCGTGAGCAAGTTTTCCATTTCATCCCATAGTCTTGCTTTGCTCGCCCACGCCGTCAGCCACTCGGCCAACGACCGCCGATGCAGAATCAAACACACCGCTTGAGGTTCAATCTCGGACTCGACAGGTGCAATTGGCTCCGGCTGATATGTCCAAACCACCACGCCTTTGGCATCGGTCACGGTCGAGGCCAGGCGGTCATCGGCCAGGACGTGCAAATCGGGATTGTAGAAATACACTGGTGCGTCGGTCTCCCGGCAATCCAAGCAGGAGTAGATTCCGCAGCCCCAATTGCAAATGGGCAACATCTTCTCCGGTAGAAGCGGCGCATCATCACGACGCGTGGCCATGTCATGCGTTTGCCGATAAACCTCCGTCAGCGAACGCCCATCGAAATCGGCGTGGCCACCCTGTGCCCCCAACAGGCCATAGCCGGGGCCGAAGCCGCCATTGCCGATCCCGGTCAACAACTGCCGGTACAACGGCGGCAGCGAAAAACCTAGATTGGCTTCCGTTGCGGCGATTTGCTCCGGCGTGGTTGGCGGATTCACTTGCGGGGCCGGGGACATACTGCGAGCCATATCATGGATCATCTTGGGCTTCGCAATTCGTCGGCGGATCAAAGTCATCAGTTCTTGGGTCATGGTCATTTCCTATCGGCTTTTCTGCTCATGTGGGCTGTAGATACACGAACTTGAAACCAGCCATATACTGCACGCACTGGGGGCTAAAATGCAATGCGCCATAGGCTGGGTTGCCAAATTCAAGGTGGTCCGTCTGTCGGTCGAAGTAGCGCGCCACGTTGGCGTCATTTTTGGTGAACGCCTCGGCGATCGCATTTCGATTTAGAACGATGCCCAGCGGGTTGAGGATGCGCATACTCAACCAGGGCTGCCGGGCCACTGCCAGTGTGCCTCTCATGCCAATCTTCGACATGAGCGACAGAGTCGCGGCCCTGGAGGCTTGTTGCGGATGGTTTATTTCTCCTGAGAAGATGAGTTCATTGGTCGTTGTATCTTTGAACTGAAAACGGACTTGGCGAGCTTCGCGTTCAATTCGACTGCCTGTCTGGCGGGCATTGAGGCTGAGTAATTCCCGGTTGTACGCGACCACGTTCGGTGTGTTGTTCCACAGGCCAAAACAGAGCATCCGCACATCAGGCCGAGTCAGCATGAGGACGAGTGTGTTTAAGGGATGGGCCGCGATGGGGCTTGTCTCCCGTTCGGAAACAAAGAAGGAAAACTGCAATTCATGGTGGGGCCCCAAACTCGCGTCGCTGAAATTGCACACCCAGATCCCCATCACGGTTTTGCCATCTGAGGTTTGTATAGGGACAAGGGATTCGTCCTTTAGCAAATGCTTAACTGCTGCAGAATCACTTACGCCCCCTATGAACAAGCCATAGCCGTCGTAGATGTGATAGGGGGTCGGCACTTCCCCGGTCGAAATCGCCGCTGTGCCATTGAGAGGATATTGCTTGAAAAGTTGATGGTCTCGTGGATTCATGATTTCTTTGTCTATCTGATGGAATTGCAAAAGGCTGGCCTGCCCGTTACGAGTTGGCAATTTTAGGCGATATATTTCTCGACAACTTCCCTGATGCGTTGGAGGGCCTCTGCGCTTTCGGGCGTGGTATTGCCAAAGGCCTGAAAATCATGGGTCATATTTGTCCAGACGTCCAATCTGACATTGGCGCCTTGCTTCTCGGCCTGGTCAGCAAAGGAGCAAATCATATCGTGCAGAATCTCGGCGCTGCCCGCCTGGATGTAAATGGGCGGCAACCCTTTCAAATCGGCGTGGATGGGAGAAATCAGCGGATTGCCAACGTTTGCGTTTTTGCAGAACCAGTCCGCCCAGCGGTCGGCCATGCGTTTCTCTATCCAATCATAGGTCGCATTCGTAGTCATGCTGTCGCCCGAGTTGGAAAGGTCTGTCCAGGGCGCCAGGCAAATCCCCAAAGCGGGGAGAGGTAGTTGGGCGTCTCTCAGTGAGAGGAGCAAAGCTAAGGCCAGATTGCCGCCGGCTGAATCGCCGGCGACTACTAAGCGTTCCGGCGCCACGCCCGTCTCTAATAACCAGCGATAGGCGGCTAGCGCATCTTCGAGTTGGGCCGGAAATGGATGTTCTGGGATAAGGCGGTAATCCAGTGCAAACGTCTGGGACTTGGCAGCTAAAGTGATCAGGGCAATCAGGTTCTGATGGGCTTTCGAATAATAAGCATAGCCACCCCCGTGCAGATACAAAACCGTGACGTGGCGCGCTCCTGATTTTGGTTGATACCAATGCCC
>Ga0182021_10008270_pt1 | contig 12329 bp, 11 predicted proteins | sample 612E3MmetaG_FD_120493 | JGI IMG/M metagenome (GOLD analysis project Ga0182021, IMG submission 120493) | Permafrost microbial communities from Stordalen Mire, Sweden - 612E3M metaG (Illumina Assembly) | ecosystem: Environmental > Terrestrial > Soil > Wetlands > Permafrost | place: Sweden...
CTCGGCGGCGATTTCCACCCCCAGGTCCCCCCGTGCCACCATGACCGCATCGGCGGCCTTGAGGATCGATTTGAAATTGCGGAGCGCTTCCGGTTTCTCGATCTTGGCCACCACCGGTATATTGAGGCCCCTTTCGAAGATGATCCTTTTCAGGTCATCCACATCCTCGCTCTTCCTGACGAACGAGAGGGCAATGAAGTCCACCCCCATCCCGAGGCAGAAATCCAGGTCCACCCGGTCCTTGGCGGTCAGGGAAGGGCTGGATACATTCACGCCGGGTAAGTTGATCCCCTTCAGATCCTTGAGTATCCCCCCTTCGACGACACTGCAATGGACCCTGTTCCCTTCGACGGAGATGACCTTGAGCTCGATCAGGCCGTCATCCATAAGAATGCGCGACCCCGGCTTCACGTCGTGGGGTAGCGCCTGGTAGATGGTGGAGATGAGCCCCGGCCTGCCGAGCAGGTCTTCGGTAGTGATGTCCAGCAGATCCCCCTTGACGAGGGGGATGGAACCGTTTTCCATCCGGCCGGTCCTTATTTTCGGCCCCTGGAGATCGGCCAGAATTGCTATCTGGCGTCCCAGGGCCTGGGACAGGCGGCGTATCGTGCCGATGGTTTCCTTTTTTGCCTCATTGGAGCCGTGGGAGAAATTGAGGCGGAAAACATCGACGCCGGTATGAATGAGCCGTCCAATCATTTTGGCCGACGAACTGGCCGGTCCGATGGTGGCGATGATCTTGGTCTTCCGGATATATCTGGTCATGGCAATCCTGGCATCAGGGAGTTTGGGCACGGACGCGGGGCGGGGGAAACGCTACCGCGCCAGCCGTTAGCAGGCTGTTGAAATACATCATGAGTAGGTCGGGATGCTAGGCGTAAGTGAACGAAAAAGCGAGGCGTATTTTTCTGTACGTTGGTTTTTTGAGCTATCGACAACAACGCAGATATACCCCGCAATAATTTTTCAACAGCCTGTTAGAAGTGATGATAGCGGCCTTTCCTCTCCGTATGCTTTGAATTGGGTGCCTTGTGGCAGTCGAAACAGGCCTGCTCTGCGTCCTTCCGGATTTCCAGGGAAGAAGCAGGCTTTGACCCCTTGGGCATGTTGTACTGTTCTGTCTGAAAAGAGAGCCGGTCCCGTTCGTCGGTGAGAGTGACCGGCTGGTACGCGACCTGCCAGTTGCTGCCGATCGGCACGGTATGGCACTGGTCACACCCCCCCGGCGGAGGAATGGATCTCCAGGCGGTGAACATGGCGCATCCGGACGACATGCAGAGGAGAAGGAAGAGAAGCGACATAAAACATTTCATGGGCAGGCTCCTTGTCAAGGTGGCGGGGCCGGGGATGGTCCACTGCACCAATCTTACCATATGGCGATGGAAAAACAACTCTGTTGAAGAGGGTAAACTCAGTAAGGACCGGAGCCATGGAGAGTCCCGGGCCGGGAGCCCTGACGAACTCGTGGCCTGTCGAACTTCTTTTCCATTGCACCAGGGCCGGGTGCCGGTCTATAACAGGATATGACTCACACTGTCGGTAACAGGATGAAAGAGACCCTTCTCCGGATATTCGATCTGCTGCTTCAACGATACGGGCCGCTCCACTGGTGGCCGGCCGAAACCCCCCTGGAGGTCTGCGTGGGAGCGATCCTTACCCAGAATACTGCCTGGGGGAATGTGGAGAAGGCGATAGCCAATCTCAAGGGGGAGGGGCTGCTGACGCTGCCGGCCCTCCGTGATGTCGCGACCGACCGTCTGGGTTCGGTCATCAGGCCTGCCGGTTTTTTCAACGTGAAGAGTCTCCGCCTGAAAGAATTCATCGACTGGCTCTATGACAGGTTCGGCGGTGACCTGGATATGATGTTCAACGGTGACTGGCAGGAACTGAGAGGGGCGCTACTGAAGGTCAAGGGGGTCGGCCGGGAGACTGCGGACTCTATTCTCCTCTATGCAGGCCGGAAGCCGACATTCGTGGTGGATGCCTATACGAAGAGGCTGTTTTCACGTTTTGGTTTGCTCCCGGAAAACTCTGGATATGAAGAGGTCCGTGCGTTGTTCATGGAGAACCTCCCTGCTGACGAGGCGCTTTTTAACGAATACCATGCCCTCATTGTCCAGCACGGCAAGGAGCACTGCCGGAAGAAGCCGCGCTGCAAGGGATGCGATCTTCACTTTCTCTGTGGCCGGACCTAGCTGTCTGTCAGGACAGAGCCATTTTTCCCACCTGGTTCCTCCCTCCCGCCTTTGCCCGGTAAAGGGCAGTGTCCGCTTCATGAATCAGGTCGTAGACCGACGTGATCCGTTCCGCCGGATAAACGGATACCCCCAGGCTGACCGTTAGCCTCAGCCCTTCATGGGGATTGGGGAACCTCATTTTCTCCACTGCTGTCCGGAGCCGTTCGACCACGGCAATCCCTTCATCGGGAGATGTTTCGGGAAGGAGGAGGATGAATTCTTCTCCGCCGTAGCGGGCAATGATATCGTAGCGGCGGAGTTGTCCCTGGATGACGGCAGCCAGGGATATGAGCACCTGGTCGCCTTGGGGATGGCCATACTTGTCATTGATCCTCTTGAAATGGTCGATATCCATTATGGCAAGGGTAAGGGGGGCATGTTTGCGATGGGCCCGCTGAAACTCCTTTTCCAGGGCTTCCATGAAGTAGCGCCGGTTGAAGATGCCGGTCAGCGGATCGGTGTTGGAAAGCTCCAGCAGGAGCTGGTTGGATCGCTTCAGGGCGTCCTGGAGCGCCTTGATCTTGAGCTGGACCTTGACCCGTGCCACGAGTTCGCCCGGATCGAACGGTTTGGTCACGTAATCGCAGGCGCCATGATCCAGCCCCTTGATCTTCATTTCCTGGTCGCCCCTGCCGGTCAGCATGATGACCGGTATATCCTTCAACTCATCACGTGTCTGCATCATGGCGATGAATTTGAAGCCGTCCATGCGGGGCATTTCCACGTCGCAGATGACCAGATCGGCCTTGTGTTCCAAGAGGGACTTCAATCCGTCAATACCGTCGGCCGCCTCCCGATAGTTGTCGAAAAGGGATATTTCCCGAAGGATCAGGAGAATTTCCTGACGTACCGTCTTGGAATCGTCGATGATGAGAATGCTCGAAGCCATGTCGCCTCATTTCCCCTTGAAGAGCAGATCGAGAAACTGATGGAGGATTGCCGCGGTAAGCCCCCAGATCTCGTCGGCCCCATAGGTGTAGAAAAAGACCGGATGGATTCGTCCCTTCCAGTTCCAGTCCTCGACGCGGAATATCGCTGGATCGAGGAGATGGGAGAGGGGGACCTCTATGATCCGGTCGATTTCGTTCGGGTTGATGCTGAAGTGACAATCATCGGGGAGAAAGCACACAAACGGGGTCACCCTGTAATTGTACACGGAATGGAAATCATCCAGTATCCCGAGGATTTCCACATCGTCGGGGGCAATGCCGACCTCTTCACGGGTTTCCCGGAGGGCGGTCGCCCGCATATCACGGTCATTCGGATGGCGCACCCCGCCGGGAAAGGAAATTTCGCCCCGATGGTGATGAAGATGTTCGGTCCTCTTGGTGAAGAGGACATGACAATCTCCTGCTTTCCGGTAGAGGGGGAGAAGAACGGCAGCGGGAACCGGTCCGGGAGCCATGGGGATTCGTTCATGGGCCGCCAGGGTGGATCTGATTTTATCTTTAAAATCCATAAATAATAAAGTTATGAGTTAAACAACTCATAACTAAGAACTCAAAACTCAAAACTGCTTTTAGAGTACCAGTTCCTTGGCCCGCCGCTTGAGTTCGGCGATGGTCTCATCGTAGTCGCCGCTGGCGAAGACGGCGCTCCCTGCCACGAAAACATCCGCACCGGCATGGGAAATCCGGTCGATGTTCTCTATCTTCACCCCCCCGTCAACTTCCAGTTCCGCCTCCAGGCCCCGCTTGTCGAGCATGGCCCTGAGCGCATGGATCTTGGGCAGGCATGACTCTATGAACGACTGCCCGCCGAAGCCGGGATTAACGGTCATGAGGAGCACCAGGTCAAGATCCTCCAGGATATAATCGAGGCAATGGAGGGATGTTGCCGGATTGAGGGATACTCCCGCCTTTTTTCCGAAAGACTTGATGAACTGGATGGTCCGGTTGAGGTGATTGGTCGCTTCGGCATGGACGACGATGATATCGGCCCCTGCGCTGGCGAACTCGGGAATGTAGAGGTCCGGGTTCTCGATCATCAGGTGGACATCGAGCGGCAGCGTGGTAACCTTTCTGACTGCCTCCACCACCAGGGGGCCGATGGTGATGTTCGGCACGAAATGACCGTCCATGACATCGATGTGGATATAGTCGGCGCCCGCTGCGGCGACGGCCCGCACTTCGTCTCCCAGTCGAGAGAAATCGGCGGAGAGGATGGATGGCGCAATTTTTTTCATAGTTCCTCCGAATGGCTATTTGTCCGTTTCTCTACGAAAACTTTTCTGTCCTGCGAAGCCGGGCGGCGAAGAACCCGTCCATGCCGTGTCTATGGGGCCAACTCCGGAAACATCCCCTTTCGGTGAAAAGCTTTCCGATTTCCGGGTATATTTCTCGTAAATCTTCTAGCATAAAACAGGGGTTGCGGGAAAGAAAATCATCGACTACTCTTTCATTTTCTTCCTCTGCCGTGGAACAGGTGGCATAGAGAAGTCTCCCCTCCTTTGCCAGGCAGCCTGCAGCGTGCCGGAGGATCGCTTTTTGTTTCACGGCAAGTTCCTCTATGTTTTGCCGCGTCTTCCACCATTTCCCCTCCGGGTTGCGCCGCAGCACCCCGAGGCCCGAACAGGGGGCATCCACGAGAATCCTGTCAAATTCCATCCCCTCCGGAAACGTCAACGGTTTTGCGGCATCCAGCCGGGTGGTCCGGATAATGGTTATGCCGAGCCTGGCGGCGGTATCCTCGATCAGGTGCAGCTTGCGCGGGAAGGCGTCGCCGGCAAGGATTGTGCCCCGGTCCTCCATAAGCTGGGCCAGGTGGGTCGTCTTCCCTCCCGGGGCGGCACAGACGTCCATTACCCGCTCACCCGGCCGTGGCGCCAGGAGGATGGCAGCCATCTGGGATGATTCGTCCTGTACCGTGAAGAGCCCCTCCCTGAAACTGGGGAGCGTGCCGAGCTGGACAGACCCGGAGAGATGAAGGGCGAAGGGGGAGAAGCGGGCAACGTGCGCCGTCACTCCTTCGGCGGCAAGACGGGATATGAGTTCTTCTCTCGCCGTCTTCAGGGTGTTGACCCGCACCGTCAGCGGAGGTGTCGCCAGCATGGCCTCCGCCAGGGCCTCCGCCTCATCCGGACCCAACTGCCCGATCCAGTCTGCGATGATCCAGGAAGGGGCGGAATGTCGTGTAGAGATGAATCCGGCAGGATCTGAACCTCTGTCAGGATAGGGGATGCTGTCCCGCTCACGGTCCGCCCTCCGGAGCACTGCGTTGATGAACCCGGTAGCTCGCGGCACGATGTCATGGGCGAGCTTGACCGTTTCGTTGACAGCAGCGGAGACCGGGACCCGGTCGAGGAAAAATGCCTGGTAGAGGCCGATGCGGAGGAGCAAGTGCACCGCCCGCTCCAGCCGGTCGAGGCGCTGCGAGGAACAATGGCTGATGATATGGTCGAGGGTACCCTGCCGACGGAGCACGCCGTATACCAGCTCCGTAAGAAGCCCCCGGTCCGGCCCTTTCAGTAGGCCGCGGGAAAGCTCCCGGTCGATGAGGATATCGGCGAAGGAGCGTTCCTTCTCGATGCGGAGCAGGATATCGAAGGCGGCGCGGCGCGGATTTGCGGTGGGCACAGAAACTCCTTAGTGCGGAAGTTTGGATGGTGAAAGCAAAAAGCGCTGAAGCGGAGGGAAAAGCCTTTCCTTCCGTGCTTCTGCGCTTCAGCCTTCCGCGCTGCCTGATCAGCCTCTTGGCCCGTATGCCATCTCTTCCAGTCTTCTCACTCGCTCCTCGAGGGGGGGGTGGGGGGAGAAGAAAGACATGGGGCCGCCGCCGGCCAAGGGGTTGACGATGAACAGGTGCGCCGTGGCCGCGTTGGCATGCATCGGGATCTGCTGATTGGCCATTTCCAGCTTCCTGAGGGCACCGGCGAGATACAGAGGGTTGCCGGCCAAGGTGGCGCCTCCGCGGTCAGCCTCGTACTCCCGGGAGCGGGAGATCGCCATCTGTATCAGCATGGCGGCTATCGGGGCTACGATGGCCATGACGATGAGGCCGAAGATGCCGCCCCCTTCGTCGTCCCGGTCCCGGCCGCCGCCGAAGATGGCTGCCCACTGGGCCATATGGGCCATGTAAGTGATGGCGCCGGCAATGGTGGCAGCAATGGATGAGATAAGGATGTCCCGGTGCCGCACGTGGGAGAGTTCATGGGCCATGACTCCCCTCAACTCCTCCCGGGTCAGGATCCGCAAGATGCCGGTTGTCGCCGCCACTGCCGCATGGTCGGGATTTCTGCCGGTGGCGAAGGCGTTGGGTGTTTCCGACTGGATGATGTAGACCTTCGGCGTCGGCATCCCTGCCGCAACGGCAAGTTCCCGGACCAGCCCGTAAAACTCGGGATAATCCGCTTCCGTCACCTCCTGGGCGCCATACATGGCGAGTACGATCTTATCGGAAAACCAGTAGGAGACGAAGTTCATCACCCCGGCCATGATCAGAGCGAAGGTCATGCCCGATCTTCCCCCGATGGCGCCTCCGGCTAGCACCAGCAGCATGGTCATGAGCGCCATGAGAAATGTCGTTTTTACTGCATTCATCGGATTACCTCGTGAGGTGCTCAATTTTCATGTATTCTACTGGCTTATTATAATAACTGCCGGGCAAAACTGCAAGGGTACTGTAACGATCGAGCCCCGGTTTTCTTGACGTGGTTTCATGTTGGGTTACTCTTTAACAACAAGATTGATTCCTCTCGGGGAGGCCGTGTGGATGACGTTGTCTGGGGAATACTTATTACCGCTCTGACCGTGCTGGCGCTTTTCTCGGCCGGCCATGCACTCCTGTTCAAGCGAGACCCGCGGGCGGCATTCGGCTGGATAGTGATAAGCTTGACGGTCCCTCTGTTCGGCCCCTTTCTCTACTGGACCATGGGGGTCAACCGGATCCACCGGCGGGCTCGCCAGTGGATCGAGAGCGGCCGCCGCCTGTCCGGATGGGCCAGCTTTCCGGAACGGCGCGGCGAGGAATCGACCGTTTTCCTGCTGCCAGAGTATGAGCACCTGACTGAACTCCGTCAGCTGGGTGACCGGGTGGGCAACTTCACCCTCCTCCCCGGCAACAGGATCGTCCCGCTGCAAAACGGCGATAATGCCTATCCCGCCATGCTGGCGGCAATTGACGGGGCCGGCCATTCCGTTCATCTCAGTTCCTACATCTTCGATGGTGACGAAACGGGTCGCCGGTTTACGGACGCCTTGAAGATGGCGGCAGGAAGGGGCGTCGAGGTACGGGTGATCGTCGACAGCATGGGTGAGAAATATTCCCGCCCCATGGCCCGTCGGCTATTGAAGGATTCGCCGGTGAAGGTCGGCCGTTTTCTCCCGCTGAGCCAGGGTGTCTATATCAATCTCCGGAATCACCGGAAGATCCTGGTCGTAGACGGAAGCCGGGCATTCACCGGCGGGATGAACATCGGCAGCAGGCACGTCACTGACGGACATGGTGGGGCACCTGCCGTGGTCGATCTCCATTTCAGAGTCGAAGGCCCGGTGGTGGCTGACCTGCAGCGGGTTTTCCTCGGCGACTGGCATTTCGTCACGGGAGAAATCCTGAAGGATTCGCGCCTGTTCCCGCCCATTGCCCCAGCCGGGACCGCCCTTGTCCGGGCCATCAGCGATGGTCCGGACAAGGATTTCCGGAAGATCCACCAGATCATCATGGGCGCTCTATCCTGCGCCCGCCACTATGTCCGGATCATGACCCCCTATTTCATCCCCGATCAACCGCTCATCTCCGCCCTGGTGACCGCGGCACTGCGGGGCATCGACGTGACGCTGGTCCTGCCGGCCCGGAACAACCTTCCCTATGTCCACTGGGCGACACGGGCCTACCTCTGGGAACTCCTGAAGCAGGGGATACGGGTCCTCTACCAGCCTCCCCCCTTCGTCCACACCAAGCTGCTCCTGGTGGACGGGGTCTGGGGGCTGATCGGCTCGGCCAATCTCGACCCGCGGAGCCTCCGGCTCAATTTCGAGTTCGATCTGGAAGTCTACGACCGGGAGTTAGCTGAGCTTCTGGGGAGGGACTTTGACGCGGCAGTGGCCAGATCACGGGTGGTGACCCTGGAGGAGGTGGACAGGAGGCATCTGCCCCAGAGGATCAGGGACGGCGCGGCGAAGCTCTTTTCGCCCTACCTTTGAAATGGTTCAGTCTGGAAAAAACCGGGAGATATTCACCAGCGCCCGCTCCAGCGCCTCCCGGCTGTGGGCCTCGATGGTCCAGGCAGCATTGGGTGCATAGCGGGCCATAAGCGAAAAGAAGAGATCGAAATCGATGTTCCCTTCACCGATGGGGGCATGATCGTCCTTGATGCCGAAATTGTCGTGGATGTGGGTCTCGGCGATGTAGGGGCCCAGCTTGGCGAACCACTCCTCCATCCCCACCTGTTTGAACATGTTCCAGTGGCCTACATCGAAGCAGTGGCGCAGGACCGGTGAATCTAAGCTCTCCAGGAGCGTCCTGAGGGTGGACGGTTCCTCCTCGAAGATGTTTTCCACGGCGATGACACAGCCTATCGGTTCCGCTAGCCGGATGACCTCCCCCCAGGTGATGATGCTCTGCCCCAGCCAGTCCTCCTGGCTGTCGCCGTAGCGCCATTTGTCGTAGCCGGGGTGAAGGACGACGACCCGGGGCTTCAGGACCGCGGCTGCATCCAGAACCTGCTGGAAACGGCGCGCGGTGGCTTCCCGGAGGAGGGGTTCGACGGAGCCGGGGTTGAGGTCCATGAAAGGGCCGTGGATGGTCGTGCGGAGGCCATTGTCCGCCAGGCTGGCGGCTATGACGGCCAGTTCCTCTGGGATGAGGCTGTCCAGGACGTCGCCGGGAAGGAATACTTCGGGATTGATCCGCCGCTGGATGATGAGGGGGAGGTTCTCCCGGAGGAACGTATAGGGTATATGGGCGAAGAGCCGGCTATTCATGCTTGTGCTGTTCTTCCCGGTGCTTGTTGATGACGGCGTCGGCACGGTCCGCGCAGCAGACCAGCTGTTCCATCTTCAGGATGGCATCCGGCTCTCCCAGGACGATCAGAGTATCGAGCGCCTCGAACTTCACATGGGACTGGGGGTTGAAGACCATGGAGCCGGCGGCCTTCTTGATGCCGATGATGATGACCCCGGTCTCCTTGCGGAATCCGGAGCTCATCAGATTTTCCCCGACGAAGCGGGAATTAGCCGGGATGGAGATCTCTTCCATCTGGAGTTCCATGTGCTCCCGGCCGGTGGCGATCTCGATGAAATCCACCACGTTGGGGCGGAGAATCGCCTGTGCCATCCGGTTGCCGCCGATATGGTAGGGGGAGACGACCTTGTTGGCTCCGGCCCGTTTCAGCTTGATCTCTGAATTTTCCTCGCCGGAACGGGAGAGGATGTAGAGGTCGGGGTTGAGCCCCCGGGCGGTCAGGGTGATATAGACGTTCTCCGTGTCCGAGGTTACGACCGAGATCAGCCCCTTGGCCCTTTTTATCCCCGCTTTCAGCAATGCTTCATCGTCGGTGGCGTCGCCGTGGAGAAAGAGGTAGTTGTCCTCCTTCAGCTTTTCGATGAGTTCGGCGCTCTTTTCCACCACGACGAACGGCAGGGGCTTCATGGAGAACTCCTTGCAGATCAGGCTGCCCATCCTGCCGAAGCCGCAGATGATGTAATGGTCCTTGAGGGCATCTACCATTTTTTCCACCTTTTTCCTCCCGATGATGCGCTGGAACTGACCTTCGAACATGATCTGGGCAAGACTGCCGATCAGGTAACCGAGGACGCTGACTCCGATAATAATGAGAATGATGGTGAATATCTTGCCCGCATCGGACAGGTCATGAACTTCTTTGAACCCGACGGTGCCGAGGGTGATGACGGTCATGTAAAGGGCATCGAGAAAACGCCACCCCTCGATCCCCATGTACCCGGCGGTGCCGAGGGAAACGAGGGCCAAAAGTACCAGGATCGATGTTTTCAGGTGCTTGACAGGGTCCATCCGCAGCTCCTTTGCCGCACCAGATTACTATCAGAACCAGCAAATGGCAAGAAATTAAGCATCCGCCACGGCATCACTGCGGAGCAATTGCAAGTGATTTTGAGCGATTATCTTGACAATTTTTGTATACTGTATACAATGCGCGTGTAACCTCTTCGGGAGAATGCCCTATGAGAAAAAGCGTAGAAAAGCACCTTACCCTCCGGGAAAAGATTCTGGAAACCATCCGTGATGCCATAATCGCCGGTGCCCTCAAGCCGGGGGAGAAGGTCGCCGAGCCGGAGCTCGCTGAAAGGTTCGGCATCAGCAGGACACCTATCCGGGAGGCTTTCCGCCAGCTGGAATCGGAGGGGTACCTGACGGTCATCCCGCGAAAAGGGGCCGTGGTGGTTTCCTTTTCCGAGAAGGACGTGGAAGAGTTTTATGCCATCAAGAGCATATTGGAGGGGTATGCGGCCCGCCGGGCATGTGACAACCTTACCCCCCGGGATCTGGACAAACTCCAGGCCATCAATGCCAGGCTCCTCAATCTGGCGGAAAGCGCCGACATCAAGAATTTTTTCAAGGTGCATAACGATTTTCATGAGATGTTCATCCGGGCTGCCGATAATGAAAAGCTCTACGAGCTGATCATTAACCTGGTGGGGAAATTCCAGCGCCTGCGCATCGCATCCCTCAGCCTTCCGGGGCGTATGCGGATATCGGTGCAGGAACACGACAAGATCCTCGAGGCGTTCCGGGCAAAAAACCCCGACCTGGCGGAAAAGCTCGTCCGGAAGAATGCCGAGTATGGCGGGAAGGTCCTGATGCATGGCACCGAAGGGTCTCCTCCACTGAAGCCGGCGGAGAGGACCGCCTCACTGCATATGGACCTTTAAGGTTGCTCATCTTCGGGACAACTTTTGCCGAAATTCAATCGCTAAATCCTCAACGCAGCTCTGTGCTACGCCTGCGGTTTGTCTCAATCAACTCGACTGCATCTGACCCAATTATGAGCGCCCTGATAAGGTAACACGTAACACGTTTCCTTATGGCGGCAAAGCAGGCCAAAGAGCATATCGTGACCTTCCCGAACTCGATCCCGAAAGTCGACAGAATCCTGGAATGGCAGGGAATCAAGGCCGTTCGCGGCCAGTATTCCCGGCCAGTGCTCCTTGCGGCGGTCCGGAAGGTCCTGGCGGGTCTCCGCACCGCAGCGCTCAAGGGAGATGCCGATCCGCTGTCGTTCACGGAGGATAGCCTGACCGGACGGATCGTGGCAGAGCTCGCAGCAATCGGGTCGTTCAGCCTGAAGCGCGTCGTGAACGGCACCGGCGTGGTCCTGCACACCAACCTGGGGCGTTCCCCCCTTCCGGAATCAGTCCGGAAGCGACTGGATGACATCGCCTTCGGCTATTCCAACCTGGAATTCGACCTGGAGACTGGGACCCGGGGAAGCCGGTACTCCCATGTCGAGGGGATACTGCGGGAGCTTACGGGGGCCGAAGCGGCACTGGTCGTGAACAACAATGCCGCAGCGGTACTCCTGGCCATTTCTTCACTGGCTGCGGGGAGGGAGGTAGTGGTTTCCCGGGGGGAGCTGGTTGAGATCGGGGATTCGTTCCGCATCCCTGACGTGATGCGGCAGAGCGGCGCTATCCTCAGGGAGGTCGGCGCCACGAACCGGACCCATCCCGCCGACTATCGAAATGCCGTTTCCGCCGAAACCGGGCTCCTCCTCAAGGTCCATGCCAGCAATTTTGCCATGGTCGGCTTCACCACCGACGTTTCCGTGCGGGAACTGGTTGTACTGGGGAGAGATCTCTCCCTGCCGGTCATGGCCGACCTCGGCAGCGGCAACCTGGTCACTTTCGGCAATCTTCCCGGTTTCGGCGAGCCGACGGTCCAGGAGTTCGTCCTGGCCGGCGTCGATTTACTGACCTTCAGCGGCGATAAGCTTCTCGGCGGGCCACAGGCCGGGATCATCGTCGGCAGGAAAGAACTGGTCGAACCGATGAAGAGGCACCCGCTGCTCCGGGCCGTGCGGATCGACAAGCTGACGCTCGCCGCTCTCGAAGGAACGCTCCGGCTCTACCGCGACCAACGGCAGGCGCTGACTGAGATCCCGACACTCCGGATGCTGAC
>Ga0182021_10008271_pt1 | contig 12328 bp, 11 predicted proteins | sample 612E3MmetaG_FD_120493 | JGI IMG/M metagenome (GOLD analysis project Ga0182021, IMG submission 120493) | Permafrost microbial communities from Stordalen Mire, Sweden - 612E3M metaG (Illumina Assembly) | ecosystem: Environmental > Terrestrial > Soil > Wetlands > Permafrost | place: Sweden...
CGGGCGCTTTTATCTCCGTAGGCGGTTCGGTAACGCCGGATTGGCTTTCTTTAGGCCTTTCAATATTCCAGACGATGACTTTTTCAATACAGTTGGAAGTTGTTGACCAAATGATGGTCACGGGTACCAACATTGTCAAAGGTCAGGTTTTATTGGACGATACGGCCATGTCCAGAGCCCGCAAATTAGGCTGCCATGTCGCGGTAGTGATGGGTAAGCCGGGTTCGGAAATGAAATGGAAAAGTGATGAAATCGGGACTTGCCCCGTCTGCCACCAGAACGAAATAACCATTAAGGGGAAGAATCCTGTGCAGTGCCCGATTTGCGGTATCTACGGGGAACTCAAGATAGAAAACGGTGAAATAAAAGTTACGTTCAGCGAAGCGGAGCAAAAGAGGTCCCGCTTAACGCTGGCAGGAAAGATGGAACACTGGGACGAATATCACCCGGCAGACCCGGAAAAAGCGTGGCAATTAAATCAGACTTCGACTATGCCGCCTTCGAAACAAACACAATTTATAAACGAAATAAATAGAAAAATGGCAAAATATAAAGCGGACAAACCATGTATTAAACCAAAGAAAACAAAAATATAATTCGCTTGATTTATTTTGTTTGGCCGGCAACTCTCACTACCATCACCGGAACTGTTGCCGTTTTCAATATCTTTGCCGCGATGTTGCCGTGGGTAAATCTGGATAAACCACCACGGCCGTGGCTTGAGATAATAATCAAGTCACAATGGTTATCGTTGGCGTAGAAGACGATCTCCTGAGCGGTCTTCCCGCAGATAACTTCTTTTGTTATTTTGATTCCTTTCTTTTCTAACCCTTTGACTGCATAGTCGAGATATTTTGCCGCCTGCTCTTCCATCGTACAGGTGCCCTGAGGCACCAATCTGACTTCATCCGGCAGGCTCGCGTCTTCAAAAGGCCAATAACCCTGGACGCGGTTGGTGATGCTGATAAAAGCTGCTTCGGCATTTAGTTTGAGGGCTAATTCCTCAACGTATGGAAGAACATTTTCTGCCAGTTTAGAACCATCGAGCGGAACTAAAATTTTGTTTATCATATTCCTCCTTATTTTAACGGACGTGACATCGAATAATTATAAAATAATAGCGGGAACAGTGACAAAATTATAACATCTTTTGTTAAATTAGTCCTATGCCGGCAAATTGATATCGCAAAAGTTTTCACAACCGGTATGTTGATTAGTTAAAAAAGGTAGAATATAATCATTTTCAAGACGGCAATGCGAATAGATTTTGAGAAACACCTTAATTGAAATCAATTCATAAAAGTAACCGGTGGAGATAAACATGAAAAGGGCTTATGCGGATATTCCAGAAGGTCAAATACATTACAGGATTGAAGGGAGCGGAGAACCGATATTGCTGCTGCATATGGCGGTATCATCCTCAGATGAGTTCTCCAGGGCAATGCATTTTCTCTCCAAGAAATATCGCGCTATTGCTATGGACTTTCTGGGAGCAGGCGATTCTGATCCGGCGCCTTACGCATACCAGATTCTTGATCATGCCCGGACGGTAGTCAGCTTTATGGATTCAATAGGTTTGAAAAAAGCAAATATCGTGGGTCACCATCTTGGTTCCATCGTTGCCGCGGAAACTCAAATAACCCGGCCGGAAAGAATAAGTAAACTGGTCTTGTCTGGTCTGGGATACAGGCCGGAACCGGGTGAGGGGGCTCATTTTGAGGAACCGCCAAACTTCATGAGCCCGGTTGAAATCAAACCGGACGGTTCTCACCTGATGGAATGGTGGCGGCGTACCACATTATGGGGAGACTACACGCCTGAGATACTAGAAGAACGGATGTTGGAATACATTAAAGCCGGTCCGAGGGGAGAGGAAGAGCACACAACTGCAATGGCCTATGATTTAAAAAACAGGCTGCCGCTGATTACTTGCCCGACCCTGGTGCTCACGGCGACATTTGACCCATTCTTCTCCGGGGCGGAAAAGGTGAAGGATTCAATTCCCGGCGCCAAACTGGCAGTGATTGAAAACGGGCCGATTTATTTGGACCGGGCCATGCCTGAAAAATTTGCTGAAGCGATACTTAACTTTTTATAAAGCGGCAGCGCCTGATATTATTATGATCACGTGGCCCCGAGGTAAGCTCTCTTTACTATCGGGTTGTTTATGATATCAGTTGATTTCCCTTCCAATACCACTTTTCCCAGTTCCAGGACATAAGTCCTGTCAGCTAATTTAAGCCCAAGGTTAGCGTTCTGTTCCACCAGCAGGATAGTTTTTCCCGCTTCTTTCATCGCTTTGATGATATTGGCAATTTCCTGGACCATTATCGGGGAAAGCCCCAGCGAAGGTTCATCCATTACCAGGAGCTTTGGTTTACACATCAGCGCCCGTCCGATGGCTAACATCTGCTGTTCCCCGCCGCTTAAGCTGCCGGCGCGCTGGCCGATCCTTTCTTTCAACCGCGGGAAATGTTTAAATACGTCTTCCATCAGCGCATTAACTTCACTGTGATTTTTAATGGTGTAAGCCCCGGCGCTTAAATTTTCGTGCACGGATAGTTGAGGAAAAAGCTTTCTGCCGGCGGGAACCTGCGCAATGCCCATTTTCACAATCTGGTCCACCGGAGTCTTATCAATCCGTTTCTCGCTAAAAGTTATTTCTCCTGATGTTGCCCTGAGCAGACCGGACAACGTTTTCAGAATAGTGGTCTTTCCTGCGCCGTTAGCACCGATAATGCTGACCAGGGTGCCCTCTTCCACATAAAAAGACACGCCTTTTACAGCTTCAGCTTTTTTATAGTATATTTTAAGGTCTTTAACGTTAAGTAACACTATTCGCTCCCCAGATACGCTTCTATAACCCGTTTGTCATTAGCAATTTGAGCCGGAGTCCCCTCAGCAATTTTCTCGCCGAAATTGATGACGACGATATACTCGCAATTTTCCATGACCACTTTCATGTTATGTTCGACCATAATAATGCCGGTACCCCTTTCCTCACGGATAGCCTTAACCAACCGCAAAAGAGTTTGGATTTCTTCGGCATTGAGGCCGCTCATCGGTTCATCCAGAAGCAGCAACTCCGGATCGCCGGCTAAAGCAATGATCACACTCATTAGTTTTTGAGTACCGCCGGGTAAATTTCCCGCTCTCATCTCTGCCAGCCCGGTCAAACCGGCGATATTGAGCAATTTCATGGCTTTTTCCCGTACCGCGCCGTCTTCTTTGTGCTCTATCGCCGGCGGCTCGAACAATGTCTGGATGAAACCTACACCGGACTTGTAATGCAAGGCCACCCGGATATTGTCCAAAACGGATAAATCCTGAAAAACCGAAGCTAACTGAAATGTCCGGATAATCCCAAGACGGGCAATAATGTGCGGTCTAAAACCGGTAATGTCCTGCCCTTTGTAAATTATTTTACCGCTGGTGACCGGCAAAACACCCGAAATCAAGTTGAAGGCAGTTGTCTTTCCGGCGCCGTTAGGGCCGATCAAGCCTAAAAACTGTCCCTTGTTCACCGACAAATCCAGATTTGTCACGGCCTTAAGACCGATAAAGGTTTTTGTCAGTTTTTGAGTTTCGAGTAAAGCCATTACTGCTCTCCGTATTCCTCTCAAATGCCCTTATGTGGTGGTCGTCTTGTCAATCTCAGCCGGCGTTATTTTTTTACCGGTTAATTCACCGAGGCTGTTTTTTATTCTTCCGTATAAACCCAGGATGCCGGTGGGCATAAATAATAATACCAGCACGAGGATCAGGCCCAGAATCATCGGTTGATATTGAATTGTCTGTTTTGGAAGGTAAGTAAATAACAGGTTCAATACTGCCATAAAAACAGTCCCGATAATGGCGCCGAGCGGACTGTAAATACCGCCGACTAATACTCCCAGCACAATTGTTATTCCTTGCCAGAGAGTGAATTCCGATGGAGTTACAATAGTGATATACGGCGCCCAAACGGCTCCCGCCAACCCGGCGAAGAAACAAGAGAGCGAAAGAGCAATTTGTTTTTGGGTAAAAACAGATATTCCCGTATTTGCCAGGAGGTCTTCGGTTTTACCGATACTCTCCCAGACCCGCCCCAGGCGCGAACCGTATAGTTTGAAGTAAACCAGGCAGGTCAGGACGGCTAATACCAACGACAGATAATAATACGGCGTTCTCGACGACACAAAATTAATATCATACCCGAACAAACGGATTTCAGGGTGCGGGACTGGGAAAATACCAAGCATGCCGCCGAACAGACTTTTCCAGCTGACCAGCAGCCAGGAGATTAAACCGTTCAGAGCGATTGTAAGGAACAGGAAATATGCGCCTTTCATCTTCAACCCGACGAACCCGAACAGCAGCGCCACGATGGCAGGGATAAGCCCAGCCAACGGAAAGGCAATCCAATAGGGAAAATGAGAGCGAATCATTAATAGGGTCACGACATAAGCCCCCAATCCGTAAAAAATCGGTTGGGCAGCATTAATAAAACCGACAGACCAGACGGAATAAACGCCCATCGCTAAAACAATGCCCAGAAATAATTGAATGAAAAGATTAATATAGCGGGGTGAATTCATCAATAACGGAATGATGAACATAAAAATTATGATTAAAACAGGAAGATAGGTCAACCATTTTGGTGATTGTTTCATCGCTTCCCCATTAAGCCCTGCGGTCTGACGATCAAAACCAGCATGATAAAAGCAAAGGCAAACATGTAACTGTACGAACCTAGATAAGTTTGCCCGAAGGAATCAACAAATCCGAGGACAAAACCGCCGATGAGCGCACCGGGGATACTGCCTAATCCTCCCATGATGACCACCGCAAACCCTTTCAGCAGGTAGCCGCTGCCCATCCAGGGAGTAACATAAGTGGTTGAGGCCAGTAAAACCCCGGCGACGGCCGCCAGGCAGCTGGCAACAACCCAGATGACGATACGGGTGCTGGCAATATTTATTCCCTGGAGAGCGGCTGCATCCTGATCCTGCTGCAGCGCCCTGATGGCCAGTCCCAGTTTGGTCTTTTGAACGAACAGGAAAAGGAGAGCAATCATCAAAAAACCGCCGACAATAATCGGAATGTTGTTGTTGGGCACTGAAGCCGATCCCAGCTTGAATTGTCCGTTCAGAATCTGCGGAACCCCGAGAGGCATACCGCCAAAAATAATCAGTGCGGCAGTTTGCATGATGCTGCTCGAGCCGAAAGTAGCCAGGGCCGGTTCCAGCCCGCCCCGGTTCCGCATCGGGTAGAAAATCCCCTTTTCGAATATTACACCGATGAGACTGACGATTACCATTGCCGCGAAAGGCGCGATGATGTAGGGTAATCCCCATTTGCCCACCACAAAATATGTGACAAAACCTGCGGCCATGACAAACTCGCCGTAGGCGAAATTACAAACGTCAAAGATGCCCATAATCAGGGTTAAACCGGTGGCGAACAAGATATAGATAAGACTTAACGATATCGCGTTTACAATGACTTGAAGTACTTGAGCCATTGCTGATTTTTACTCCGTTTTACAAGCAATACTATCTTGATTGCAGGATTATTATAATATCAAATATGATACCAATATCTCAATATAACCGACAAAACAGATGACTCCCATCAATTCCATCGATATTTCGATTTCACTGAGCATCTGTGAGAACTTACACGATTTTTACGGTCAGGCAGCGAGGCTGGATTAGCCTCACTGCCTGACATTTAATTAAACACTAACTATATGCAGTACGTTCGAGATAACATACTATTTCGGATTGATGATAGTGCCGATTGTATCCGCACCATTTCTAACGATATCGATGGCCCAGGAATTAGTAACCTGGTGAAGACCAACAGAGGTACCGAAGACCGCGTCAGACGCTGCGGAACCAAAGGTGGCGATACCGTTGTTGATCGCAGCGTATTTAAATTGTGCTCCGGGCTGGTCAATTTTTGCTTTGACTACAGTCGGGTCTACGCTGCCGGCCTGCTTAATCGCATCCAGCATGATGGTCGCTTCGGAATAGAAGTCCCAGGTGCAGCAATAATGAGCGCCCCACCGGGCATCTTCTCTTGAGGGTAATCCTAAAGCAGCGGCGGAGATCTGTCCGCCGGGAATCAAAGGCATATTAAGGGTTAACATTCCTTCGATGGCGGCCTGTCCGGCAATGGGTAACAAGTCAGAAGCGCCGACAATACCGGTAGCATGAATACCGGTAAAACCTAACCCTTTCAGTGTCTTCGCGATAACACCGACATCACCGGTCGGGTCGCCGATGGTTAAAATAATATCCGGCTTTTCAGCCAGCATCTTGGTTACAAAAGGAGTGAAATCGGTGGTACCGGGATCATAAAAAATCGGGGCGAGGTAGGTGAGGCCGGCAGCAGCGGCGGCTGTCTTGGCATATCCCTCGGTTACAGTACCGTTGGTGTCATTAGTGGTAAGCACCGCAAGGCTGTGAGCGTTGGGATAATTTTGCTGCATCCATTTAATATAATCATTCGCCTGGACGGAAAAACCCATATACGTTCGGTAAGTATACGAGTCTGTCGGCTGCGCGATAATGCGGTCATCATTGACAACGGTAAAGTTCAGAATTTTCTGCGTGGTTAAGGTGGGCGCGAGAGCCAATGAACCTTCAGTCTGGAAGGTAAACATGAATTTGATGCCGTCGGTATAAATCATCTGGTTGATGTTGTTGGTGGTTTTGGTTGTATCATAGGCATCATCCAGAGCTTCAACCTGGAAAGTATAATGGGTATTGCCGACTGTAAGGCCGCCGGCGGTATTAAAATCATCGCAGGCCAGCGTGACGCCGTGCATTTCGGATAATCCCCAGGGAGCGGCGCCGCCGGTTAACGGGGTGTCAACGCCGATGGTAATCGTTTTTTCCTGCATGGCTTGGGTTGTGGTGGTTGTAGCCGCGGTAGTCGTCGATGTCGTCTTTGAGCAGCCCGCAAGGGACATGCTGACCAAAGCAGCGGCTAAAAGAAAGGCGAACACAACCATTAAAGATTTTTTCATTAAATCACATCCTTTTAGAGTATTATTTTTCCCCATGGTGGCTTGTTTCCCAAATTTCCAGTCTATTTGTGACTGCTTATTATTCAGGGATAATATTTTGCGCCTGCACCTCCTCAGAATGTATTAAAAGACTAGTGGAAGTACACTCTTAATCTTGATTCTAAATTTATGATATTCCACCAATGAATATCATAAATTTGAAATGAATATAACACACGCAAATAAACTTGTCAACATTACCAGCCGCCGCCAAAACTCCGGATGGGTGTGAAATTAATGGAGAAAAGCAACATTTCTTTTCCAGATAAATTGATTAATCGAAAAAATTACTTTATGTTATCGATTGTAAAATTTATTTCTCCGCCATATTACGTCTGCTGAAAACAATTAACTACGGCCTTATCGCAGTTGTTATGATATAATCTACATGATTGCGCGCCTCAACAACTTTTCCACGCCGGCAAGCCGCAATGGAAAGAGAAATTGAAAAAGATAATTGTAAGTCTGTTGATTTGCCTGTTACTGGCATCCACCCTGACAATCATCGATACCAAACCGGCAGCAGCCTGAGCTGCCCCTCCTTTTACACTGACCGTGACTGTCAGTGGAAGCGGCGGCACAGTAACCGTAGACGGGACACCCGTGACATCGGACCTATCCTATTATGTTTATGACGGTATAAAGCAAGTGACATTGGAGGCTGTTCCGTCTCAGGGATACCGTTTTGTGTCCTGGACCGGGTCGGAATTCGGCAGCGCGAGTTCCATCACCTTCTACATGAACTGCAATATCAATCTGCAGGCTAACTTTAGTCCGATAATTCCCATTTTGACCATGGACAAACACGGACACGGCACAATATTGCCCGCGCCCGGCTTGTATCCTTATCCCACAGGAACCGTGATCGATATTAAAGCCACACCGGACAAAGGGTGGAAATTCGATCACTGGACCCCGAATGTCAACGACCCGAAGTCTGCAGGAACATCGCTGACATTAAATTCCGATACACAGGTAACGGCCAGTTTTTCACTGATATGGACGGCATGGATGATTATTGGAACAGTTATCGTTTCGCTGATATTGGCAGGTATCCTGGGCTGGCTGATATGGGCGGGGTTCAAACACAGGAAAAAACTAAAAAAGAATCTCCCGGTAATTTTGCGCAGCGATTATACGTCGCTTGTATTTCGCTTAATATTAGGCGGTATTTTCATCTTTGCCGGTTTTGCCAAGATCCACAACATCAGCGCGCTGGTAAACGAAATTAATGAATATCAAATTTTGCCGCCGGCGCTAGGTTCACTATACGGTCACATTCTACCCTACGCCGAAATTATCATCGGGATTCTGCTGGCGCTGGGGATTGTCCTGAGGATAACCGCAGGGATTGCCAGCCTGATGTTGATCAGTTTTACAGTCTCGAAAATAGTAGCTATGATTCTAAATCTTAATATTAAAACATGCGATTGCTTTGGTATCGCCAGACCGTTGTTAAGCACCCAAAGCCTGGCAATAGACCTGGTAATGCTGGTACTCGCGGTTCAAATTATTGTTTTCAGAAAAGAGCTGTTTTCAATACCGTGGCCTAAACTGTTCAAGAAAATTAAAAGTTGAAGGGGTCCGGTGAAAACATCCCTCTAATAAAGCTATTTCCCCATGACCGGGTTTTTGTAATGATAGGGTAAAATATATCCCGACGGGTACGGCGCAAAAACAGTATTCGGGCCGGACGGCGGACTGTAACGGTGCGGCGGATTCAAAATCGATGGTTTTTTAACCCATCCTTCTTCCAGCGGACTGCTGATAATTTCGCTCCAGAAAAGTTTCTTGAATTTCCAGATTCCGTTTTCTTTGACATATTCATTTTCCCAAATGCCGCAGCCAATCAAAGCCCTGGTCTGGCCTTCCCGCGGCATAGCTCCAAGGAAATATCCGTACCAGCGTCCTTTAGCATTTTTGCCATCGGGGTCGACATCAACGATGCCTGCCATGGGGATTAATATATGCAGGTATTCCGGCGGCGCTTTTTTGGCATGTCCATAAGCGGGATAATGGTCTTCAAAATGGAAACAGCTTCGAACTCCTTCCCATCCCTTAAACAAGCCGAAATCATTTATCTCGACGGAAATATCGGGGCCGTGAGACCACAACCCGATCAGCTCTTCTTCCTGCCAGTGTTCCAGATAATAGCCATAGGCCTGCTGTAGTTTTTTAATCGCCTCGATATCCTCTGAGAGGCGGATTTTTGTTTCCAGTTGCTTAACACTTGCTTCAAGTACGCTGACTTGTGATTCCAAATTATCTGATTTCACAATTAACCTCCCGAGCTTAAGAAGTTAAGAATGGCACCGGCATATTCTTCGGGCATGGCCCGGTCGCAGTACATGGGACCATTTTCGATGGTTGTCAGTTTGCTGTTGGGAATCAATTTATGGATGACTTTTGAACGGGAATGCAGCGGAAAACCGGTGGCGTCCAGGATGAGCGTCGGACGGGTAATCAACGGTAATCTGTCCTTCGAGTTATAATTCCCGCCGGCCCAGTGTGCCTCTTCGCCCCGCGGCCCGGCTTTGACATATTCAATCACCCGTTCCTCAAGAATATCCAGCGGATAATCTCCCCAAAGGCAAGTCCGCCGCCACCATTCCATCAAGTGAGAGCCGTCCTTTTTAATTGCCACGGTGGTAGTAAAATTATCAGGCTCTTTCAAATCCACCGCCTGGCTTTCTTCCCAGAATTCCGCACCGGCTAATACCAATTTGTTAACCCGCTGCGGCCAGTTTACTGCCAGTTCAACCGCAATCTCAGCACCGAAAAATTGACCGGCAACGTGGGCTTTCTTAATTCCCAGCGAGTCCATGAAACTAATCACGGTTTTGGCATGGTCGATTATCTGATACTCGCGGGGAGCGGGGGCCGAATCTCCGAAACCTAGAAAATCCAAAGCAATCGCCTTGTATTTTTTCGATATAATGTGCATTACCCTAGTGAATTCGTCAGAAGATGCGACCGCCATATGCAGCAGCAGAACCGGCTCACCCATTCCCTCCGTCCGGTAGTGCATTTGTCCTTCCGGGATATCTGTAAAAGCCCTTTTCATTTTTTCCTCTTACATTTTCTTCTTTGAACCGGAATCGACCCGGTAATTACCTATATCATGCTATTACGTTAACGTTATTTTCGGGTAACCGGATTCTTATAGTGATAAGGGAGGATAAAGCCCGAGGGATAATGCTGGAAATGATAATCCGGACTGGACGCTACGGTTTTCATCGGATGTCCTAAGAACGGGTTTTTTACCCAACCCTCATCCAGCGGACTGCAGAAAATATCATTCCAAAAGAGTTTATAGAACTTCCAAATGCCATTTTCTTTAATATATTCGTTTTCCCAAATACCGCAGCCAATCAAGGCTTTTGTTTCTACCGGCCTGGGCATGGCCCCCAGGAAATAGCCGTACCAACGTCCCTTAGCAGTTTTACCATTCGGGGCCAGGTCAACGATACCGGCCAGGGGCATCAGGATATGTAAAAACTCGCCGGGAGCCTTTTTCACGCCGTAGGCAGTATAATGGTCGGCAAAATTGAAACTGTCTTTAATTGCTTTCCAGCCTTTAAACAGACCCGTATCGTTTATCTCTAAAGAGACGTCGGGACTATGGGAAAACAGCTCGACTATTTCATTTTCCTGCCAGTGTTCGAGGTAAAAACCGTACGACCTCTGTAATTTCTTAATTGCTTCGATGTCTTCTTGAGCCTGCACCTTTGCTTGTAGTTTCTTCACGGTTTCGGTAAGGGTCTTTACCTTTGTTTCCAAATCTTCTGATTTCATGATTTGTTCTCCTTCATTGATTAATAATTAATAACTGATAATGTTTGTTATTGAGGAGTTATATAAATGGATAAGGAACGGGATTGGAGTGTAAATTTACGTGCAGTATATCATCAGAATGCGGCTTTGTCAATCCGGCAAAAATGAATAATCACTTCATCTGTTTTTCTTTATTAAAACGCAATCCCAGAGACGGAATGATAGCAAATAACGTGATGACACCGAGGATAAAACAAGCGTGATTTATTGCTTTCAGAAATATGGGGCCTTCGTTGGTACTGAGAAGTTGGGAACTGCCGACTATCTGCGATAGTTTTGTATACGGCATTACCAAAGTCATCAGCAGTAAGGAAAAGGGCACACTGAAGACATTACCGGTTTGGTTCAGAGTCATTCTGATTCCGTTTGCTATGCCGCGCTTCTCCGCCGAAACCGAACCCATGACCGCGCTGGAATTGGGCGGAAAGAAAAGGGCCATTCCAAACCCGAACAATACTAAACTTCCTAATACGGCGCCGTAGCTCGAACCTTTGCTGAAAGAGGCAAACCAGAACAATGCGGAGGCGTTAAAGAACAAACCCAGACAACTTAGAACTTTTGCGCCGTATTTATCAGACAGTCTTCCGCTTAGCGGACTGATGGCGAAGATGATGATTTCCATCGGAATGAGTAAGATGCCCGTTTTTGCAGGGCTGTAACCCAATATCAACTGCAGATATAATGAGCGTAAAAATGGTCCGCAACTGAAGGCGATTGCATTCAGAAAACCGGCGATGTTTCCCAGGGCAAATTGCCTGATTTTGAAAAGCGTTAAGTCAAGCGTGGGGAATTTTTGTCTTAGTTCGACAAATATCACCGCGATAAAGAATGTTGCTCCGCAGCCGAGTATGACCAGATTACGTACAGAAAGAGGGTCTCCGATAGTCAGGGCAAGCAGAATGGTTGCGAGGCCGATGCAATATAAGATTGAACCGGCAAAATCAAATTTTTGGCCGATCGGTTTGTGACTGATTTCCCTTAAATTCAAATATCCCCAAATAGTTCCGAAAATTCCTATCGGTATGTTAAGCCAGAATATTGACTGCCATCCGAAATAAGTTATCATCACCCCGCCGAGTGTATAGCCTGCAATCGCCCCCAAATTTACTGCCATGATGTTGATACCCAGTCCCATCCCCAACTCTCCGGCAGGAAACGCATCGGTAATAATCGCTCCGCCGTTCGCATACAGCAATGCCGCACCCGCGCCTTGTAGAAATCTGAAAACCACTAATTCCGCGCCCGTTTTTGATAAAGCACAAAGCAGCGAACCTACTGTAAAGATAGCAAAACCAAGGTTGTAAAGCTTGACCCTTCCATACAAATCGGCCAATCGTCCGAGAAGAACCAGAAGTATCGTCATCATCAGTGTATATCCGGTGATAATCCAGATACCGTGAACCAGAGTAGCGTGCAATTGCTGTAAAATCGTCGGCAAAC
>Ga0182021_10008272_pt1 | contig 12327 bp, 14 predicted proteins | sample 612E3MmetaG_FD_120493 | JGI IMG/M metagenome (GOLD analysis project Ga0182021, IMG submission 120493) | Permafrost microbial communities from Stordalen Mire, Sweden - 612E3M metaG (Illumina Assembly) | ecosystem: Environmental > Terrestrial > Soil > Wetlands > Permafrost | place: Sweden...
ATGCGGAACTTACAATACAACTTAAGACTGCGCATCATGGCATCATCCGCCCCATGATTGGCCTTTTCAAAAGCAATTTATTCAATCCAGGGACTCACAAGGAAACGTTGGCGCAAACGCGGGTGCAACAAAAAAGGCCGGGGCTGATGCTTTCGCCGTGATTAGCGCAATTCCGGGAACAGATTCACAAGAAGAAGCCGTCCGCACATTAATAAAAAAGTTTGAGGTGTAAAATGGGACGATTAACCGAAAATCTGGATGCGATTACCGATAAAATTCGAGCAAGTTTTGAAGCGAAGGATGCCGCACGGGAAAAGGTGCTGCCGATTTGCCGCGAGGTGATTCGCTTCAGCAGCCTTTCGATTCGCGCTTTGCACCGTCAGGAACTGGATAAATCTCAAGAACTGCTGAATTCCGGCAGAAAATTGCTGGATGAGGCTGAAGCAGCACTGGCCGACGGCATTGATATCCGCACCGGCTTTCTCATCGATGCGCAGAAAGAATATGCCGAGGGCAGTATTACCCTGGCGCTGGTCAAAGGTGAACGGCTCCCTACTCCTGAAGAATTACACGTCGATGAAGTGGCTTTCCTGCTCGGCATGGCGGAAGCCGTAGGTGAATTGAGACGTTACCTGCTGGACAAAATGCGCAGCGGCGACCTTTCCCGCGGGGAGGAATTCCTTTCCGATATGGATGATATTTATAACGTGCTGGTGACCCTGGATTTTCCTGACGCCATTACCCACGGCCTGCGCCGCACCACTGATGCTATGCGCGGTGTGCTGGAAAAAACCCGCAGCGATTTGACCCTCACTATCAGGCAAAAAGCTCTTGAGGATACATTGAGTAAACCCAAGAGAAAAACAAAGAAAACCAGTTAAGGTAAACGTTTGCCATGTAGGGTCGAGTTTATAACCTTGAGCGATTTCATTTCAAATCACGAAATACTTTTGACCGCAGTCAAAATGTACGACCACCACGTTCTTATCGGTGAAAATCCCTATCCTATAACGTCTGCAATGGCAAGTGGAATTGCAGACCACGTTTGGGCAGTTGAAGAAATTGTAAAGTTAATAGTAGAATAGGACATACTTTAATTTTGAATAGGGGACTATTGTAATGGTCAATGATTTTCAGGAAAGGTCTGCAACGGAAAACCCATCTGGGACAGGATGGGTTTTTAAAGATAGCCATTCATTTGTCGAAGTGTTTTATAAATTACACGTCTTTAAAAATGTACTGAGTAACGATATTCTTGTTAAACAACTGGTAACGGGCAAAATTAAAGCAATAGATGGAGCTAATACACTCTGGGGTCAAGACAAACTTACTCTACACCTGCAAGATAAGAGATTATAGGATTTTCTGTGCGTCAACTTCACGCCAGAATGTGATATTTCCAGTGCTACTGGTTTTTATAAATAATCAGTAGTTTTAATTCCAATTTGTGATTAGCGACATGTTATCAGTTTCATTTCAAAATGATACACTACCATTTGTTATTATCATTTGCCATGGCATTTTCTCCCTTTGAAAATTTCCCACCATATAAAATGAATTATATCATTTGGTCGTTCGAATTGACTATTGAATAACTCATAAAGTTAGTTGTAGAATAGGAGCATATTAGAGCCTAAATAAACTAGATGGATATTGAAAATGGACATTGAATGTAAAGAGGGTAGACATTGGACTGACATAATCTTAATGAAATCTTGTAGCCAAAATAAAGGTGGTTGTGACCAATGTGTTTTACCCATTAACAACAAGCAGCCTCTATCATCAAAAGAACATTTATACACGAACTCAATTCCAACATCAAAACCACAGTTTATATTCCCTCCTTCAATTCCTTACCCCAAGAAACCTCAATACGACAAGCCATTTTGGGGTGCTTATAAAGATAAGGAATTAAAATTCTATTTTGATAGATATTGTACACAATGCCATAAAGAAGTAATAGGTCATATGCAACAATTCGGGATTGCGATTATGATTGATGCCTATTGGTGCCCTAACTGCAAAGTAGCTTTATGGGAAAGTCAAACTTTCATTTATAAATAAACTGATTTATTCATTTTCATTTCAAACTGCGCCACTATCAAAACCCACCAAAACTTGACAACCTTCTCACTTACTTGATATATTTATTCTAATTGAATATGAACTAAAAGCTACGAACGAAACTAGTAGGTTTCCAGCGGAGCTCAGAGAGCCGGGTAAGGTGTGAGCCGGTGTTAGCGCAGAAGTTGAATGGATTCGGGAGCCGCATATGAAAACTCCTCAGGGAGCGAGTAAGGATTGCCGGAAAGGGCACCGTTAACAGAGCCCGGGGTATCGACCTTCGGCTGAAGGTTCGTACCTGAAAGAGATAGTTACTACTATTATGTGGTAATTAATTAGGGTGGCACCGTGAAGCAAAGCCCTTCGCCCCTAAAGCGAAGGGCTTTTTGTTTGCTCAAAATTTGGGGGACAAAATGTACCACCCGACTCTGTCGGAAATTAAAAACAAGAAATGGGACGGGAACCTGATTCCGGTATACCGCGAAATCGTGGCGGACATGGAAACCCCGGTATCCGCTTTCCTGAAAATCAATCGCGGGGGCAACTCTTTCCTGTTGGAAAGCGTCGAAGGCGGACAAAGGCTAGCGCGCTACAGCTTTATCGGCACCGAGCCATACCGCGAATTAACTATTCACGGAAAAGACAAGACTGACCCGCTGGACATCATTCAGGAGGAACTGCACAAATATAAAATTGCTGATATTGAAGGACTGCCTCGTTTTTGCGGCGGTGCCGTCGGTTATCTCAGCTATGAAACAGTGTGCCGTTTTGAGGAATTACCTTCGCCGGAAAAAGATCCGTTAAATGTGCCTGAAGCCCGATTCATGTTTGTGGACACAATGCTGGTCTTCGACCACGTTACGCATAAGATTAAAGTATTGAGTTATGTAAAGCTCAATGGCAACATTGATACAGGTTACCAAACGGCAATAGACAAGATTGATGACCTGATAACGAGACTACAACAGCCGTATCCCAACAAAAAATCGGTCAAATATAAATCCCAAACTGCCGTTAACTTAAAACTTACCTCCAATTTCACCCGTCCGGATTTTGAGCGGGCGGTGGAAAAAATCAAGGAATACATCACCGCCGGCGAAGTGATTCAGGTTGTGCTTTCCCAGCGGCTGGCGCAACCGACTGACTTGCTGCCATTTGAAATCTACCGCGCTTTACGCACCATTAATCCCTCCCCATACATGTTTTATCTGGACTTTAACGATTTCCAGATTGTCGGGGCGTCACCGGAGGTGTTGGTCAGGGTTGAGGACGGCGTGGTCATGACACGCCCGCTCGCCGGCACCAGACCGCGGGGTAAAACCCCCGAAGAAGACCTCAAGCTAGAAAAAGAGCTACAGAATAATGAAAAAGAACGCGCCGAACACATCATGCTGGTAGATTTAGGACGCAACGACATCGGACGGGTCAGCCAACCGGGCACGGTCGCGGTCAGCGAACTGATGGAAGTAGAGCGCTATTCCCACGTTATGCACTTGGTGACGCATGTACAGGGTAAACTTCGCCCGGAGATGAATGCTTTTAATGCGTTACGCGCCTGTTTTCCGGCAGGTACAGTCTCCGGCGCTCCTAAAGTGAGAGCAATGGAAATCATCGCTGAATTGGAACCGGATAAGCGCGGTTCATATGCCGGGGCTGTGGGTTACTTTTCTTTCTCCGGTAATATGGACATGGCGATTGCTATCAGGACAATGGTTGTAAATAAAGGCGTGGCTTATGTGCAGGCGGGGGCAGGAATTGTCTATGACAGCGTGCCGCAGCGTGAATATGAAGAAAGTATGAATAAGGCACGTGCTTTGTTAAAAGCACTGGAGCAGGCTGAGGGTGAGTCAATATGAAAGGAATGGTACACCCTCACCCTGACCCTCTCCCATGGAAGGGAGAGGAAACTAAGCTAATGAGTTAGTCCTCTCGCCCGTGTGGGAGAGAGCTAGAGAGAGGGGAAAACAAGAGGAAATATGCTTTTACTAATCGATAACTACGATAGTTTTACCTATAACCTTTTCCAGTATTTCAGCGAACTGGGAGAGAAAGTGCTGGTATTAAGGAATAACAAAACCACGATTGATGAAATCGAAGAATTAAGACCGGAGAGAATCGTTATATCTCCAGGACCGTCAACCCCACAAAACGCCGGCATCTCCAACGAAGTCGTCAAGCATTTCAGCCCTAAATTACCGATGCTCGGCGTCTGTCTGGGACATCAGTGTATCGGCTATACCTATGGCGGCATCGTAGGTCGGGCACCGGCTATCATGCACGGTAAAGCCTCATTAATCCATCACAACAGTCATGGTGTGTTTAAAGGACTAAATAAACCCTTCTCGGCCATTCGCTATCATTCACTGGAAGTGAAGCGGGAAAAACTCCCCGACTGTTTTGAAATCACAGCCTGGACAGATGACGGCACGATTATGGGTATGCGGCATAAACAATATCCGCTACAAGGTGTTCAATTTCACCCGGAGTCTTTTATGACACAAAATGGCAAAGAGCTACTGAAGAATTTTCTTGATGGAGTGAATTAACTTGATAAAAGAAGCAATTGCGCAACTAGTCGGCGGGCATTCATTGACGATGGATGAAGCTTCGACCGTGATGAATGAAATCATGGAAGGGACGGCGACACCAGCCCAATTCGGCGCTTTTGTGACTGCCCTGCGGTGCAAAGGCGAGACGGTGGATGAAATTGCCGGTTTCGCTCGAACAATGCGGGCGAAAGCCCTGCGTGTGAACCTTTCGGAGCCGGTCGTTGATACCTGCGGCACCGGTGGAGACGGTCACGGTACATTTAATATCTCCACTACTGCCGCGTTTGTAGTTGCAGCCTGCGGTCTAAAAGTCGCCAAACACGGCAACCGCGCCATGAGCAGCCAATGCGGCAGCGCCGATGTACTGGAGGCTTTAGGAGTAAAAATTGACCTCAATCCCGAAATGGTACAAAAATGCCTGGAAACAGTTGGCATCGGTTTTATGATGGCGCCGGTTTTCCACCCGGCGATGAAATACGCCGCCGTGCCGCGTAAAGAAGTGGGCATTCGTACCGTGTTTAATATCCTCGGGCCTTTAACCAATCCCGCCGGTGCTCGCGCACAGGTGCTGGGCGTAGCTGAGAAAAGCATGACCGAAAAGATGGCAACTGTCCTGAAAATGTTGGGCTGCCAACGCGCTTTGGTGGTTCACGGTCAAGACGGTTTAGATGAAATCACTATCACCGGAAAAACCTTTGTCTCGGAATTAAAAAAAGGTTCTATTAAAAACTATGACGTTACCCCTGAAGAGTTCGGATTACCCAGAGCCAAACCGGATAGTTTGAAGGGCGGTACGACGAAAGATAATGCGGAGTTATTACGCAGTATTTTATCAGGCAAAAAAGGACCACAACGCGATATCGTGCTGATGAATGCTGCGGCAGCGCTCTTAGCAGGCGATAAAGTAACCACGCTTGGGCAAGGCATCACACTGGCAGAACAGGCCATAGATAACGGTAAAGCATTACAGAAAGTCGAAGCTCTGATTAGTTTCAGTCACAATCCAAGTTAGAGGCGAATATGATTCTGGATAAAATTGTTGCTGATGTTTCAATAGAATTAGAAAAAAGAAAGACATCTGTGCCTTTGGAGGAGATGACAAAGCTGGCATTGGCACGATCAGCACCCCTTGATTTTGCCTCAGCTTTGAGCGGCGATAATATCCGGCTCATTGCTGAAGTGAAAAAGGCTTCGCCGTCCAAGGGGATTATCTGCGCTAATTTCAATCCTTTATATATCGCCAAAATTTTCGCTGATAACGGTGCAGCAGCAATTTCCGTACTGACCGAACCTAAATACTTTCAGGGCAATCTAAATTACTTGAGGGATATCAAGGCGCTGGCAGTGAAACCGCTGCCTCTACTGAGAAAGGATTTCATCATTGACCCTTATCAGATCTTTGAATCTCGCACTTATGGGGCAGACTGTATATTACTCATTGCCTCCGTTCTGACGCCGCAGAAACTATCTGAACTCCTGCAACTCAGCCATCAACTTGGTATGATGAGTTTGGTTGAGATACATAATGAAAAGGAACTGGACATCGCCGTTAAAAGCAATGCGAAAATCATCGGTATTAATAACCGTGACTTAACAACGTTCAATGTTGATTTACAAACCACCGCACGATTGCGCCCATTGATTCCCCGCGACCGCATTGTAGTCAGTGAAAGCGGTATAAAAAGTCGCGCTGACATGCAGAAATTGAAAGAATGGGGTGTAAATGCTGCACTTATTGGTGAGGCATTGGTGTCTGCTCCTGACATCGCGGCTAAAATGAGAGAACTTTTATGACCAAAGTCAAAATTTGTGGAATTTCCAACATTGAATCTGCGGTTGCGGCTGGTCAGGCCGGGGCTGATTATCTGGGGATGGTTTTTGCCTCCAGTAAAAGACAAGTCTCTCCGGCAGAAGCCATGAAAACCGTAGCAGAAGTACGGCATTTGGAATCACCCCCGCAGATTGTCGGCGTTTTTGTGAACCAACCGGCTGCGGAAGTCAATCAGATCGCGGATTACTGCCAATTGGACTGGGTGCAGCTCAGCGGTGATGAAAGCTGGGACTGTTGCAAACAAATCGAAAAGCCGCTAATTAAGGTTTTTCATATTGCCCCGGATGCCCGGCATGCCGAGATTTCCATCGATGTCTGGAAAGGATACAGCCTCCTTCCTCCCAAACAGCTTATCTGTTTGCTCGATTCCGAGGTGAATGGAACTTATGGAGGAACAGGCACAACTTTTAACTGGCAGGCGGTAAAAGCGGTATCAGCAAAATTCTCGGTAATGATTGCAGGTGGTCTAACGCCGGAGAATGTCGGGGAATTACTGCAAATAACTAAACCCTGGGGTGTCGATGTCTCCAGCGGTGTTGAAACCAACGGCAAAAAAGATATTGACAAAATAAAGGCTTTCATCGAAACAGTACGCAGAATCGACCTGGAGCGCGCAGGAGGTGGTCATCTTGGTTGAAAAACAGGGATACTTCGGTAATTACGGCGGCAGATTTGTGCCGGAAACATTGGTACCGGCATTGGACGAACTGACCGCAGCTTACAACGCCATAAAAAACGATGCCAAATTCTGGCAGGAATTTGAGTCATTGTGTCATTACTATGCCGGCAGGCCCACACCCCTCTACTTTGCTAAGAATCTAACCACGTTATGCGGCGGCGCTAAAATACTGTTAAAAAGGGAAGATTTAGCCCATACCGGAGCGCATAAAATTAATAACGCACTGGGGCAAGCTCTGCTGGCAAAAAAACTCGGTAAGCATAGAATTATCGCCGAGACGGGCGCAGGACAGCATGGCGTAGCCACGGCGGCAGTCTGTGCCCGTATGGGACTGGAATGTATCATTTACATGGGTGAGGACGATATTAAACGTCAGCAATTGAACGTCTTCCGCATGAGACTGATGGGCGCTCAAGTGCGACCTGTTTCTTCCGGCAGCCGCACCCTTAAAGATGCCATTAACGAAGCCATCCGGGACTGGGTCAGTAATGTCAGCACCACGCATTACATGCTGGGTTCCGTGGTTGGGCCTTATCCCTACCCCGCAATGGTACGGGACTTCCAAGCCATCATCGGCAAAGAAACCAGAGAGCAGATGCTGACGCAATATAAACGTCTGCCTGATTATATTGTGGCGTGTGTCGGCGGGGGCAGTAATGCGATGGGGATTTTTTATCCATTTTTGAACGACAAGGATGTGCAGCTAATCGGAGTAGAAGCCGCCGGTCGCGGTATAGAAACCGGCAAACATGCCGCCACATTAGCGGCCGGTACGGTGGGCGTCTTGCACGGGGCAAAATCATACGTCCTACAGGATAAAGACGGCCAAATCATGGCAACTCACAGTATTTCTGCCGGATTGGATTATCCCGGCGTAGGCCCGGAGCATAGTTTTCTTAAAGACAGCGGACGGGCTGCTTACGTATCAATAGAGGACGAACAAGCCATAGCAGGCTTTGGAGTGTTATGCCGCACCGAAGGTATCATTCCCGCACTGGAATCGTCCCATGCCATTGCCTATGCCGCCAGTTTAGCTGAGACCTTGAGTAAAAAGCAAATCATTGTTATCAATCTTTCCGGTCGCGGGGATAAAGACCTGGATATTGTGAATCAGGCGTTGGGAGCAAAGCAATGAGCCGACTTGAGTCTGTTTTCAAACAAAAAAATCATAAAGCGCTGGTTGCCTACGTCACTGTGGGTTATCCCAGCATCGAAGCCACACTCAAAGTAGTCCCATTATTGGCCGATTGCGGTTGCGACATTGTCGAGCTTGGCATCCCCTTTTCCGACCCGATGGCGGACGGCGCTACGATTCAGCGCGCCAGCTTCAAAGCGCTGGAAAATGGGGTAACCCCGTCTCTTTGCCTGGATATCGCTAAAAAACTGAGTAAAAAGACCTCCATTCCGCTGGTCTTCATGACCTATTTCAACCCGATTTATCAATACGGATTGGAAAAGTTCTGTCACGCCTGTGTCGCTTCAGGAATTGACGGGCTGATTGTCCCGGAATTACCACCGGAAGAAGGTGACGAATTGGGAAATCCGGCAGGGAAGTCAGGCGTCGACCTGATTTATTTCTTAGCGCCCACTAGCGTCGAAGAGCGTATCAAATTAGTCGCAAGAAAGTCCCGGGGGTTTATTTATCTCGTCTCCGTTGCAGGAGTGACCGGTGCCAGGAATGAACTACCGCCTGATTTGGGTAAATTTATCGGTAAAGTGAAACAATTCGCCAAACAGCCCATATGTGTCGGCTTTGGCATCTCCACGCCCGAACAGGCCGCCCGGATAGCACAAACTGCCGACGGCGTCATTATCGGCAGTAAACTGATTCAGTTGCTGGAAACCGATGATGCGGCATTGACGGCAACTCGGTCTTTTATGCGGGATACAAGAAAAGCGCTGGATAGCATTGGATAAAATACAAACAAGGTACATCGTAACCAAAATAGACTACGTCGTTAGGACAGCAAAGGGTAAACCGAAGGTCACGTATTAAGCAAGGCTTGAGTCCGAAGGTACTTTGCGAAGCAAATGTATAGGGGCGCGCCCCTCTAAGTAACCTCCTCTTCCCTTGAGGCCCGAAGGCCAAAATACTTTTGCCGTTAAGGCAAAAAGTACAAGGAAGAGTCAGAGATAGGGCATCGTGGAATTATATTTAATTCTGGGTAATTCGGAGCAAATGTTGCGCTGGATAGTATTAAATAACCTAAAAAGGACGTAATTATATGCTGGTAGTAATGAAAAATGACGCAACAAAAGACCAGGTTCAGGCAGTTATCCAAGAAATCGAGAGGATGGGTTATCGCGGTATCCCCATGCCCGGCGCAGAGAGGACAGCCGTATGTATTGTGGGCAATAAAGGACCGGTGGATGATATCCGGTTACTCACCATGGAAGGTGTAAAAGAGGCAATTCCCGTCACCAAACCCTTCAAACTGGTCAGTAAAGAAACCAAATCAGAAGCTACGATTATCAGTATCGGGGACATCAAAATCGGAGCCGGTGAAGTAGTCGTGATGGCCGGACCGTGTGCCGTCGAAAGTGAGACTCAAGCCCTGACCATCGCCCGCTATGTTAAAAAAAACGGCGCACAGATATTTCGCGGGGGCGCATTTAAGCCTCGAACGTCGCCTTACAGTTTCCAGGGACTGGGTGAAGAAGGCCTGAAAATACTGGCGAAGGTCCGTCAGGAAACAGGCTTGTTAATCGTAACTGAGGCTACCGACAATGCCAGCATTGAGCTTGTGGAACAATATGCCGATATTGTACAAATAGGAGCGCGTAATATGCAGAACTATTCGCTGCTGAAGCGTGCCGGCCAATCTCCGAAGCCGGTTTTGCTGAAAAGAGGTTTTGCGGCAACAATCGACGAATTGTTGATGTCTGCGGAATACATTATGTCGGAAGGTAATCCGCAAATTATACTTTGCGAACGCGGCATCCGGACTTTTACTAACACCACTCGCAATACTCTGGATTTAAGCGCGATTCCGTCAATCAAGGAACTCAGCCATCTGCCCATTATCGTCGACCCCAGCCATGCTGCCGGAAGGAGAGAATTTGTGATTCCTCTTTCCAAAGCCGCCGTCGCGGTGGGAACTGACGGTCTCATCGTGGAAGTACACAACGACCCGCCTCATGCACTCTCTGACGGCGCGCAATCCCTTTACCTGGAGCAGTTCGGGCAGTTGATGAAAGAGATAAAATCACTAGGGAAAGCTCAGAGTTTAGCGCGACATCGCACTTGAAACATATAAGAAATACCTCTTGATCTCTCCCGTTCGTGCCTCCGGGACCTAAGGGCCTTTCGCCAAAGGGAGAGAAGTGATATTCTCGTCACCCTACGTCTATCCCTTATCAGGGAAGAGTGATTTGGCTTGTTTGCCCACCAATGATCGGATTTATTTTAAATTTCGATATTCTAATTTGGAATTTATTTGACTATTGGTATTGCAACTTGATATTTCTGTTTTCTGGTGGGATTTTCCCACTTGATATCTTATCCCACTGCTGCTATAATCGTCTTATGGAAAACAAAATCATTAAAAACGACAATTTCCGTAAGATCGCTTCAAATATTAAACCGGATGTTAAAAAAAGAGTTGTAATCTGCAAAGAAGCAATCTCTGAGGGCGTAACTTATCATGTCTACAGCAATGATATCGGCCAAATAATCCTCGACCCGCAAATCAGCATTCCTGCCGCAGAAATATGGCTATACAAAGATGCTAAGGCACGAGCAGCGGTAGCAGCTGGACTTAAAGAAGCATCCGCGGGGAAAATATCAAAAATCAACGTGAAGAATTTATAGGAATCTCTTTTGTTTGAGATATATTGGACATACCGCAGCGAAAGTGATTTTAACCGTATGAAATTAGACCCGTCTCTGAGTAAACACTATAAGGCTGTCAAGAAAACTATGGGACTACTGGCCTCCAATCCCCGACATCACAGTTTACAAACACACGAATTTACGAGCCTCAAAGGACCACAAGGAGAAAAGGTTTTTGAGGCTTATGCCGAACAAAGCACACCCGCCGCATACAGGGTTTTCTGGTATTATGGTCCCGCTAAAGGGCAGATTACTATCTTTGCTATCACAAGACATCCATAGTCAATTTTAGGGAGAGTTCATTTTTTCTCTATCCTTTTATACGATAATTCGTTTAATGTATAAACATTCCGAAATAAATTTACTTAAGAAGAATAAATGTCTAAGAAAATATTAATACTATTTTTAATAGCGATTATTTCAGGCATCTTTTTGACAGGTTGCTCGAAAACAACCACGGTTACCGTTAACACCAATCTGCGCGTAATCGTCTTCGGGGACGCCCATCAACCTCTACAAGGTGCGAAGGTTGTGTCCAACAGCCAACCCAACGGGCAGCTTAAACTGACCGGCCTGACAGACACAGATGGTATAGTCTGGTTGCAAAATATCAAACCCGGTGATTATAATTTTTATATCAACCGGTTCGATTATACTCAAACTCAAATCCTTTTAACAGCCACCTCCGGACAGACAACGGAAATACCGGTTCATCTGGTGCTAACTAATCCAACCTCGACCACTCCAACCACGACTCCGTCTCAAGTAACGTTTGCGCAACTGACCGCCGCACCGGCAACCTATAACAACCAGATCATTGCCATCGAGGGTTTCTGGTTTGACGGCTTTGAAATCGAAGTGTTGGCGGAACGGCTGATACCTTCCGATTGGCCGCCGGGGAATCTCCAACCCGACTGGGACGGTGTTAGAATCTGGGTAACTAATGGATTACCGGGAGATGTCAACCAACAATTATATTTGCAGCCAAACAATTCGACAGGTTATCCTGCTCATTATGGAAAGGTCGAAATAACGAGTGTTTTAGAATACGGCGGGCAATACGGCCATATGAACGCATATTAATACCAACTCACGATGCAATCTGCGAAGCTGATACCGTGGAGTCCTTAAACTAAAAGGTTGATGAAATAACCTTTAAATCTTGAGCAGATTTTCAAGATGGCCATGGGATTTCACCGGTCCAACGACAGAAAGGCGGAGTTTGTCCCCTATCAGCAAGTCTTGAGCAACAGTACGAATCTCTTCGGCAGTCACTTTATCGATAATTGCAACAACCTCTTCCACATCCAGAATGCTGCCATTGAGAACCTCCTGACCGCCTACCCAACCGGCGACGCTGCGGCTGTCCTCC
>Ga0182021_10008273_pt1 | contig 12327 bp, 11 predicted proteins | sample 612E3MmetaG_FD_120493 | JGI IMG/M metagenome (GOLD analysis project Ga0182021, IMG submission 120493) | Permafrost microbial communities from Stordalen Mire, Sweden - 612E3M metaG (Illumina Assembly) | ecosystem: Environmental > Terrestrial > Soil > Wetlands > Permafrost | place: Sweden...
GTCAGCGAGCCGATCTCATCGTTGCCACCCTCCTTCACCCGCACGCCATAATCCTGCTGCTTGGCGACGCTATGGGCCGCCTTGGCCAGTTCGGTGATGGGATGGGTCACCGCGCGCTGGAGGCTCTGGGCGACGACCATCGCGAGCAGGCAGCAGGCGAGAAAGATGATCACCATGCCTCGGATCGGATCGCCAAAACGCTCGGCGGCCAGGTGCTCGACCCCGGCCTTCATGTAAAGCGTACCGAGTTTCCTGCCCTCCTTGTTCAGAATCGGTCGGAACATCGTCACCTCATTGGTCGAGATATTGAGGTTTACGACCTTCGGCAGGGGAATGAATTCGTTGGCCCCTCCCTTGATATACTTGCACAGGAGTCGGTTGGACGTCGAGTAGACCGCCGCCGCCACGATGAGGTTATCGCTTCTGAGTTTGTCCAGCGCCAGATCCGTGGCGGTCGGATCCTTCTCCAGGGAGGCGACGAGGCTTTCCATCAACAATTGCTGGGTCGCCTCAATCCGAGCGACAATCTCATTATGGAAACGGATGACGTCGAAGGCATAGTAGCTGCCCAGGGCCGCCAGCAACGATACCGCGCAGACTGAGATAATGATGAGACTCAGCTTCCAGCGGAAGGGGAGGGTGAACCGTTCAGCTTTTTCCATGAGATTGCCACACGGATTCGGCCGGCTGCAGTGGAAAGTGGTGAGGTATCATGCTCCGATCATGGTCATTCGCCATGTTAAAGTCGCAGGCACCGGAACGAGCGGTTTAAAGGGAAAGCTCCAGGGTTCAAAGGCGTTGTCAATTACTATCACCGTGCCCGCGTCAATAGGCCGAACAAGGAGCATGGTCACGGGGCCGGCTCATTCCTTCCGGATCCGCGCCTGCTCGAAATCGGAGTAGGTCACGACCACGTCTTGCTCCAGCGACTTGAGGACAGCCCGGCCGCGCACATGCGCCTCCACGCGCAGCAGGTGGCTGGGCTCGACAGCCGTGGGCAGACTATAGGTCATCACGGTGCGCATGGCTTCGATCTTGATGAAAAACGCCGGTGAAAACGGCTCAATATTCTCCAGGGCGAAGGTTTCGACCGCCGCGGCGGCTTTGCTGATGGTGAGGGTTGCGCGCAGGTGCGCCGCCGCCCGGTCGTCTCCGCCGCCTGGTTTGACGTGGAACCGGTAACGCCAGCGGGCCGGCGTCTCTTCCAGCAGCTCGGCGGTATCCAGGTCGAGTTGATCCTTGAGCGGCGGCAAGCCGGCCGTCAGCACCCGGCGGGCCTTGCGTTCGCGATAGTGCTGCAACTCGGGTGCCGGGGGGGCGGCACCATCCTTTTCGACGAGTGTCCAGCGGACAAACTCCGGCCGGCCGGGATCGAAGCGTTCGATGGTTTTGCGGCCCGCATCGACGGTGGTCTGGGTGTAGGCCCAGCCCCGGGCACCGTCGGCCCGGAAGGTCGTGAGGGCGGCGGCGGCCTCACCAGGCAACTCGGCCAGCGCGGCGGCCGAGCAGAGACACGCGGCGGACAGGGCGGCAAGGAGGCGCATGATGAGAAGGCGCCAGTAGCAACGGAAATCCGGACGACGTCGATGCCGTTTTGCATCGGCCGGCGCGGGGGCCTCTTCGCCACTGCCAGGGCACGGACCTGCCCCGGTCTGGTTGCCGCCGTTCAAGCGGGGGCCGGACGCCACTGCAGGAGCCGGTTCACCCGGGCAACCAGATCCTTTGGACTGAAGGGCTTGGTGACGTAGTCGAGGGCGCCCAACTCGAGACCCACGTGGCGTGCGTCGGTCGTCGACCAGGCGCTCAAAATCACAATCGGGATGGCCGCCGTGTTGGCAGTGTGCCGCAGGATTTCGCACACCCCGAAACCGTCGATATCGGGAAGCATGAGATCCAGCAGCACCAGATCGGGGTGTTGGCAGCGGATGGTCTCAATCGCCTCCCGGCCACTCGCCGCGGTCAGCACCTCATAGCCGGCTTGGCCGAAGTGGAAGCGCACCAAGTCGGTGACATCCTGCTCGTCGTCCACACTGAGAATGATCGGGGTCATGACGACGCAATTGGACACGATCAACATGGCACGGCGGTGCCCCTGCGGTTACATCGGTGTGAAATCGGAGCGCTGCCCCGGGTGGCCGCGGCAGCGCCGGCCGGCCGGACATGTCTGGTTACATGGTGGTCGCGATGCTTGCTCCGACCTGTACTCCGGCTTACGTTAAGCGCTGTGGACGAATTTCGCCGGTCAGCTTCCAGTGGCGGGCAAAAAAACAGTCAAAACCGGGAGGATATTATTTTGACTCGCGCGTTGGGCGAAAGGTACCATTTTCAATCTATTAGATGCATGAGTGCTAATACATTCTAGCGATGGCGAGAAAGCTGGCTTTCATCAATTACAAGGGTGGCGTGGGCAAGACGTCCTTGCTCGTCAACGTGGCGGCTTGTCTGGCCAAGCTGGGCAAACGCGTTCTGCTGTTCGATCTCGATACGCAGTCCAACGCGAGCATCTGGCTGCTGCGCCTGGAACGTTGGAACAAGATCAACAGCAGCGGCGAGGGCGCGGTTTTCTCCATTTTTAATCCCGGCAAGGTGCGGTTGAAGGACCTTCTCATCAAGGATGTCGTGGAGGGGAAAACGGGCGAGAAGCTGCTGCCCGGCCTCGATCTCATCCCCACCACCTTCAACCTCGTTGATCTGGAAGACGAGTTTGAGGATGATCCGGTCAAACCCGCCTATCTCCTGTTCAGCGAGGAGCTCCGCGAGCTGGAGAACGACTACGATTTTGTCGTTTTCGACTGCCCGCCGAACATCCTGCGCGCCTGCCAGTGCGGCGTGTTCTGCGCCAACGAGGTGTATACGCCTGCCAATCCCGACGCGCTCAGCCTCATCGGCTTCACCCTGCTGGTCGAGAAACTGCAGAGATTCCACAAGCTTTCGGCCAGCTTCCGCACGGCCCAGATGGGACCGCCGGCCGCCGTGCAGGGCATCATCTTCAATTCCATCAAGGCCGGCGTCGACATCGAGGTGCCCAAAATGCGCATGCAACTGCGCATGAATCAATTTAAGACCCAGCGGCGGGTCGCCTCCACGGCCAAGATTTTCGAGACCCAGGTGCGCGACGCCACGATCGTGCGCCGTGCCGTGGCGCTCGGATTGCCGGTCATCCTCGTGGGGCAGGAGACCACGGAGACGGACAACGTGCTGAACGATTTTCGCCGGCTCGCCCTGGAGATCATCAAACAGGGGGAACTGCTCTGATTCTCCGGCGGCGAAGCCCCGAACGATTTTATGAACACATCTGGAGGAAAATACACCGCCAAGGACTGGGACGAGTCCCGCATGGGTTTTCAAACCTCGATCATGGTGAACACTTCCCTCCACAGTCTGGCCCAAAACCTGGACGGGCCCGACTGGCCCCTGCCGGGCAAGGATGAGACGCCGACGAAATACATCGATCTGACCTTTGAGGAATTACAGCTCATGCCCGGGTTGGCCGGATATCCGGACCGGATCGACCTGCTGATCGACATCCTGCGGGAGACCCTCGCGTTCGATAATCCGTTCGGCGAGATGATCGAACAGACCACGGCGTCCGCCGAAAAGGACAACCCGCTGCTGAAGAATCTGGCGAAGCTCGACATTCCCACCGCTTTTCCCATCGAGTTCACCACGGTCTCTGCCGACACCAAGGAGTTCTGCAAACTCGAGAAGATCACGACACTCGGTGAGTTCGCCCATTTTGCGCAAGGCATGCCTTCCCATATCATTGTGGGTGGTGATTTCCGCACCCTGCTCAACGCGCTGGCGCACGTGAATGAGGAGGCGCTGGCGACCATTCTGCCGTTCCGTCCCGGCAGCAAGGGGCTGCATCTGCCCGAGGCCTTGGGCCAGTTCCTTGACACCGTGCCTGTGGGCGAGCGGCTAGCCCTATTCAAGCGCTTTGGCGGCCGGCTCAAGCCGGAGGAGGAGACCAAGATCGCCCGCCTGAGCAAGGACGAGTTGAAGAAGGCGGAAGCCGTCCTGCGGGAACGCGCCACTCTGGTGCTCGACTTTTTCAAGAACGAACTCGATGAGCTGGCCGCTTCGCTCAAGGAGGGCGGCTCCCTCGAACGCTATCTGGTCGTCTTGGAGGATCCGCTCAAGGAAGCCCTCGCCACCGAGCTGATCGAACCGATTGTCCGCGAAGCCGGCGCCCCCGCCGAGGCCACCGTGCCCGTGAAGAAAAGCGGCCTGTGGGAGTTCGTTAAGCGATTATTTCAGGAATGAGCGACACACCGTCACCGCTTCCGCCGCCCGGATCGCCTCCGCCGCTCGGATCACCCCCGCCATCCGGAACACCCGTGCCGCGCGGACCGATCAAGTTTCCCACGCGTCCGCCCGCGATGAAACCTCTTTCGCTGCGCGGACGGTTTTCCCTGGAACCTTCCCAGGAATCCGCCGAGGCGCGGAAATCCATCAACGCTATCATGGCGGCCACCCGCATGCCGTGGGGCGAGACCCGCCCGCTGACGTTGCAGCAGGTCGGCGAGCTGCAAAAGGCCTTGCGCCAGCTGGAAGGCAAGCTGGCGGAGCGCGAACGGGCCGTCACCGACCTCGTCGCCCGGCTGGCTGATCGCGAACGCGACCTTGCCGAGGTGGAGGCCTTGGTGGGGGCGCGTGAAAAAGTCATCGAGGCGGCCAAGAAAACTGCCCAGACCCCCTCCCTGTCCAAGGAGGAGCAGTCGGCGTTGGAGCAGCTCAAGGCCGAGCTGGAACGTCAGGAGGAATCGCTGAAGGAACAGCGGGCGGCGCTCAAGGACCGCGAGATGTTCATCGAGGAGAACGAGACCAAGCTGTTCGAGAAAATGCAGACCCAGCAGGAGCAGGAGGTGGAACTGGAACAGAAGCTGGACGACCTGCAGGCGATGGAAAAACGTCTGAAGGAACGCGAGGCCGTCGTCGATCCGGCCGCCGCCGCCGCGCTCAAGGCGGAAAAGGAGGGCAAGAAGTTTGACGAATTCAAAGAGTAACCGGGGCAGTGCGTCATCCGGCCGGAGCGGGTGCCCGATCAGCGGGAACCGCTTGGGGGAACACGGGTCGGAACCTCGTCATAGGCCTCAGGATCAGGCGTCCGCCTGCCATGTCCGGCAACCCCGCCTGGTCTGAATCGCACTACTTTTTGCTCGCTCCTGCATCTCCTCCAATGCTTGCCTCTCTCCCGCCCATGAGAATTGCCTTATCCGTCGCCGCCAGCCTGGCCATTTTGGCCGGGGTGCTGCATGCCCAATCCGACGACGACGAGGACGAGATGGGTTATTTCCCACTGGTCCCCAGCGGTAACCATCTCCGCTTTGGCCTGCACTTCGTGGGCGGCCCCAAAGTCGCCTTCGGCCAGCTCGGCGCAGTCCCGTCCGCCGCAAACATCGGAGATCCAACCGGGTTGGAGAATCGCGCGTACAATGACGGCAATGTGCTGCTGGATCAGCGCAAAGCCCAAGATGGCAGCCTGGTCGGCGACGGACTGACCAATAGTTGGAACTTTGTAAACACCTCCCAGGCCACGGCGAGCGGAGACCTGGCTTTCCACGACTACACCTCCACCTCGCTCGGGGCAAGCGAGAGGGCGAAAAGCAATACCGCCGCGGGTTGGGAGCTGCAGGTCGGCCACAGCCTGGGCAAGATCGGGCGCAAGGTGGATTTCAGTGTGGTGGGTGGCTTCAGCTTCTCGAGCATCGACGCGAAGGCCAGCGCGGTGGTTCCGGGGCTGATGACCACCGTAACCGATGTCTACCCTCTTTACGGGCAGGACGTGCCGACCCCTCCTTACAGTGCGCCCCAATCCGGCTCCCAATACGTTTACGATGCCAACGGGAATCAGGTTCTCGACATCTACGGTAATCCCACGACCACGACGTTTGACAACTCCACCCTGCTTGGCAATCAACCGAATCGCACCACCACGACCAACGTTGCCGACGTCCAAGGCTACTGGCAGCTCAAGGGTGCCTATTACACCTTGAAGGTCGGGCCCATGCTGCAGGTGCCCATCACCGAGCGTATCAAGTTCAGCGTGGGGGCGGGCGTGGGGGTGGCTTTGGTCGGCACCACGTATTCCGTGGATGAGATCCTGCAGGTCGGTGACGTGAACGACTCCACCGTGGAGGCCAAGGATTCCCAGTCACGCTTCGTGATGCTGCCGTTGTATTACGCCAACGCGGACGCCGAGTACTGGGTGACCGAGCGATCCGGCTTTTACCTCGGCGTCAACGGTCAAAAAAGCGGAAGCTACGATCAGTCCGTGGGCGGGCGCACGGCCACGATCGACCTTGGCACGACCTACGGCGTTCAAAGCGGCATCACGCTGCGCTTCTGACCCGACCGATCTCCGGTTTCGACTTTACGCGAGGACGCGCCAGGATCGCGTCATGAAAAGCCGCCTGCGATTGGAGGAGGTCTCCGATCCCGCCGTGCTGCGGGCCATGCAGGCGGTGCCGCGGGAGGAATTCGTGCCCGGACACCTGCGCGGCGCCGCCTATGATGATTGCGCCCTGCCCATCGCCTGCGGACAGACGATCTCGCAGCCGGCGGTCGTGGCCTACATGACGGAGCAGCTGCGCCTCGCGCCCGACGACCGGGTGCTCGAAATCGGAACCGGCTCCGGTTATCAGGCGGCGATCCTCGCCGAAATTGTCCGTGACGTCTATACGATCGAGCGCCTTCCGGAACTGGCCCGGACGGCGGCGACACGATTGGAACGGCTGGGGTGTGCCAATGTGCACGTCCGGGAGGGCGACGGCGCGCAAGGCTGGCCGGAGGCGGCGCCGTATGATGCGATCATGGTGACCGCGGCGGCCGAGGAAATTCCACCGGCGTTGATCGCGCAGCTGGATGTCGGCGGCCGGCTGATCATGCCGGTCGGCGGATCGTACGAAACGCAGGTGCTGCTGCTGTTGGAGCGGAAGACTCCCGAAGAAATCAGCAGTCGTCGTCTCTGGGCGGTGCGTTTTGTCCCGTTGATCTCCGGCTAGATTAACGGCCGGATGGCCGCCACGGGAGGAGGGCGGCCGGCGATGTTGCGGTTGTCCGGGGCGCGCGCCCGTCAGGCGGGGTCTTGTCCCTGCTGCAGCAGATCGGCCAGCACCTCGTCGATGCGCCGCAGCCGGTCGGCGGGGAAGAAGGTGTTGATGCGCGCAATAACCTGCTGGATGAGGCCATCGGGGCAGGAGGCGCCACCGGTGATCAGCACCTGCAGCGGATCGCCGCCATTGGGGAATGACCGGCGTTCCATCTGGACGGCCCGGTCATGACCGGCGGCGGGAAATACGTAATGCTGCACGTCGTCGCGGCTGCGGATGTTCTCCTCCGATTGGATAAAGCAGGCGCGCGCGCCGATTTTCTGTTCGCACAGGCGGAAGAGCTGGTAGGTGTTGGAGCTGTTCTTGCCTCCGATGACAAAAGCGGCATCGAGGGGTTCGGCCAGCGCCCGGCTCAAGGCGTCCTGGTTGACCTGGGTGGCATAGCAAAGCGTGTCCTTCTTGCCGCTGCCGCCCACGTGGGCATCGCCCTCCGCCTCGCCGTACTTGCGACGGTAGACGCTGCGGAAGTAATCGATGATCTCGACGGTCTCGTTCATGAGCAGAGTCGTCTGGTTGACCACCGCGATGCGGACGAGATGGCGCGCGAGGTCGAACCCGGGGGTGGACACGCCTTGGAACTTTTCCACAAAGGCGGCCCGGCGGGCGGCGGTGGGCTCAAGGATGAGTTCGCCGATGAGGCGCGCCTCCTTGAGGTTGCGGATGATGAGGGAGGGGGCGAAACGGCGCGAGTTCGAGAACGTGGCCTTGGTTTCCTCATGCTCCGACTTGCCGTGAATGACGACGGTGTAGCCCTCGCGGCCGAACAACCGCGCGGCCTTCCAGACCTTCTCCACCAGCATGCAGGTGGCGTCATACTGGGCGACCCGGATGCCCTTGCGGATGAGCTTGCTCTTGTCCTCGTCAGTCGCGCCGAACGCCGGGATCACCACGATATCGTCGTGGGTGAGTGTGTCCCACAGCAGCGGCGCGGATCCGCCCCGCCGCGCCAGGCGCCCCTCGATCGTGAAGGGAAGGCCCTTGTCGGTCTGCAGGAAACGCAGCCCGCGCCGCTGCAGGTCGTCGTTGACAAAGGGATTGTGGATGAGCTCGCTCAACATGAAGACGCGGCGGCCGGGATTTTCCGCCAGCGTTTCATAGGCGCGCTCGATGGCGTTTTTCACGCCGAGGCAGAAACCAAAGTGGCTGGGGATGACGTAGCGCACTCCGCCGAAATCAAGCCGGGCGGGTTGCGCGGCCGACCGCTCATGGGTGCGGTTGAGGCTCTTGATGGCCTCGCAGAGTCTGCTCTGGTAAAGGGCGCGGGCGGTGGCGTCCTGCGCGTATATGCCGTGGTTGCGCTCCTTCTCCACGCGGAAACGGTAAATGTAATCGTTCTCGCCGAGGTGCAGATAAGGAATGGCGATCAGGTGGGGCTCCAGCCCGTCGAGCACCGCGGCCAGCGACGGTGCGAGGTCAGCCCGGCGCGCGGCGAGCTGCTCCAGCGCAAGAAAGACCACCTCATCGTCGGCCGGGGCGCCGTCCACCTGGGAGAAGGCAACCCGATAATGCACGCCGCCCGCCTCGGCGGTGAAAAACTCCGCCGGTGGAGTGTGCTGCGGGAAATGCGCCTCCAGGCGCTGGACCGCCACCTCGGCCGAGGGTCCGACGAAGGCGAGCCCAAGGCGGGTGCCCGCCCGCCGCACCGCGAGCTGGTTGCCCGGATCGAAGGCAAGATGGACGAACAGCGCAGAAGCTGAGGTCGGCGGGCTGTTGGCGGCGGCGGACATGGGTTATAAACAAAAGTGCCGTCCTGGATTGGTCAAACCGTATGGCGCCTGCGATCCAGTCACGCCGCCACGGGGAAGACGATCACCAAGATGACCGGATCGCCCCGGGCCCGTTGACGCCCCGGGAGGGTGGCTCAGCCGGCGGTGCCGGGCAAACCATCAGCCGAGTCCAGTTGCGCAGATCCGCACTTTTGAGTAAGAGGCATGTCTCAGAAGCTTCCTCCATGGTTTCCTTTCCCCCTGGCATGCGCAGATCGATTTCCCCCGTTGTGGCCGGCGTTATCTGGCTGCTGAGTCCGGGATGTGCGACCCTGCATTCGCCGCCCGCCCCCCCGGCCCAGGAAACAGAGGCAACGACCCTGAAGCAGACGGAGACGCTGCTGGCGATGGTGCAGCAGGTGGGCTGGAAGGAGGTGCAGGATTTGCTGCCGGGCTTGGAAGCACAACCGGATGTGGATTTTCCGGGAGTGGCAGGGCTGGCCGCCGATCTGCACGCGGTCGAGGCAGCCACCCGAGGCAACCACGGGGTTCCTCCCGTCGACATCGGTCGGTTGCTCGATCACAATCCCAACTTCTGGCGCGCCTATTACGAGATTGCCCCCGGTGACCCGTTGATGGCCATGCTGCACGTGGGTCTGCTGCTGGCGGCGGGCGATGCCGTGAGGGCCGATCGCGTCGCCACGCTGGCCATCAATTTCGGGCGGATGGATCTGGCGTACCGCAAGGAGCTGGTGCGGCTGGATGCCCACGCGCAGCTCGTGCTCCAGGTCAGCCGGGGCAATGCCGCGGAGTTGGAGCAACTGCGCCGGACGCGGGCTTATGCGGCGCTGGAGAAGAAGGCTCGGGCGGCGCTGGTGGTATGGCCGAAGAATCCGGAGGCGCGGGCTGACCTTGCCTTGGCGCAACCGGCAGCGGCCGGTGCGGCGGGCCCGGGGCTGGCGGAGCTGCGCCAGGTGGATCCGTTGTTCGCGGTCCCGGCGACCGTGGCCGGGCCGGAACCGGCGGCGACGACGGAAACCCGACGGCTGTGGATACTGATCAACGACGACAAGGCGACCGGCGACGATCAGGTGCTCGCGCGTTTCTCCGCATCCGCGCAGGCGGCGGGTCTCGATGAACTGGCCCTGGTTGCCCACAGTCTGCTTACCAGCTGGCACGCGGGATCCCGTACCCTTGATGAAAGCTTCATCCATACGAGCCTGCAGCGACTGGTGTCACCGGATGCCGCCGCGAGCATCTGCAGCCAGACGTTCGCGGAGGAGCGCGAGTCGCTCGGATTGGGCGCGGAGACTGACGCCCCGCCCTCAAACTTGGAGGGGGTCTCCGTGCATCCGCAGCTCGAGCAGCGCCTCCTGGTGCAAATCGCCGCCACGTCGTACTGGATCGAGTCCGGCCTGACCCAGGGAGCCGATCTGGCGGACAATTATGGCGAACGCGGCGAGGCGTGGGCGCAGCTCCTGCAGAAGGACGAGGCGGTGGCCGATCTGCGCCACTCCCTCCAGCTGGCGCCGGCCGACAATGCCGTGCGCTACAGCCTGGCGGTGACCTTGAGCGACAGCGGGGACTTCAAGGAAGCGGATGCCGTCTTTGCCGAAGCCCAAAAGCAGGCGCCGGGCAGCGCCCTCGAAGTGCAGGCTTGGGGCAATCATCTCTTCAAGCAGGGCCGGTTTGCCGAGGCCGAGGCCGCTTATGCCCGCGCGGCGAAGCTTGACCCCGGTTTCGCCTATGCCCGCATCATGCAACACCTGGCGCGGTTGCGGCAGGGGAAGCCCGGTGGCGCCCGTGCGGTTGCGAAAATCGAAAAGGAGGATCCATGGGGGGCCAGCCTCCTCGGCTTCCTCGCCGGGCGCATCGACGAAAAGACTCTGTTCGGCCGGCTGGAGCCGCAGGGCGGGTTGCGCTACTCCGAGGAGGAATGCGAGCTGTACTTCGTACTGGCGCAACTGGCGCTGGGCCGCGGCGACGTGGCCGGGGCCCGCCGCAACCTGCACAGCTGTCTCGGTACGGGCATCACCTCGTTCGTGGAGTATGCCATGGCCTGGCACGAATTGCGCCGGCTCAACGCGGCGAGTCCACCGCCCGTGGAAAAGAAATCCGAGCGGGGGGCAATGACGGACGAGGAACCGGTTTGAGCGGGAAGCCGGCTCACGCCCGGCCGCCGAAACTCACGTAGTCGTCGAGTTCGAGCCGGTCAAAATTGGTGCGGATGTCGTCGCGGCCCGGGGCGAGTTCGCCAATGTCTTCCGCAAAACCGGCGTGGCGTTTGGCGTCACCGGGTCCCAGGTTCTCCAGCCAGCGCGACCACGCCTCAATTTCCCATGGCGCGCGCGGGGGTTGGGTGTGCTCATTCACCCAGGCGAGCATCTCGACATCGCCCTTGCCGGTCTTGACGGCGGCCAGAAAGGCCTCGGGATCGATGCCAACATAGCTGAAGAAACGCTTGTCCAGCGGACAGGGATAGACGTATTCGCCGGTCTTGCCGGCGGCAAAGGCACGCGTCTTGTCGAGCAGACGCGGGAGATGAACGTAGCCGCCGAGGCGGACCCGCGGGCTGCGCGGCGGATGCTGGGTAAGGTCGGGGGTGGCGTAGGTGATCATGGGGAGGGAAGGGTGCAAAGGAGCGCGGTCATTCGCCGTTGCCAAACGCAGGGTCCGCCGAGCTTCCTGGATGGTTAAATTCAAAAAAACCCTCGTTTTCAAGGATGGCCATGACGCCTTCGGCGATCTTCTGGCGGTCGGCCGGACTGAGCCGCGGATGGTCGGCATTGATCAATTCATCGATGCCGGCGCGAGCCTCCTTCCGGTTCGCCGCCCCGGCAAGAAAGTCGTCGGCCTGGCTGGCGATTTCTTCGATGAGGTTGCGAAGATCCATGGTGGAAATGTGGCCCCAAGATAAACGGCAACCGGTTTCTTCGCAATGTCCGCGGCGAGAAAACTCCGGTCCGAGACCGCGATTCCATCGAGGCCACCGCCGCGGCCGTCAGGCGCCGGTCTTGCCGGTGGGAGTGACCCGTCGCGGACCGGCCACGCTTTTCGAGCTATGCCGGCTGCCGACCATGCGCAGTACGTGGAGTAATTTTTCCAGGCTGCTGCGATCGGGATTGCCGAGGAGGCTCGCCTGGATCCAGTTTCGCGCCACCAGATATTGGCTGCGGTAGTTCAACCAGTAACCACGGATTTCGAGTTCCTCGCCGAACTCGGCCGCCGACATGCCCTCGTCGAGGGCCAGAGTGACGATGCCGGGGCTCGCAACCGGTTCGGGAGCGACGAGGGGAAAACCAAGCGTACGCAGTTCACGCCGCAGCCAGGTGGCGTTTTCGGCGATCTGCGTCATGCGTTCGGGCGTGGCGCGGCGCACCGCCTCCGCCAGGGCGAACAGCAGGTTCGACGAGTGCGTATGCGGCACACTCTGGTGCGCGGCCCAGTGGCCAAGATCGAGGTAGCCGGGCAGGCGGTCGGCGGCCGGCCGCGGCTGGTAATCATGAAAA
>Ga0182021_10008274_pt1 | contig 12324 bp, 8 predicted proteins | sample 612E3MmetaG_FD_120493 | JGI IMG/M metagenome (GOLD analysis project Ga0182021, IMG submission 120493) | Permafrost microbial communities from Stordalen Mire, Sweden - 612E3M metaG (Illumina Assembly) | ecosystem: Environmental > Terrestrial > Soil > Wetlands > Permafrost | place: Sweden...
AGCGGATCGGGCGACTCGGAAAAGACGGGGCCGGCGAACTCGGCTTCGAAGAGCGACGGGCCGGGGTTGGGGACATCGGCGTTCTCGCTCACATCGCCATCTTTGCGCAGAACGATGTCGGCGCGGTCGAACAACGTGCGCAGGTAGGCCGGAGTGGCCCATGCAGAGTGCGCGATCTCGCAGTCCAGCTTCTCCAGCCGGGCCACCATCGCGAGAAGATTGGCGTTGAGCTGCAGCGTGTCCGACACGACGACGATGACGGGACGGCGATCGCGCGGGACAAGCGCCAGCGCGCGCCGCAGGAGTTCGACGTGCGGCCAGGCGGTGCGCGAATAGCGGTGGGCATAGGCCGCGTGCCCCAGCCACGGCGGCAAGGACGCATCGGCGATGGGCCAGCCGAACAGCACCGCCGCGCACAACACGGTGTTGGGGACCAAAAGGGCCACCACCCACACGACACCGCTGCGTAGCGAGCGGGCCGCGCCCCACAGCAGGGCGGCCAGCACGATGGCGAGCGGCACAATCGTCGGCGCTTCGAAACGAGGATCCTTGTTCACGCTGAAGAGCAGAACCAAAAAGGGTGCCCACCAGGCCAAAAGCAGCAGCCGGATCCCGGGCGGCACGATCTCGTGCAGCCGCAGCCGAGAACGTCGCCAGCCCCACAGGCAACCGAGCGCCGCCAGCCCCAACAGCCCCAGGTACCAGACCGAGAAGACCTCGGTGCCAAGCTCGTGCAGATAGCCCCCGATCTCGGCAAGCGACAAGACGTTGCGCGAGCCGAAGTAGTTCGAGATGACGCCGGCCCAGGAACTCCAGGCGTGCGTGAATGCGGCTCGGCCGTTGTACCAGTACCAGGGCGCAACCAGGGGACAGGCCACGAGCCACGGTGTGGCCGCATCGGCGACAATGCGCCAGCGACCCTGCCCGTGCCCGCCCTGTTCGCGAAGCCGCGTCCAGACGACCGCGACGTACATGGGGAGCACGTAGAAGGCGAAGACCTGCCGGTGCAACAAGCCGAGTCCGAGCAAGACACCGACCAGCAGTCGCTGGCCCCGCCGGCGCAAGTCCTCCGAGCGGACCAGGTGATAGGCGACCATGGTCACCAGCGTGGCCAGGCTGTACTCGCGCAGATACCAGGTGCACAGCCCGTACATGAGCGGACTGGTCCCGACCAGGAACACGGCCATGACCCCCACCGGAGTGGGCCAGAAACGCCGGCACAGCAACAACAGGTACAGCGACAGCACGATCAGGCTGGCGGCATTCACCAGTTGCGCGCTGGCGACCGAGCGGCCGAACAGGGCGAAAAAGGACAGGGCCTGCAGCGGAAACAGCGGCCCGTTGGCCGCACCCATGTGCATGAATGTCCGGTACAACCCCGGCACACCCCGCTCGCGAAGAGCGTCGTAGAGTTGCAGCGACTGGTCGACGTGCGCGCTGTCGTCCCAGGCGGTTGGACTGCGATCGAGACCCCACCAGGACAGCTTGACCGCAAGGGGAAAACCCAGCGCGACAAGCGCGACGAGCACGGCCCAGCGACGAGAGGAAGCCATCGAAGATAGGGCATTCAGTATGCGCCCTTTTCCGCCGGGTGGCTGTCGACGTGGATGGATCGCCCGCTTTGCTTGCGGCCATGAGGCCGTCCTGTGATAGCCTGTTTCCATTGGGACAGCGCCGATGATGCCCCGGATTTCCGTCGTCGTGCCTTGCTTCAACGACGGCAGGTTCCTGGTCGAGGCGGTCGACAGCGCGCGTGGCCAGACCGTGCAGGACGTGGAGATCATCGTCGTCGACGACGGTTCCACCGACGCGCCCACCCAGGCCGTGCTGGCCGACCTCGATGGCAAGAAGGGTTGCGTGCTGCGCGCCCCGCACGTGGGACCGGGCGCGGCCCGCAATCGCGGACTGCGCGAGGCGCGAGGCGCCTTCGTCTGCTTTCTCGACGCCGACGATGTGATCCTGCCCGGCTGGCTGGAAGCCGGCCTGCACGCCTTTGCACAGGATCCCGACCTTGGCTACGTGTCGTGCTGGTGCGAGGCTTTCGGCAACGAGCAGTGGAGAGCGGAGCCGGTGGCCTGCGATCTGGCGCAGCTGCTGCAGTCCAACACCTTGCACTGCTCGACGCTGGTTCGTCGCGATGTCCTTCAAGCCGTGGGCGGCTTCGACGAGAACCTGGGCGCCCAATTCGAGGACTGGGATCTGTGGTTGCGCATCGCGAGCCGCTGGCGGGGCACCATCGTGCCCGAGATCCTGTTCCGCTACCGGCGCCGGCCCGATTCGGCCACCCGGTACCTTCCCGCCGCCACCTTCGGCCAGGATGCGTACAGCCGGATTCTTGCCAAGCATGCGGCGTTGTACCGACGCTGGCTACCCGACCTGCTGCTGCGGCAGGAGGCCGAGCTGACCCGCTTGCGCCGCGAGGTGAAGGAGAACCTGGCAGCTTGCGCGGGCTGGCTGGGCGACGCCGTGTCCGGAGTGGTCGCGCCGACACGCGATGGGCTACCCACGCCGCGTACCCTGGCGGCCTTCCGGGAGATCGTGCACGTGCACCGCACGGCGTTCGAGGCGCACCAGGCCCGTATCCTGTGGGCGCGCGAGAAGACCCTGCGTGCCCTGCGCGCCCGCCAACGTCAGACGGCCGAGGCGCGCGCCGTCCTGGCTGCGCAGGTCCAGGCGGCCGGTCTGGGCGGAACTTTGCACCTGACGGCCGGCGCAAGGCCGGGCAGCAGCGGGCCCTATATCGACGAATTCTTGGACGGGCACGGCACCGATCGGCGGGGCGCGATTCTCGAACTGGTCGATGGCCCGTTCTCGCGCTGGTCGCGCGTGGGTGCGGCCGAACGCCGGCAACTCGCCCAGGCGGCCGCGCTTCCCGACGCCAGCTACGACTGTATTGTTCTCGACCTGAGCCGCGCCACTGACGACGCCGGATCGGCGCTCGACCACTGCCATCGGCTGCTGCGACCGGGCGGTCTGCTGCTGGCTCTCTTGGCCGCAGAAACTTTGCCGGCGCCGGGTGCAACCCCGGATTCGTCGGCGAAACGAGCGATCAAGCGCGCGGGCTTTCCCGTCGACGCGAGTCAGCTTTCTGCCTACGGCAGCGCCGTGGCTCGCGCGGCCTGGCTCCGCGGAGTCGACGCCGACCAACTGCGACCCGACGAGCTGTGGAAGGACGATCCCGCGCGGGCCTCGCTGTGGGCCGTGCGCACGAGAAAGGCCGGAACGGCAGGCAGGCCGAGACGGGAGCGGCAGGGCGCGGCCATCCTTCGCTACCATCGCGTGGCGAACGTGGCTCACGACCGCTTCGGGCTGTGCGTTCCACCCGAGCTGCTTGCGGCGCATCTGAAGCATCTGTCGCAACACTGGCGGCCCATGTCGCTGCCCCAGCTGGTCGATTCCATGGCTGGTGGAAGCATCCCCGAGGGCGCCATCGGCTTGACCTTCGACGGCGGGTACATCGATCACCTGACCACTGTCAGGCCGCTGCTGGCGCGGCATGGACTGCCGGCAACCTTCTTCGTCACCACGGGCCACCTGGACCAAGGCCACGAGCCGTGGTGGTACGACCTGGAGCGGATGTTGCTCGCCTGCTCGTCCGTGCCGGAGCTGACCCTGCGCGGAACGCCGCTGCGGCTGAGCACCCCCGAAAGCCCGCCGGTCCCGATCGACCGCAGGCTGCAAACCGCCTCGCCGGTGGAACGCGACCATCTTCTGCGCGCCCTCCGGGCGTGCGGCAAGGCCGACCTCGCCGTCCGCGAAGATCATCGCACGTTGCGCGCTTCCGAGATCGTCGAACTGGCGGCCAGTGAGAACTGCTCTATCGGCGCGCACGGTATCCACCACCTCGACCTGCGCGCGGCTCACCCGGACCTCCGCCACCGCGAGATATGCGAGAGCCGGTCGGCCTTGGCCCGACTCCTGGGGCAAATCGTCGAGGGCTTCGCCTATCCCTTTGGCGCCGTCGATCACCAGGTGCTCGAACTGGCGCGATCTGCCGGCTATCAATTCGCCGTCGGCAACGAGGCGCGCGCCCTGGGCCAGGACGACGATCCTCTGCGCTTGCCCCGGCTGCCGGTGGGGCCGCTCGACGAAGCCGCCTTCGCCACCTGGCTGGACGAGCATCTGGGCAATTGACGCCGGTCAGCCCAGACGCCGTTTCATTTCGCGCAGGACCGCCTCGGGGGCGGTGGCCAGGGTCGAGATCAGCTCAACTGTGGCGCCCGTGGCCTTGACCAGACGGATGGCGTCGCCGAAGCGCGGATAGTGGACCGACTCGCCACAGCAGGTGAGGCACACCTGCTCAGGCTTACCCATCTAGCGCACGATCGACTCGAACATCTCCCAGTCCATGTTCGTCCCCCCCGCAGGCGCTTGCGCGCGCAGAAGACGCAATCGAGTGGGCACCGTGACGTGACCTCGATGCAGACCGCCCGGGGTAGGTTAGACAGGCTGCGCAGGCGGTCTTGCAGGGTTGGGATCGCGGCAATCACGAGACTTCTCCGCGTCGTCTTCCCCACCAGCTCAAGAACAGGTCGGGGCCCAGGAAGGCCGCGTGCTGAATGGCTTCCGTCTGCACCTGGTCGCAGAACGGCTGCAACCACGCTGCAACGTCTCCGCGGCAGAACCACTGCTCCCACGGTTCGATGGCCAGCGCGCCGGCGCGCTCCAGGTTCTTGTCGACGAGCACAACCAGCCCGCCAGGCCTCGTCACCCGGCACAGCTCAGCCACCGCGCCCGGCGGGTTGCCGGCGTGCTCGAGCGCTTCCACGCAGATGACCAGATCGAAATCGCCGTCGGCGAAGGGAAGATTCTGAAGCAAGCCGCGGCGACGCGACATCCCTGCGGGCAGGTGCGACAGCATCAACTCGGAATGGTCGGTGCCCCAGATGTCCGCGGCGGGAAACCGGCTGGCCAAAGCGCGCGCGATGCACCCCCGCCCACAGCCGGCATCGAGCACGCGCTTTCCGTTCAAATCGCCGGCTTCGCGCCATACAATTTCAAGGCGACCGTCGTCAGCCTCCACCTCGTCGGAGAAATCTTCCACCTGCTCGTCGAACGACGCCTGCAGAAACAGGTGAAAGGCATCGAGATAGGCCCGCGTCCCGTCGAGGATCAATTCCGCGGGCCGGAAGCTCGCACGCGAACCCTGGCTGCCAGGAAAACCTCCCGACGCGTGCTGGACCGAGCCCAGATAGGCCAGCGCCCGGCGCGCCGACGCCAGCTGCCCGAGGCGACAGAAGACCGCAGCAGTCAGCGCCGTACAGGTGGGACAGGTCCAACTCGCGCGAGGGAAAGCCGGCAGCGATCCGTCGGGCTCTTGCACCTCCTGCTGGCGCGTTGCCCATGCGACCACTTCGTCCCGCCGACCGAGATCGAGCAGCAGCCCTGGTGCCGTCGCGTGTCCGTGGGCCCACGACTGCCACGGCTCGTCGCCCAGCAGGACGGCGCTTTGCAAATCTGGTCTCCACTCATCCCGTCGCGCCTGCGCCTTGACCAGCGCGACAGTTGCCCACAGGCTCGCCCGCTCGTCGCTCGCGCGCCCGAACAGCGCGGGTAGAGAAAGCGGCCGCCCGTCACTGGGCCGGTCGAGCAGCCAAGCGCAGCCGCGCCGGAGCGCGGGTGTCACCGGCGGCGAGCGCCACTTCAGTGCCGACAGACCGATCACGGCCCGACTGGCAGCCTGCACGCTCGACTCGTCAGTAGCCCAAGACCCATCCGGACGCTGCACCCGACAGAGCCGCTCGCCGAGCTGCAAGGCCATGCGCGGCTCGCCGCAGTCGAGCAGGGTGGGGATGACATCACCCAGCTCACCAACTCCCAGCGAGGAGAACGTCACGTGCTCGCGCAGCCAGGCCAGGGCCGCTCGGTAGCTCGCGCCCGTCGGCGCGCCAGGTTCCGTGACCGCCGGGTGCGGCGATCGCCGCTGCCTTGCCGGCACGACTCGCTGGCGCAACTGCTGCGCCCAGCAGTTGTTCTCCGCAACCCTCACCAGTCGACGCGCGGCGGACACGGCCCGGTCGATCGAGAGTATGCGTGGCCTTTCCATCACGCCCTCGCTGCGAACAGGGATTCCAGTCGGGCGGCGAATTCCTCGACGCTCCAGGCTCCCACCTCGACGCGCGGGATCTCCAGCGGATCGTCCCAGGGACGCAGCAAGGCCGTGCGGGTCGAGACGGCGCTGGCAAAGCCGGCGTGGCGAGCGATCTCGACGGTAGGCCGCGGGCACTCGCCGTAGGGATAGGCGAAGCTGGTCACCGGTCGTCCCAGCAGGTGCTCCAGCCGCTGCCGCCCCTCAGCCACTTCTTGGCGCTGCACGATGCGCGGGTGGACCGGCAGGCGAAGATGGTGGGCCGAGTGAGCGCCGATGTCGCAGCCCGGACGGTGGCCCAGCTCGACGAGTTCGTCGGCGGTCACCACCCGGTGGCTGTCGCGTGGTGCAAGGTCGAGGCCGCTCCAGGCCGAGAGTCGCTCGACCAACCTGTTCCGGCCGGCCGCCGAGCTGTTCTGGCCGAGGCGATAGACGGTGTCGAATGCGGCCTTGCGGGCGATCGGGCCCAGGCTGGGCAGTACCACGCAATCCGTCCCGATCTCGACCTCGCAGCTCGGCGGAATGGGCTGCGACGACAGAAAGATGCGCTCCAGAATTTCCTGCCATGCTTCGTGCCGCCGATCGATGCGCTCGACGTTGACGTAGAAGGTGGCAGGCACGCCAGCCAGGATCTCTGCTGCCTGGAACGCGTCGAGGTAGCCGTCGTCGAAGGTCAGGGCCACCGCCCGCTCGGGCAGGGTGCCGGCGTCCAGCGCAGCCAGGATCGCCGGCAAAGCCATCGGTCGGGTGTGCCGCAACAGGTACTCGAGATGCGCGCGAAAGAGCGGCGGCGGCACGCACAGCCCGAATGTGTCCGGGTCGAGCGCGGCCACGCGGTGATACCCGAGCACCGCCGCACCAGGCAGGGAGGCAGAAGCCGGCACTCCACCGCCCGGGCGGCTCGTGATCGCGTGCTCGACCGCGGCCAGTTGCGCCAGCACCCGCGTCCGTTCCTGCGCCAGTCGGTCCTCCTCGGCGCACGCAGCGGCCAGGCTGCGCCGCTTGGCCTGCAACAGCTCGGGGCCGAGCCGCGTGATGAGCGCGCGCTGCTTGTCGACGATGCGGCGCAAGGCCTGCTGGTAGCGCGAGCGATCGAAGCCGCGCGGATCGCGCGAGCGCGGCCGGATGCGGTAGCGGAACAGCGTCTCGTCGATGCGCTCTCCGCGCGTCCCGCTGGCCAGAACGCGCAGCCAGAAGTCCCAGTCCTCGGCGCAAGGCAACTCGGGATCGGACCCGCCCAGCCTGTCCCACAGCGTGCGCCGCAACAGCGCCGTGATGGCGTACGAGCCCTCGCACAAGTGCGCGACCAGATCATCGGGCGCCGGCCGCGGCACAGGCGCATTCACCGCGCCGAACAGCTCGTAGTTGCTGGCCACGAATTCCAACCCCGCGTCGGTCTCCATGCGCGCCGCGGTCTTCCGCAAGAACGTGGGCTGCAGCACATCGTCGGCGTCGAGTAGCACGATGAATTCCGTGGTGGTCTCGTCCACCCCGCGCGCCCGCGCCCGCGCCACGCCGACGTGGGGACCGCGAAGCACGCGCGCGGGCCCGGTCTCGATGCGCGCCAGCGCCGCCTGCGTCGCCGCGTCGGTCGAGCCATCGTCGACAACAACGATCTGCGCAGCGGCTCGGGTCTGGGTCAGCACGCTGGCCACCGTCTCTTCCAGCGTCGCACCCAGGTCGAAGCAAGGGATCACGACCGCGATCTCGCCTTTGCGAAATTCGGCCATCACCGCCCCCGCCTGCCCCATGTCCACTGGTAGACCCGGCGCAGAGGCGCGGTCAGCCGCCAGCTCTTCGACGCGCGCAGGGCTGTGACCTCGCGATGCGCGTCGGCCAGACACGCGGCCAAGCGCCGGCATTCGTCCTCAGCCTGGGCCAGACCGGGCGTCGGGCCGTGCGCTGACTCGGCTGCGGCGGCCGGCAAACGGTCCAACTCCGCCCGCCGCTCGGCCAGCAGGGGCTGCAGGCGCGTCTGCAGATCGGCCTGCAACGCCATGCCCCGGCAGTAGGCGGCCCAGCTCTGTTGGTCGAGCAGTTCAAACGCGTCCGCCGTGCCCAGGCCCGATTCGGGGTCGTTGCCCTCCAGTGCCTGCGCCAGCGTCGCGCAACCCTGGCACGGACCGGGCGTCTGCCCGGCCGCGATCTGCTGGCGCATGCGATCCCGGCCGCCGGCCATCTTGACCAAGCGGTCGACCCCGATCTTCCCCAGCGCGAGGGCGGCCACGTCCTTGATCATGCAGCAGGGGGTGACGAAGCCCTCGGCGGTGACGTAGGCGCCGTGCTCCAGCCACGGGCAACGGCGCGAGCCCGGCTGAAGGTCCTGGTAGAGATCGGGAAAGAAGCCACGCAACGGGCTAGAACCGTCGAGCCTCGCGCCCAGCGTGGGTAGCGAGCGCAGCTCCGACAGATGCGCGTCCAGTTCCCGGGCCGGGATGACCTCGTCGGCCAGTTCGGGCGGGTAGTGGCGCGCGTAGCCCTCCATCAAGTTGAGCACCTGCAGACCCAACCCGCCATCCAGCCCGAGGCGGTGGCCCAGCGCGAGCAGCGCCGGGATCTCGCCGAGCGTGCTGCGCAGGATGGTGGCGGTCAGGCCGATCGCGGGCCGCGACAGGCCCCGCACGCGCTTTCTCTCGGCCAGGCGCCCGAGGCCGTCGAGCACCTTGGGCAACGCGGCCCCGCGCAGGCGGCGAAACGTCTCGGGCTGGAGCGAGTCGAGCGAGACTATCACCTTGTCAAACGAAGCGTCGAGGATGCGCTCCACCGTCTCGGGCGAGAACAAGCTGCCATTGGTGATGAACGAAATGCGCAGGCCGCGCTGGCCAGCGCGGGCGGCCATGTCGAAAAACTGGGGGTGCAGCAGCGACTCGCCCTCACCCTGCAGCTCGAGTTGCTGCGCCTCGGGAAATGCCTCCAGCGCGGCGTCGAAGGTGCGCAGGTCGAGGTCGACCGGCGGCATGTGCCGGCCCGCGCAGAAGCTGCAGCTCATGTCGCAGCGGGTGGTGGGCTCGATCTGGAGGAACCTCATCGCCTGTACCAAGGATACTCCAGCAACCGCTTCGTCGGCGGGATTCGGAGGGGTTTTGGCGCAACACTCCCCGACATGGGCAGAATCCTGCCGAAGGCGACCAGGACATAGCCGAACCAGGCCGCGACCGGCAAGGCGAAGCCCAGGACCAGTCAGCGGCTGAGCCGCGGATTGCGTCGAATCGCCATCCACCCGATTGCCAGGATGACCAGCGTGGGTGTCGGGCCGATGCGCGCGATGGCGATGCAGCCGAGTCCCAGCCCCGCTGATCGACGTCAAGGGATGGAGGACTGCCGCCCTAGCCCGCCCGTAGTTTTCGCTCCCTCACCCAAGCTCTATTACACCGCCCTCCTGTCTGGCATACTCGGCGGCATTCAAGGCGCTGCTGGCTGACAAGGCCGCACGCTGAGGATCACATGACTGCACCAGGGGATTTCTCGGTCACGGCCATCATCGCCGCCTACAACGAAGAAGATATCATCGGCCTGTGCATCTCACACCTGCTCGAGCAGGGGGTGTCGGTGTACCTCATCGATCACTCTTCGACCGACGGTACGGTGGCGGAGGCCCAGCGGTTTGCCGGCAAGGGCCTGATCGGGATCGAGCGCTTCCCCGAGGAGTCTGGCTTCCCGGCCGAGGACGCCCAGCGCTTTGCCTGGGCTCATATACTGCAGCGCAAGCAGAATCTGGCGCAGAAGCTGGACGGCGACTGGTTCATCCACCACGATGCCGACGAGTTTCGCGAGAGCCCCTGGCCGCACCTCGACTTGTGCCAGGCCATCCGCGCGGTGCATGCGGCCGGGTACAGCGCCATCGACTTTGCGGGGTTCGACTTCCCGCCCACCGACGACAGCTTTCGCAAGGGAGACGACCTGCGCACAGCTTTCCGGTATTGCGAGCCGGCGCAGGGCTTCGCCCGGCTGCGCATCAACGCCTGGAAGCGAGCGCCGGTGGATCTGGTTTCGTCCGGTGGGCACGACGCGATCATTCCGGACCGCCGCGTGTTCCCCATCCGCTTCCTGTTGCGCCACTACCCCATCCGCAACCAGGCCCAGGGCGAGCGTAAGATTCTGCAAGAACGCCGGCCGCGCTGGGATCCGATCGAGCGAGAGCGTGGCTGGCACGTGCAGTACGACGGCTTTCAGGCGGGCGACCGCTTCATCCGCGATCCCGCCACGCTGACCGCCTACGATCCCGACGCCATCCGGCTACAGCTTTTCCTGCGCCACCGGGGCGTGGAGGATCTGGAAAGCGCGCTGGCCGTTTCGGAGCACGACATCACCTCGGTGCAGCGGCAGGCTGCCACGCACTCGGACGAGTTGGAGCGGTTGCGGCGTGAGCAGGCCACGGCCGGCCGCGAGACGGAGCAGGCACAGGGGGAACGGGACGCGCTGGCCCGCACCCTGGTCGAAGTTGGGGCGCAGCGGGACGCGCTGGCCCGCACGCTGGACGCGGTCGAAGGGGATCAGGGCGCGCTGGCCCGCACACTCGACGAGGTCGAAGGAGAGCGGGACGCGCTGGCCCGCACCCTGGACAACATGCAGGCGCAGCACGACGCGCTGGTTCGTACGCTGAAGGAGGTACAAGCGCAGCACCACACGCTGGACCGCGCGCTGGTCGAGGCGCGAGCGCAAAGGGACGCGCTAGTGCGCACGTTGGACGAGGTGCACGCGGAGCGGAACTCGCTGGCCCGCGCGCTGGCACAGGTCGAAGGGGAGCGGGACGCGCTGGCCCGCACGGTGGATGCGGTCGAGGGGGAGCGCGACGGCTTGGCCCGCGCACTCAACCAGGCGCAAGCGCAGCGCGACTCTTTGGCGCACACGTTGAACGAGGTACAAGCGCAGCGCGACTCACTGGCGCGCGCCAAGGACGAATTGGGTGCCGAGCTGACCCGGCTGCAAGTGCGCATCGAAGAGCTGCTGGCATCCTGGAGCTGGCGCACCACCGGGCCGGCGCGAGAGCTCCTGCGCCGCCTGCGCGGCCAGCGCCCGTGATCCTGCCGAAAGGAGCGCGGTGCCGGGTCCGCTTCCTGGATGACATTCACAAACAACGCCTCACGCCCCCGCGCGTGCAATGGGAGCGCCGCTACCGCTCGCTGGTGGACGACAGTCTGCGGGGAGTGTTTGCCTTCCAAGAAGCAGACCGCTTCCGCGTCTTCGAGAAGCAGGCGCGCGCCTTCGAGCTGGCCTATGTTCGCTGCCAGCTAGCCCCTGGCGATGCACAGCTTCGTCTGGCGGCCGCCCAGGCAGCCGCGGCCATGGGCCTCTTGGTGCCGTCGCCGTCGGGCAGCGAGCGCGTTTCACTGGCGGTATCGCTGCTGGGCACGCTGCCAGCAGGCAAAACGGGCCAGGATCTCGCGCAGCAACTGGCAGCGCGGAAGCTACGTCTGCTGTGACGTGCTGGCGTGGGCTACCTCCAGGCCGATGGACTCCATGCTGCATCTGATGCGTGCGCTGATATCATCAGATGCATGCCGCGTACGACCATCGACATAGACGCCCCTCTGCTTGCCGAAATCAAAGGCATGCAGGGCCGCGACGGCAAGCGCATGAGCGAGGTGGTTCGTGAGGCTCTGTCTCGCTATCTCGCCGAGAAGGAGCGCAAACACAAGCCACCCTTGTTCTCGTGGATCGCTCGCCCGATGGCGCTCAAGGTGGACCTGGCCGACAAGGATGCGGTCCACGCGGTCATTGAGGAACCCGCCGGCGGGGCACGATGAGCTTCGCTCTCGATACCAATATCTTCCTGGACGTCCGAAATCCCTTCAAGCCGAGTTCGCGCACCCGGGCTTGACCCATCGGCCTTTCCGCACGCGCCGCCGATGGCTTGTGCCTGCCGCAGCCACAAGGGCGACCAACAACAGCAACGCCGCTCCGTGATCGTTGCTGGAATTGCCGATGCTGCACGAACAACCGGAAGACCGCGCCCCGCCTTGTCCCGCGTTGACAGAGGATCCGCCTTGATTGCTGACCGGCGTTCCCCCGGCGCCCGTGATTCCTCCGATTGCGCTAGTTCCGCCGCTGCCAGTGACTCCACCTTGAGCAATCGTTCCACTTGTATTGTTGGCACCCCCTCCGCCATTTGCTCCACCGGTGTCGCTGGCGCCGCCGCCGGCAATCGCTCCACCCGAACCGCCGGAACCGCTGCCACCTATCGCACCACCCGCGCCGGTGGCACCACCGGTGCTCATCGCTCCGCCGGAGCCAAT
>Ga0182021_10008275_pt1 | contig 12324 bp, 9 predicted proteins | sample 612E3MmetaG_FD_120493 | JGI IMG/M metagenome (GOLD analysis project Ga0182021, IMG submission 120493) | Permafrost microbial communities from Stordalen Mire, Sweden - 612E3M metaG (Illumina Assembly) | ecosystem: Environmental > Terrestrial > Soil > Wetlands > Permafrost | place: Sweden...
CATACCCGAAGGTAAAGAGAAACCGATCATGGAAAGCGGGTCATGGCGGCTTCGTTATGCCAGAAAAATGCTGCGTTTCCTCAACTCTATCGAAGCACTGTTGAACCCCGATTCTTCTTGCATCAAAGCAAAGAAGTCATGCATAAAGATTCGCGCAGGAAAAACAGGAATGACAAAAACCAAGAGGAAGATCGCCCGAAAATACGCACTCGTGGAAGCGGCCCCGCCGAGATTCCAATACTGGCCATGGGTTGCTCAGGCGGCGGTGATGATCCTCACGGCAGCGGTAAGGATCCGGTTGCTGAACATACCCTTAGAGCGTGACGAAGGGGAGTTCGCCTACATGGGGCAGTTGATGCTCCAGGGGATCCCCCCGTACAAGCTGGCGTTCAACATGAAGTTGCCCGGCATATACGCCGCATACTCGCTGATTATGGCAGTGTTCGGCCAGTCGGCCGCAGGCATCCACCTGGGCATACTTCTTGTGAACCTGGCTGCCATCCTGATGGTCTTCCTGCTCGGCAAGCGACTTTTCGACGCCTACACAGGGCTCGCCGCAGCGGCGGCGTATGCGGTCATGACGGTCGTTCCGTCGTTCCTTGGGTTTGCTGGCCACGCCACCCATTTCGTGATTCTCCTGGCGCTGTGCGGCATACTCGTGATGTTTCGTGCCATCGAGTCGCACAAGCTTGCCTATTACTTCCTAAGCGGAGTGCTGGTCGGCCTAAGCTTCGTTGTGAAGCAGCAGGGAGCATTCCTGGGGATCTTCGTCGGTCTCTTCATCATCTGGAGCGGACTCCGCGCGCGCCCGGTCGAGCCGCGTCGTTTTGTTCTGCGTTTTGTATTGTTCATCTTTGGGTCCGCTCTCCCATTCGGCCTCACCTGCCTCTGGCTCAAGGTGGCGGGCGTGTTCAGCCAGTTTTGGTTCTGGACATTTCAATATGCGAGGCAGTATGCAACGGAAGTGTCGCTGTCTCAGGGCTATGACTCGTTCAAGACGATGGTGCCAATGTCCATATCCGTCAGCGGTTGGATCTGGGCGCTTGGCGGAATCGGACTGTCCATGCTGATCTGGGACAAGTCCTTGCGGGAGCGGGCGGTGTTTCTGGCCGGTTTCCTGCTCTTCTCGTTCTTGGCGGTCTGCCCGGGCATGTATTTCAGGGGGCACTACTGGATACTGATGCTGCCAGCTGTTTCGCTGCTCGCGGGTTTGGCGGTGAGTAGGGGTGGCAGGCTGCTGAATCCGTTGATCGGATCGCCTTGGAACTGGATAGTTCCAGTTGTGATACTGTTGATCGTTCTCTCTATGCCGCTCTCCGACAGCGCGGAGTTCCTCTTCCTCGCCTCTCCGACCCAGGCCGCAGTCATGAGGTACGGTGCAAATCCATTCCCCCAGGCGGTTGAGATAGCAAGGTACATCAAGTCCCATTCCTCTCCGAGCGATCGCGTCGCAGTTATCGGCTCGGAGCCTGAGATTTACTTTTACTCCGAGAGGAAGTCGGCCACGGGGTACATCTACATGTACGAACTGACGGAGAAGCAAATATTCGCACAGAAGATGCAGGCAGAGATGTTCGAGCAGGTAGAGGCGACCAAGCCGAAATACGTTGTGTTCGTTAATGTGCCCGAGTCTTTGGCATCGGGATCGGGCGATTCTGGTCCAGTGATCGACTGGTTCAAAAACTATGCCTTGCGGAACCTGAAAGTAGTCGGCATTGCCGATATGCTATCCAGCGATTCTACCGATTATATCTGGGGTGACAAGGCAGCCATTTACTTGCCTAGATCGCACACAAATATTGCGGTACTGGAGCAGCAGAATCTCACCGGGCGCTAGTGCCATCCTCTTCCTGTTGTAGCATCCTTACCAGAGCAGATCAATGCCGTCATCAAGAGAAGCAGGGAAGGTAATGGCGGACCGGTGAGGTAGGCAGACGAGCGGGTGCCTTGGCGCGGACCCCAATCGGAACTGCGGCTCCTTTCTCTATAACATCAGATCCGACATAAGTGCGCGGAGGTTCTCGCGCCTAAAAAGTGGCACGTTGTCCAGAAAAACGCGAATTTGGGAAACTGATAGAAAACCAGTCACCCGGACGAAAAACAGTCTTGTCGTACACTTGGCCTTGACCACAATGGTCAGGCGACCTTTTCGGCGTTTTTCGGATTACGTGAAGAGCTTGGCAAGCTCGCCGAGGCCGCAGAATGAGATGCGAAGATCCTTCAGCTCGCGGGCATAGGGCACCTGTACCATCGGTCCGACAACATAGTTCATTCCTTTGGGGTAAATCGTCCGGAAGGATTGCAGCGAGGCAATGTCCAGATGGTCCGGATTGATCTTACATTCCACCACATCCACGGATTCTCTGGGGCGACGGATCACGAAATCCACTTCGCGATCCGACTTGTCGCGCCAGAAATAAAGTTTGCCGGGATCAAGTCCTGCGCGCAGGTAATCCAGAACCAGGTGCTCCCACAATATTCCTCGATCGTCTTCACGGATGGAATCCCAGCCGCGGACAAACGTGATGAAACCGGTATCAAAGGCGTAGCACTTCGGCCGGCGGACGATCTCCCGGCGCCCTCCTCCATGGAATGGCGGGAGCAGAAACACGGCATGGGCAATGCACAGGGCGTCCACATGGGACTTGACTGTTGGCCGGCTAAGACCGCTCAACTGGGACAGATTCGTATAGTCCAGAAGTCCCCCGCTCTGCCGCATGAGCAGTTGGAGGAGTCTCATAAATCCCCCTCGGTCCCGAATGCCGAAAAGTTCCTGTATGTCCCGTGCATAAAAGCTGTCCAGCCACTCGGCAAAGAACTCCGGATCTCTTGCGGAAGAGAGGAGTGGCTCCGGGAGTCCACCGTGGAGTAAACGCCGGTCGAAATCGCGGACTTTAAAATCCGTGACGCATTCGCTCCAAAGAACCGGCATGAGATGAATCGAATGCTTTCGTCCGGTCAGGCTGTCCCGAAACTTCCGGGTTGCCGCAAGCGTGGATGAACCTGTAGCCAGAACACGCAAATGCGGATACTCATCCGCGGCGATCTTGAGAACGCGACTAGGGTCTTCAAGACGGTGAACTTCGTCAAAAACGACGATGCTTCTTTTGTCGAGAGAGGAGTAGAGGGATTCCGGCTCTTCGAGCTGCCTGTGAACAGAAGGAAGATCACAGTTGAGGTACAGGGCATCGGAGAATGTGCGGGAGATGGTTGTTTTTCCCGACCTGCGCACGCCGGACAACCACACAACCGGGCGCCGCTTCCACCCAAGCTCAATCTGCCGGACCCAATAGGACCGATGCACCATAATCGTATTTTACATTTGGCCGACTATTTGTACAATACGAATCTGTCTTGAGCAGGCTATCAGCGCTCTTTGCAATAGTGTTGATCCGTGCCCGCCGTAATACGATGCCGGATTCTTGAGTCGAGTCCTTACGGAACCGAGAGTTTTACGAGTTGCTTGCCCATGTTGCGGCCGTTCAACATGCCAATGAACGCGCGCGGCGCATTCTCGATGCCGTCGACGATATCCTCCCGGTATTTCAGCTTTCCCTCCTGCAGCCATCGCGTCATCTGATCGAGAGCTTCTGGAAAGCGATCCGCAAATTGGGAGACGATAAACCCCTCGGCACGCACCTGCTTGCTGAGCAATTGCGGTAGCAGGCGAGGCCCCGGTTCGGGACGCTCCTGGTTGTACTGCGAAATCTGCCCGCATACCGAGATTCTCGCCCGCGGGGAGAGCAGCCGCACGACCGCATCACTCATGCTGCCGCCGACATTGTCGAAGTACACGTTGATGCCGTCGCGGCAGATTTCGCGGAGCGCATCATAATAGTTCTCGATGCTGCGATAGTTGAAAGCCGCGTCAAACTTGAGTTCGCCGACCAGGTAGTTGATTTTCGGGTCGGAACCGGCCGTCCCGACAACCCGGCACCCTTTGACTTTCGCGATCTGACCAACCACGGATCCGACAGCCCCGGCAGCTCCGGAAATCATCACCGTCTCGCCGGCCTGGGGATTTGCGATGTCCAGCAGCCCGAAATAAGCAGTCAAGCCGGGCATGCCAAGCACTCCCAGTGCCGTGGAAATAGGAGCGGTTTTTGGGTCGATTCTTCTCAGGCCGCGGCCGTCAGAGACGGCATATTCCTGCCATCCCAGCATGCCTTGAACGATGTCTCCCTTGACGAAGCCATTGAGATTTGACTGTACGACTTTGCCCACGGTTCCGCCAACCATCACATCGCCGACCTTGAGCGCAGGACTATAGGGCGCGCTCGCGCTCATCAAACCACGCATATACGGGTCTAGAGAAAGGTAGATCACTCGGATCAACATCTGATCCTGTTCGGGAACCGGGACTGCCTTTTCCACCAGATTGAAATCGGATTCCTTCGGATAACCCGTGGGACGCGCAGCCAGGGTGATCCTTCGGTTTGTTGGCATGGGTATGCTCCTTAACGAAGATCGGCTGATAGATGCGCTGCAACAACTCCTGTCTAAGAGAAGAATACGCCCCTGCGCCGCCGTAATCAGCCTGCGATTTGCGTCGAAGAACTTTCCGCGGCGGAGTCCGGAATGAGCCGCGGATCCTGGCCGGCAGGCACATTTCGCAACGAGGTGATGCGCTTCCAGATCGCCGTCGTCCACCAGCGCACTACCTCCGCATACGACAGCGGCGTCGACTCCACGCGCACTCTGCCCTGTTTGACGGCATTGAGAATGGGCGCCACTCCATGCTGCGAGTAGATCCAGGTGTACGTCCGCCCAAGCTGCCAGAGAAAATGCGCGTCGCTGTTGCCGACAAGGGGCTTTGCGTGAGCAGAGGCGACTGCGCGTGCGCGCCGGTTGAAGTCAAGCCCCCGCGCATGGAAACCGGAGATCTCGACTGCATCGAAGACGCTCAGGTTTTTTCCCAGCTCGCGGCCCAGACACCTGGGGCTCGGGAAATGCGGATGGGGCGCGATTACAAGAGTGTCCTGGCGGGAGAGCGCGCGCAGCTTTTCGAAGGTGTCGATGTTTTTCGCGCCGGTACGAAAATTGTACGCCAGCGTATGCCAGCCTCTGCCTACGGTGACTTCCATGCCGGGAATCAGCGTGATTCCCAAACGGGCGGCAAAATCAGAAAGCTCGGGCGACCACACATCCGTGTCGTGGCAAGTAATCGCCAGAACTTCATAACCCAATCGCGCTGCCTCGGCAATCAGAGTCTCCGCCGAATAGGAGCAGAGCGTATGGTCCATCGGATCCAGATTGCAGTGAGCATGCAACTCTGCTTTCAGCCAGCGCTCCTGCATGGGTTTTGAATAGTCCACTTTCGCATCACCTTTCGCGCCGCCCACACCGGACCAGTCTCCCGACGCAGGCCACTTAGCCGAGGCTTCCGTAAATGCTAACAACTGACGATCGTAAACGCAATCAAGCCTGCACAACTACGCGCAGCTACAACATCCGTTCATGTCATCCGCCATATCGTCCTGCCGCGGTTTTTTGTGAGCTTTATCGGTATTCGATCTGCACTGCGCCGAAACGAAGATTTCCTAAATCGGGGACATGCCTGCGGGTTGCCCCCAGTCACTATTTCGCGATCTTGACCTCCAAGGGTCCTTTGTATGGAATGTCTATCACTTGGCTCGCCAAGACGCCGTCTTCACCAGCAATCAAGAGAAGATATATGCCATCTGTCAACCCAGACATCTCAAATTCACCGTTCGAACCAATCTCTGACTCAAGTGAAATGCTCGAGAACACACCAATCAGTTTGACGAAGTCTTTCCTGGTTGACTCAGACGCAATCCCAACAACCCGGCCTCGCAAAATGGGAGGGAAGATCGGTGCCTCGTTGCCGATTGTCAGTCCCAGAATGACAGTCACTTGACTCTGATACACCCTGGCGTACCTTACGTCAGAATAAAATCCTATAAGACGTCCCTCGACACGATACGTGCCAAACGGAATATTTTCGGCTACTCCATTACGGAATCTTGACGCCCAGTTTCTTCGGCTTTCGTCTTCAAACAACCTTATGTCTGGAGCCCCCAGACGATGACCACGGGTGTCAAAGGCCACCATTTCAACTCTGCCACGGTTGTTTACTTGCGGCGATTTGGAAGGACTTTGAGCCTGATTCAATGGGCAGACAGCTGACAACAGCAATCCAAGGATCACAGCTCTTTTCATCTCATGCCCTCCCTCAAAAACATGCACTAATAGGCTTCTGAGTTATGTTGTCAGAGACCGGGGCGTGGCGGATCGGGGACTGACGACGGCAAGGTCCCGACCAGACAACCTATTGGCCTCCGAATCTTTCATTATACCCCTCAACATGGCATCTGACTGGAGGTCCGCCGAGCGCCTTCGATTCGGAATTGATTCATTTGCCATTGAATGAATTCCGGCGGACCACGGTGAGGGCGCCCGGCGCCATCGAGCAACAAACTGTAAAGTGCTCAGCCTCTTCCGACGATGAGGTGAGTGTTGCGCGTGGAGTCATCTGGTGTTTCCCCGCACGACATCATTTACTGAGTAAATCTTTTGGGAGAGCAAGGCCCGCCGAATCGGCTGGCTTGACGCGATAATGGCGACCCCGACGTCCATCTGGCAATGGCCGGTCCACGAATTCCTGGATCACAGATTGGATTCCGAGCAGACCCTGATCCTGGAAATCATCCGTTCGATGTTTGGCAAAGACATTGCCGGATCCCGGATTCTCGAACCGGGCGCCGGCACATCTCGAGTGGGTCTTCATCTTCACAACCTCGGGGCGCGTGTCGTCGTCAGCGATCTCTCGGAGAATTCAGTGAACGGTGCAAAGTTGCGCTTTTCTGAAGGCGCGCAGACTCCTCCAATGGGAATCATCAGGTCAAACCTGCTCGCTCTCCCGTTTCGATCCGGGGCCGTTGACCTGGTGTGGAATTCGGGGGTCATGGAACACTTCGGTGACGAGGATCTGGTTGCCGGCCTTCGGGAGATGGGAAGAGTGTCCCGTCGCTTCGTTGCGGTGTTCGTGCCGAGTCAATTCTGCATGCCCTATAACATTGCCCGCATGCTCTCCATGGGTGCGGGAACGTGGGAATGGGGACTGGAACGTCCGAAACGATCCCTTCAGGGAGAATTCCACGCCGCCGGTCTCGATGTGATAGACGAGTACGAATTCGGCTATGAGACTGACATTCCACTGTACTACATGAGGCTGCTGCCCGACCAAATGGCCGCAGAGTTCCGTAAACAGTACGAGAAGCACCGCCGTTGGCATGAAGGGATTTCCCTTGCCACCCTCGGTGTCAAGAGGACCTGATATGCCGTCATCCGCCCCTGTTGAACTCAGCGTCGTCCTCCTGAGCTATAACCGTCTCGAACTCACGCGTAAAGCAGTGGCAAACATTCTCGGGGACACGAGGTTCGTCGACTTCGAGCTTATTGTGGTCGACAACGCATCGATGGATGGCACTCGCGAGTTTCTCGAATCCATTACCGATCCGCGCGTCCGCGTGGTGCTGCTCGACCATAACCGCTACTTCGGAGGCGGCAACAACGCGGGCATCCGCGAATGCCGCGGCGAATATGTGCTGCTCACCCAGAACGACATGACCTTTGCCCCCCACAGCTTCGCGGCGCTCCTCGACATGAGCCGGTATCTTCCAAACGCCGGCTGTGTAGGGATCGGCGGTGGATTTCTCAGCAAACGCGGAAAAATCTTCGAGGTGAGCGACTGGTACCTCAATCCGATCCGCCAATTCGACTATATGCCCGTCGATTTCAACTCCGGATGCTGCATGCTGTTCAAGCGGGATTTCATGCTCGCGAACGACATTCACTTCGATGAGCAGTATCGCTTGTATTGGGAGGATGTGGATATCTGTCATCAGGTCGTATGCGCCGGGCGGGCGATCTACATGTTGAACAACGGGCTCGTCGGCACGAGGCATCTCCGCAGCGCAACGATCACGCCGTTGCTCGGCGTCGAAGAGCGCGAACGCATCCGGTCGGCGTCGGAGGCATACTATCGGGAGAAGTGGCGCCCCTTTTATAACGAGCCCGAGAAATTCGTGCCTGGCATCCAGTACCGCTACATCTGGCGGTCACTGCGGCTCGTTCCCACTCCCCTCTATCAGGAAATCGCTGTCAGGGAAGAAGTCAAAGAACACAATTCCGATGCCGAGGAGATCGCGCCGTATGAGTACCTCGAGATCCAGCAGGACTATGAAGCGGCGATCGCAGGATACAAGGAGACGGTCAAGCGGAATCCGAACAATTTCCTGGCATATCGCAATCTTTGCCGTGCGGTGACCCATTCCAAGTCCGCGGAGCGCCTGGACGAGGTGATTCCACTCGTCAGGGCGTTCTTGCGGAGCAGACCTCCCGTGGTGCTCCGGTCGCGGCTTTTCCGGCTGATCGAGCCGGAATTGACCGCTCTGGCCGGCCGATTGACACGGGAAGGCCGCCTGCAGGAGGCCCTGGACCATTACCAGGAAATCTACGAAATTGCCCCGAATGCCCACTCGATCGCGATCTGCGAGGTCCAGATCGCAAAGCTCAAGCACCGCCTGGGGCACTCCCAGGAGGCGGAACGAAGGCTGACGGAGTGGCTCGTCAAAAACGAACTGCAGGATCTGCCTGCATGCTATTTCAGCTCTGCCCATTTTTATCTGGGCGAAATAGCCGCGGCAAAGGCAGATTATCCAATGGCAGTGCAACACTTTTCTTCCGCGCTCGACATCGAACCGGACCACGTTCGCGCCGCCGAACGTCTCCATGAAACCAGAATCTTGAAGGAAAAAGGCGCATGATTCCACTTTGCTGTCCGACCTGCCGCTCACCGCTCCATCAAAATGACAACCGCCTCCTCTGCGCGTGCGGAGCAGCCTTTGACATTGTCGATGGCGTGCCCGTTCTCACGCACAGCGCGAAGTACTATGGTGAGATTTCACAGGCTCGCAAACGCGAACTTCTCGAACAGATGGACCAGGGCCAACATTGGCGCATGCTGGTGTGGAAGGCGTTCGGGACCAGCTATTCGTTCCTTCATCACATCATTGTGGACGAAGCCCGCAACGATTTTCGTTACGTACTTCCGCATAATCCGGAAGGCGTGGTTCTCGACTTGGGAGCCGGCTGGGGCACCATGTGCACCCATTTTGCGCGCGACTACAAGCGGGTCGTGGCAATGGATGGAACGCTGGACCGTTGCCAGTTCATCCAGAAGAGGTGCCGCCAGGATCACATCGACAACATCGAATGCATCTGCGCCAACATCCTCGAATGCCCACTGCCGGAGAATCACTTTGACATTGTGCTCATGAACGGCGTGTTGGAATGGATCGGTGAATCGAGTGAAACCGGCGATCCCGGCCTCCTCCAGGAGGCGGCGCTGAAAACCGTACGGCGCATCCTCAAGCCCGACGGGGTTCTGTACATCGGCATCGAAAACAGCCACGGCTTCAAGTACATTCTGGGAGAGCCGGACGATCACTCCGGACTCCCGCACATCACCTATCTTCTCCGGCCGACGGCCAATGCAAAAGCGCTGAAGGAACTGAAGAGACCCTATCGGACCTACACCTACGACCGGCGCGGCTACTCCAAGCTCCTCGCAGCCGCAGGGTTTGATCAGGCCGCATTCTACTATCCGGTTCCTGATTATAAGTCTGTAAACGCCCTGATGACGCTTGATCAGAACAACCTCATCGGGTACTACAACGACTCCCTTAGGATTGCCTCTCATCCTAACTCCATCTCGGAACGAGTCCGATCGCTTGAAACCTTCGCCACCGAGCGCGGCCACGTGGCGGATCATGTGGCGAGTTACAGCATTGTTGCGGGACGGCCTGCGAGGCCCTCCATGACACGGGCCATCGCCGACTATGTCGCGGAGAAATGGGAGGCGATGCTGCCGAAGAAGCCGGAACGCGTCGACATCCTTCAGCTGTCGGCGGCAACGGGGAAAAAATTCGAGCGCGGCCGCATCAAGTTGCTGATCTTTGCGGACGGAGAGACATCACCGTCGCTGATGGCAGTGTTTGCGCGCGCGCGGGAGTATGACGAGAGCGTGCGCAAAGAGGCGGAAATCTACCGCATGCCGCTCTGGGGCGACTTCCCCGTGAGGGTTCCAAAAGTCGCGGCATTTGATTCAATTCTGGGTGCGCCGGTCCTTTTCCGACACGCGTGGCCTGGTTCGACGATGCACGCTCGCCTCGCGCGCGTGCGCCATTCCGGATATTTCCGGCCGGAGCAGCTCGAGCAAACGGTTGGCGAGGACTTTCGAATTGCGCGTATTTGTCTGGAAGCCCTGCACGCACGCACCAGGAATTACGGAAATTCCTCTGCTTCCGCTCTCATCGACAATGCGTTCGGAAAAGCCGCGGCCATCTGGGAGCCGGATCTATTCCCCAATCTCGATGCCTTGCACGCCACGGTATCGAGCTACTACGAAAACATGCCGGACTGCATCCTGCACGGTGATTTCACTCCATCAAACCTGATCCTGAATGAAAATGCGGAACGGCCGGAGATCGGTTTAATCGACTGGGAACTATCGCTGGTCAACGGTATTACGATCCTGGATTATTGCAGGTTTGTTTATTACTATGCGGTTCTCCTGGAAGAACTTCAGACAGAACTCGGCAATCGCGAAGCTGTTCTGAAAGAGATCTTCGTCGAAAAGAAGACTTGGCTCAGCTCGACAGTGGGCGAGTTTCTCGCAGCGGGGATACCCGAAATAGAGGAGGAGGAGCTTTCGGCGCGGCTCATGCAGTTCTCGCTTCTTTACGATGCGCTGCTCCAGTGCGATCACAGCGCCCACCCGAAGCTCAAGCTCGGCCAGAATTTCGCCAAGATCCACAACCTCTTCGAGACCGTATCCGCCATGGTCTCATGAGGATTCCGCCAATGCCTGTCTCGGTGCCTGCAACATTCAATGCGTCAGCAGTGTGCCCGCAATTGCAGAACTTTCCGGTAAGCAAGCGCGAATTCATCCGCGATCCGTTCGATCGCAAATCGATCCCGGGCAAAGTGCTCGCCGCTCATACCGAGCTGAGCCCTCTGCTCGGGATCCATTTCGATCATGCGCACGAGTTGTCCGGCCAGAGCCATCGGCGAGTCCGGCGGGACCAGGAAGCCGCAGCCGCCGTCCCGTAGCAGTTCCGGAATGCCTCCGACGTTTGTGGCCACGATCGGCAGGCGCGCGAGCATTGCCTCGATGATGGCCACGGGAAGATTGTCGGACCGGCTCGCGAGGCAGAATAAGCTGTATTTCGGCAGTTCGGCAAAGGGCGTGCGCACAAATCCATGGAAATGTACGCGGCCCTGCGCAGGACCAAATGATGCAGCCTTCCGCCGCAACTGGCTCGCCAGATCGCCCTCTCCCAGAATGTGCAGCTCGACTTCGGGTGTGTGCTCCCATACTAGGGGCATGGCATCCAACAGGACATCGAAGCCTTTTCTGGCTGTCAACTCACCTACGCTAACAATCTGGATCGCGCCTTTCGCATCGACTCTGGCAGGAGGCGGCGGAAATCGCCGTAGGTCGAGGCCTACTGGTACCACCGATACCTCGGCAACCTGCATTTCGGATCTAAGCCTGTCGGCCCAAAACTGTGAGGGAGAAGTGACTGCATCGCAGAGCTGATAGGCGAGCGCATCCTCCAATTCATATTCCCTGAGCCGCGCCAGGTTCCACCCGTGGCAGGTGCAAACGACTGCCCCGGCGCCGGACCAGTGAGCAGCGGCCGCAGCCATCGCACTGTGCGCATGGAAGACTGTCTCGGGAGACCATCCTGAAGTAATCGTGCAAATCCCGGATGTCGCCTCGAATAGAGATTTTGGCTCCCGATGGAAAAAATCTCCAGGCGAGTCGATCGCCACACCCCCACGTTTGAGCGCCTCCAACAGACGCGGATCGCTTTTCCAGTTACCCTCAGCGTCGGGGCTCGTAAACAGCAGCACGCGGTTTCCATCACGCCTGGCCTGTTCCAGGGCGAGGTCAGCGATATACCGTCCGGCGCCGAGCCGGAGATGGCCGATCATGTGAATTATGCGCAATGGAATTGCTCCAGCAGGTAGATGTTCACAGCGTTGTTCGCCTCGGAGGCCCCGCACCGACGCTCACTGGAGCGCCGGGAAAATCGGCCTCCCCTCGGGATCAAATGGGGCAATGGTTTCTTCGACCTCGAAAAAGAACTGGGTTCCGGCCATCAGCCGGTCGAAAGCGATTCCCCGCAAGTCTTCCAGGTTCACTGTGGGCCTTTCGCAGAATATGGCCTTGACGCCGTTGCTGGTAGCGAACGCAGACACGTCGATCCCGTTCGTTACCAGTGCGCGAAAGAG
>Ga0182021_10008276_pt1 | contig 12323 bp, 12 predicted proteins | sample 612E3MmetaG_FD_120493 | JGI IMG/M metagenome (GOLD analysis project Ga0182021, IMG submission 120493) | Permafrost microbial communities from Stordalen Mire, Sweden - 612E3M metaG (Illumina Assembly) | ecosystem: Environmental > Terrestrial > Soil > Wetlands > Permafrost | place: Sweden...
GCCGCACCTGGTCAAAGTCGGCTACGACAGCATCGCCTCGTTCACCCATCTCGGCCACGTTTGCGGCAGCGGCAGCATGCTGGTGGTGCATCCGTCGACACCGTTCATGAGCGTCGCCGACGTGGTGGCCGCCTCAAAGCGGGAGCCGAACAAGTGGAGCTACGGCACCTCGGGGGTGGGCGGGCCGCATCACTTGTCCGGCGAATATTTCAAGAGCGTCACCGGGGCGAACCTGCTGCACATCCCTTACAAAGGCGGCGGGCCGGCGATGACCGACCTGATGGGCGGCCAGGTGCCGATGCTGTTCTCGTCCCTCGGCCCGGTGGTGGGCGCGGTCAAGAGCGGCAAGATACGCGCGCTGGCGGTGACCTCTCCGCTGCGTTCCGGCGCGTTTCCCGACGTGCCGACCATGAACGAAGCGGGATTGAAGGGGTTCGATTCCACCGCCTGGTACGGGCTCCTCGGGCCGGCCGGCCTTCCGCCCGATGTGGTCTCGCGCCTGACGCAGGCGCTGGCGAAGGCGGCTGAGGACAAGAACCTGCAGAATCAACTCAACGCCACCGGCTGCGACGCGGATTTCCTGAGCCCCGCGCAAACGCTGGACAAGATCAAGGCCGATTTCGCCAAATGGGGGCGCGTGATCAAGGAAGCCAATATCAAGGCTGATTGAGGCGCAGCGGGAGATACATCGCGGATTCTTCCAGTCACCCCAAAATTCAAAAAGGCACTCTCATGAGCTTGCGTAAACAGTTGCTGGTCGCCGTTGCTTCGATCCTGCTGGCCGCGTCATGGGCCGGCCTGGCGCGTGCGCAGTCCGCAGACGGCTTTCCCAACAGGCCGATAAAAATCGTGGTCCCGTTTCCGCCGGGCGGGGCGACCGACATCATCGCGCGGGTGATCGCGCAAAAGCTGACCGAGCAAATGGGCCAGGCCGTGATCGTCGAGAACAAGGCCGGGGCCAACGGCAATATCGCCGCCGAATTCGTCGCGAAGGCGCAGCCAGACGGCTACACGCTGCTCTACAACACGTCTTCGATCGCGTTGAGCCCGGCGCTGTACAAGAAGCTCGGCTACGACGTGCGCACCGACTTCGCGCCGGTGATCCTGACTTCGGCGGTGCCCCTGCTCCTGTCGGTCAATCCGTCGGTGCCGGCCAACAACGTCAAAGAGTTCATCGACCTGCTGCGGGCCAAGCCGAACGCGCTGTCCTATGGTTCGGCGGGCATCGGCAACATCACCCATCTGGGATCTTTTCTGTTCCTGCAGAGCCAGGGCCTGGTCGCGACCCATGTACCGTACAAGGGCAGCGGACCGTCGGTCGTCGCCACCATCGCCGGCGAGGTCCAGTTCAATATGGAGCCGCTCACGGTCGGATTGTCTTCCGCCAAGGACAAGCGCATCAGGCCGCTGGCCGTCACCAACCTGAAGCGTTCGGCCATCCTGCCGGACGTGCCCACGTTGAACGAAACCGTGATGCCGGGATTCGAGGTCGCTACATGGCAGGGCATCCTGGCCCCGGCGAAGACTCCGCCTGAAATCGTCAACCGCCTGAACGCGGAAGTCACGAAAGCGCTGGCCTCGCCCGATGTCAGGGAGAAGCTGCAGGCGCAGGGCGCGGATCTGCTGGGCTCGACCCCGGAGCAGTATGGCGCTTATCTGAAGGCCGAAGTCGAGCGCTGGAGCAAAGTGGTCAAGAGCAGCGGCGTCCAGTTCGACTAGCTTGGTTTATCAATTTAGGGAGCAGACGTTGGAAACAGAGCGATTCAAGAAAGGAACGGCGGTGCGCAGGAAAGTCCTCGGCGATGCCTATGTGGACAGCGCGAAGAAAAGAACCACCGAACTGGCGCAAAAGCTGACGCAGCCGTTTCAGGAACTCGTCACCGAGTCGGTCTGGGGCCACATCTGGTCGCGGCCGGGTCTGGACCACCGCACGCGCAACCTGATCAATGTGGCGCTGATGGTGTCGCTGAACCGGCCCAACGAACTGCGCCTGTACATCAAGGCGAGGAAGAACACCGGCGCAACGATAGAGGAAATCGCCGAAGTCATTCTGCAGACCGCGGTGTACTGCGGCGCGCCGGCGGCGCTCGAAGCGTTCAAGGAATTCGAGCGCGTGCTCGCCGAGGAAGAGGAAGGCAAACTCCAGGCGTGATGCGGGCACTTTGATTTCCTTCGTCCACAGCGTCCTGCCCTCGCGCGTGGTGTTCGGCGCGGGGGCGCTCGAGCATCTCGAGCGCGAGATCGCGCTCCTGGGCGCCGAGCGCGCGCTGGTGCTGTCCACGCCCGGGCAGCAGGCGCTGGCCGCGGATGTCGCGCGGCGGCTGGGGCCGCGCTGCGCCGGCGTCTTTGCCAAGGCGCGGATGCACGTGCCGATCGAATCGGCGCGCGAGGCGAGCGCCGAAGCCAGGCGGCTTGGAGCCGACTGCGCCGTGGCGATCGGCGGCGGATCGACCATCGGGCTCGCCAAGGCGATCGCGCTGGAATCCGCGCTGGCTATCATCGCCATTCCGACGACCTACTCAGGCTCGGAGATGACGCCGATCTACGGCATCACCGAAGCCGGCTTGAAGAAAACCGGGCGCGACGCCAGGGTCCTGCCGCGCACCGTGATCTACGATCCGCAGCTGACGCTCGCGCTGCCCGCCGCCGTTTCGGTGACCAGCGGCATCAACGCGATCGCGCATGCCGCCGAGGCGCTGTACGCGCCGGACGCAAACCCGATCACGTCGCTGATCGCCGAGGAGGGCATGCGCGCGCTCGCACGCGGCCTGCCGGCGGTGAAACGCGACCCCGGCGACGTCGAGGCGCGCGGCAACTGCCTATACGGCGCGTGGCTATGCGGCACGGCGCTGGGCGCCGTGGGCATGTCGCTGCACCACAAGCTCTGCCATACGCTCGGCGGGACGTTCAACCTGCCGCATGCCGAGACGCACACCGTCGTGCTGCCGCACGCGCTGGCGTACAACCGCGAGGCGGCCGGCGCGGCGATGGGCAGGATCGCCGCGGCCCTGGGTGGCGATGGGGGCGGTAGCGATGCGGCGGGCGCAGTGTTCGATCTCGCTCAGAGGCTAGGCGCGCCGCTGTCGCTGAAGGAACTGGGCATGCCCGCGGAAGGCATCGAGCGCGCCGCGGAACTTGCGACGCAGACGCCGTATTCCAATCCGCGGCCGGTGGAGCGCGGCGCGATCCGCGAATTGCTGCAGCACGCCTACGCCGGCAGGCGCCCCGGTTGATTCAAGCCGCAGCGCGGTCCGCCTTGCTCACGTAGGCATCGAGCGGCTGCACCGGCTTGCCGCGCACGATAGGCACGCACTCGGGCGGGAAATCCTGCCGCAAGCGCGCGCCGGCTTCGCGCGCGAGGCCGATGAAACGCTCGAGATGGCGCATCGCGCCCGTGGGCAGGTCGTGCAGCACCATCAGCGTCCACGCTTGCGCGCGGCATTGGGCGAGGGCGGTCGCTACCCAGGCATCGGGCTCGGCAAAGTCGCGCGGGATCGCATTCCACAGCACCATGGTGTAGCCGCCTGCGGTGAGGCGCTCGAGCGCCGCGCCTGAGAGCAGGTGCGGGCCGAGCGCGCCGCCGCGCCCGAAGGGGCGGAACAGGCGCTCGGGTTGGACCAGGTCGCCGAGCACGGCCTGCGTGCCGTCGATCTCTTCGGCCGCCGCCGCGGCTGGGTCCGCCGCTTCGCCCAGCGGCACCTTGTGATGCATCGTGTGGTTGCCGATCCAGTGACCTTCGGCGTGCGCGCGCTCGGCCAGGCGCCGCCGCGCGGGGTCGGCGATCTTGTCGCCGAGCACGAAGAAGGTGCTGCGGATGTGCTCGCGCGCGAGCAGGTCCAGCACGCCCGGCGTGATGTCGGGCTCGGGTCCGTTGTCGAACGTCAGCGTGAGCTCGAACATTTCAATCCACCTGCGCGCCCGAGGCGCGCACGATCTTCGCCCACTTGGCGTTTTCGGCGGCGAGAAATCCGGGCAGATCGGCCGACGCGATGGGCAGCTGTTCGATGCCCTGCGATTCGAGCTGGCGCACGATCTCGGGAGTCTTGAGCACGCGCTCGCCGGCTTCGAGCAGTTGCTTCAGCACCGGCGCCGGCATGCCCGCGGGGCCGGCGAGCATGAACCAGGCGACGAGGTCGAAACCCGGGAAGCCGGATTCGACCAGCGTCGGTACGTTGGGCGCCGCGGCCGCGCGCCGCGCGCTGCTCGCGGCGAGCGCCTTGAGGCGGCCGCCCGCGATGTGCGGCATGACCGCGGCGGGGTGGTAGAACATGAAATCCACCTGGCCCGAGTACACGGCGGTGAGCGCCTGCGTGCCTTCCTTGTAGGGGATGTGGGTCATCCGCGCGCCGCTCATGACCTTGAGCAGTTCGCCGGCGAGATGCCCCGACGTGCCGTTGCCGGCCGAGGCGAACGAGACCTTGTCCGGATGCTGTTTGGCATAGGCGACGAGTTCGGCGACGCTCGCATACGGCGCGTCGGCGCGCACCACGAGCAGCGTGGGCGTCGCCCCCGCGAGCGCGAGCGGCACGAAATCGTGCAGCGGATCGAAAGCGAGCTTGCGGTAGAGCGCGGCGTTGATGGCGAGCGTGCCGACGGTGCCGAAGGAGAGCGTGTAGCCGTTGGGCGGCGCCTTCGCCACCAACTCGGTGCCGATGTTGCCGCCGGCGCCGGGTTTGTTCTCGACCACGATGGTCTGCTTCAACTGCTGGCTCAGGCCCTGGGCGAAGATGCGCCCGGTGATGTCGGTCGAGGTGCCGGGGCCGAAGGGCACGACCATGCGGATCGGCCGCGACGGGTAGTCCTGCGCGTAGGCAAGAGGGGAGAGCGCGCCGATGAAGCCGGCTGCCAGCACAAGCAAGGCACGCAATTGCATGGCATTCCTTTCCTAATTGAGCCGATCGGCTGGCGCAACAGCCTATTGCGCCATGTAACTATAGTGCAGAAGGCGGCCATGGACCAGCGATGGCGAGCATCTGGAACAGCGTCCGCCGGTCGCCGCCGATGCGGGCCGCCTCAGCGATTGAGCGTGATCGGCAATCGGCGCGGGCCGCGCACCGTGCCTTCGGACCAGGTCGTCTGCTTGCCAGGGGTCACGGTGAAATCGGGAAAGCGCGCGTGTATCCTGTCGGCGGTTAGCGGTTAGAATAGGCCGCTCAGAAATTTACCAGTAATTCCGCTCAAGAGCTGTGCCGATCGAGCGTATGGCAGGCGAGGGGAACTCATGATTGAATTGGCCTTGTTAGCCCTGGTGCATTGAAAAAGAAGATCATCTACTTCTTCCGGCTCGAGTCCGGAGTCGGGCACCGCTTCGACGTGGAATTCGACCGTCCCGCTGCAGGCGGTGACCTGCCCGAGTGGACGCGCCTCGAGGTGGACCAATGCCCGAATTGCCCGCTGGCCAGCGCGCCAGACGCGCGCTGCCCAGCAGCCGCGGATCTGGTGCCGCTGGTGGAGAGATTTTCCGCGCTGTCTTCGATAGACCGGGTTGATGTGCACGTGGTGACCCCGCAATTCGAGGCACGCAAGCGCACCGATACCCAGACTGCCCTGAGCGCCTTGATGGGGCTCATCCTTGCAACCGGCGCATGTCCGATACTGGGGCGCATGCGGCCGCTGGCGCACATGCATATGCCCTTCGCCACCGCGACCGAACGGGTGTATCGCATCGTCTCGATGCACCTCCTGGGTTGCTTCCTGCGCGGCGAACACGTGGGATTGGAAGGGCTGGACGGATTCTTCGCCGAAATCGACAAGCTCAACCAAGCCTTCTTCGGCCGTCTGAATCGTGCGGTGGAGCGGGACGCCGGCATCAATGCGCTCATCGCGCTGCACTCGCGCAGCATGCTGGCCAGCATGTCCATCAAAACGGAAATGGAAAACATCCGCGCCTGGTTTCAGCCTGCGAAGTAGCCGATGCGGGTGACATCGCGGCCGAGGATAGAACCGGCGCGTGAAATGGAAATAGGGGCCAGGCTCGAAACCAATCGAGCCTGGCCCCTATTGCGTTTTGCGTCCGGGTTGCCGATCACTGCCGAGCCGCGCTACGGCCCGATCGCGAGCGCCTGTGCTTCCGTCGCACAGTCCAGGGGCGGCTTGAGGCCGGCGCTGCGCGCCTTTTCGATTTCCTTGCGCGCGCCAGCCAGCTGAGCCGCGAACACCGGGTCCGCGTGCAGGCGGCTCACGACCGAGGCGCCGATCACGCGGCCCGCCTCGACGTCGCTCTTCCAGTGCACGCCGCAGACGACGCGGCTTTGCCCGAACGCCAGCCCGCGCGCGAGGACGGCATCGATGCGATCCGGCGCGATCTCGGCGAGCGCCAGCGCCCATGCCCACCCGATCGAGGCATGTCCCGACGGGTAGGAGTCGTCCTTGAGCTGGTCGCGCGGCGTGCAGTTCTGGTCGCCGTAGACCGCGTACGGCCGCCGGCGCTTGTATTGCTCCTTCGCATTGTCGTTCGCCCGGCTCGCGTCGGACCGCAGGCGGCGCAGCAGCATGTTCAGGTGCGGTGTGGCCTCCTCCGAAATGGGCATGGCCAGCACGCACGAGAAAGTTCCGGCAGCCTTGGGGAATGTCAGGTCCGCGTCCTGCGCGGCGAGAGCCCAGCGCGGCGTGTCGCGCAGCTTGCGCGTGGATCGATAGGCCTCTTCGTCGGCAGCGAGCGCCGCGGAACCCGCCGCGGGCGGCGGCGGCAACAGCGCCCGGCTGTCGGGAAGCTGCGCCGGCTGGAGGTAGCCGATCACGTATCCGGGACGACCTTGCGGCAGATCGGCGGGTGAAGTCGGGGCCACTACCGCGGCACAACCGGCCGTTAGCGCAGCGGCGAGGGCGATCAACGCTCCGGTTCTCGCGCTCTCGATGAACATGTTTGCACTCCTTGTTGCCACGTCGCGGATCGGTGCCGTGTTTTCAATTGCGCCGCCCGCCCTCAACCGGCCGGCACGCATGCGTTCGACTTCCTGTTATTGCCAGCTGGTCCGAAGCATGTTCTGGAACAGCGCGGCCACGACCCGCGACTTTTCCCAGAACGAAGCCTTGATGGAATTGAATCTCGAGCTGCCCCCGCGGTTTTCGTCCACGAGGAAGTCGATCAGGCCGTCGACGCCGCCATCGCGGATCTTCTCGGCAAACACGTCGCGATAAGTGGTGACCAGGCACACGCCCGCAACCTTGACGTCGTAGATCTTCCACCCCTGCGGCGTTCTCTCCATCTGATAGTCCAGCGTCATCGCCTGCTTGCCCGGCTGTTTCACTTCCGACCTGACTGTCACCTCGGTGTCGAGCGACGCCGGGCGCGCCTGCTTGAAAACGATGGTTTCGCCGCTGTAATGCGCGAGCGCATTGGAATAGGTCCGCACCAGCAGCGTCTTGAACTCCTCGGTGAGTATGCGCCGCTGCTCGGGCGTAGCCAGGCGCCAGTTGCGCGCCATGGCAAGCTGGGTCATATGGACAAAATCGAACTGGGGCAGAATCTTGGTTTCGACCAGGGCCGCGACTTTCGCCGGGTCGGCGGCCTGGCGCCCCTGGTCCTGACCGAGCTTGTCGATTACATCGCCGGCAACGGCCCGCAGCAGCGCGTCCGGTGCGATGTCTTGCGCAAGCGCAGCCGGCGCAGTCAGTGCCAATGACAGAAACAGCAAATATTTCGCGACAAGATCCCGCATTTCGCCTTCAGCCAACTGCGCAATGTACCTAACGGTGCGCCTCGGCCTGCCGCCAGTCAATCGGGTGGGGCGACAATATTCAACGGTTTATTGATCAGGCTCAAATGCGGCACGTGCCCGCGCTCAATCGACGCGCGCACCCGAGGCCTTGATGATCGCCCCCCACTTGGCGACTTCGGCCTTGATGTGCGCGCCGCACTCCTCGGGCGTGCTCGGCGCCGGGTCGGCGCCGAGTCCGAGGAAACGTTCCCTGAGACCGGCGTCGTTCAAGGCCTTTACCACTTCCACATTGAGCCGGGCGATGATTTCCTTCGGCGTTCCGGCGGGCGCGAGGATGGCCCACCATGAATTGGCCTCGAAGCCGGTCAGCCCCGCTTCGGCGAACGTGGGGACATTGGGCATGGCCGGCGAGCGCTTCGCGCTGGTGACCGCGATCGCCTTCATCTTGCCAGAGTTGACCTGCGGCTGCACCGATGGGATGTTGTCGAACAGCATCGGCACATGGCCGCCCAGCACATCGATGATCGCCGGCCCGGCCCCCTTGTAGGGCACGTGCACCATCTTTATGCCGGCGGCGGTGTTGAACAATTCGCCGGCAAGGTGCGGTGTGGTGCCGCTGCCGGGCGAAGCGTAATTGAGTTTGCCCGGGTTCGCCTTGGCGAGCGCGATCAATTCCTGCACCGTGTTCGCCTGCAGGGCGTGATTGGCGACGAGCATGTTGGGAATCGAGGCGAGCAGACTCACCGGCGTCAGGTCCTTCAGCGTGTCGTAAGGCAGCTTGCTGTAGAGCGTAGCGTTGATCGACATGGTGGTCGAGGCCGAGAACAATATGATGTAGCCGTCGGGCGCGGCTTTCGCCACGAAGTCGGTCCCCAGCGTGGTGCCTGCGCCGGGCTTGAATTCCACCACCACCGGTTGTCCCAGGCCTTCGCTCATTTTCGACGCGAGCAGGCGTCCGAGGACGTCGCCGGTGCCGCCGGCGGCGAAGGGCACGATCAGGTGCAGGGGTTTGCTCTGATAGCTTTGCGCCAGGGCAGGGCTTGCGCTGCCGATTCCGGCGAGCGCGATCGAAAGCATGGCCAGGCGAAAAAATGATTTCATCACGACAGCGCCCCAATTAGGCCCCGAAACAAGCGGGGCCGATTTGGTTCAGGGTACCGTTAATCGCGCCATTGCTCAACAGCGGCCCGCGCTGCCATGCGCTCAAAGCGGTCGGGCGCGTTCAGTAGTGCGGCGGGATCTGGTCGCCGGGACTGCCGGCTTCGTCCGGCGCGGCCTCCTGCAATTGCTGGCGCAGGGCGCGAACGTCCTGCTGCAGCTGGTCGATCTGTTGCTGCTGGCGGAACATTGTGCGGTTGAGCGCATCGAGGAGGTCTTCCGCAAGGCTCATCTTTGCCTCGAGCTCGTTCAATCTAGCTTCCATTATTCATGTCCAGGCGCGCGGGCGGTGCAGTGAAGGCGCCATTGTAATGCGCCATTGCAATCGGCTGGAGGCAGGCGCACCATGCTCGCAAGATTCTGGGCAGAATTCTTCACCAACTGCGATACCGGAGACAAGACCATGAAAACCGTAAAGCTGCTGGCCGCGCTCGCCGCCGCGGTATCCGTGCTGTTCACGCAGGGCGCGCTCGCGCAGACTTTTCCGACGAAGCCGATTCATCTCGTGATGCCCTATCCCCCGGGCGGCAGCTCGGACATCCTGGCGCGGCCGATCGCCAACGAAATGACCAAGAGCCTGGGCCAGCCGGTGTTGATCGAATACAAACCGGGCGCGGGCTCGACCATAGGCGCGGACTACATCGCCAAGTCTGCGCCCGACGGCTATACCCTCATCATGCTGCTGACCGCGCACGCGATCAACGCCTCGCTGATGCCGAAGCTGCCCTACGACACGGTGAAGGATTTCGCTCCCGTCACTCTGGCCGCGACGCTGCCGCTGGTGGTGGTGGTGAACGCGCAGTCGAACATCCACACGATTCAGGACCTGATCGCCACGGCCAAGGCCAATCCGGGCAAGCTGAATTACGGCTCGGCGGGGCCGGGCAACACCAGCCACCTGGCGGTCGAATACTTCAAGTCCGTGGTCGGCGTGGACATCACGCATGTGCCCTACAAGGGCAGCGGGCCGGCGGTTGCCGGTTTGCTCGGGCGCGAAGTCGACCTGATGTTCGACAGCCTGTCGTCTTCGCTCTCGCAAATCCAGGCCGGCAAGTTCCGCGCGATCGGGGTGTCGACGGCCAAGCGCTCGCACGTGCTGCCGCAGGTGCCGACGATCGCCGAATCGGGCGTGCCCGGCTTCGACATTTCGGCCTGGTACGGCATTTTCGCCGCGGCCAACACGCCGGCGCCCATCGTGCAGAAACTGAACGCGGAGTTCATCAAGGCCATGGCCCAGCCGGATGCGAAACAGAGGATCGAGGGCTACGGCTACCAGATCGTCGGCTCCACGCCGGCGCAGCTCGACGCGCACGTGAAAAGCGAGATCGCGCGCTGGGGCAAGGTGGTCAGGGATTCGGGCGCGAAGATCGAATAAGGCGCGTCTGCCGAAGCGCCTCAGGCGCCCGGTTCCACCTCGGCGAAGTTCGGCGCGCGCTTCTGCAGGTTGGCCGTCACGGCCTCCTTCTGGTTGGCGCTGCCGAGCAGCCGCACCTGCTCGGCGGATTCGGCGCGCAGAATGGCGGCCGGGTCGCCGGCCTCCATCACCTTCATCAATCGCTTGCCTGCGCGCACGGCGTGCGGGCTCTTGCCGGCGACGTCGCGCGCATAGGCCATCGCCTCCGCGTAGGGGTCGTCGCAGACGCGGGTGGCGAAACCCAGCGCCCGCGCCTCGGTCCCGGAGAACACCCGGCCCGAGAAGGTCAGTTCGCGGATCACGTCGCCGCGCGCGAGGCGCGGCATCAGCAGCATGCCGCCCATATCGGGCACCAGCCCCCACTTGATTTCCATCACCGACATCTTGGTGTCGGGCGCGACGAAGCGCATGTCCGCGCCCAGCGCCAGCTGGAAGCCGCCGCCGAAGGCCACGCCGTGGACTGCCGCGATCACGGGCGCGGGGATGTCCTGCCACACCAGCACCGCGTACTGCGAGGCGTTGGCGATGCCGTGGCTGCGCGTTCCGAGCCGCAGTTCGTGGGAGACGGCCTTGCCGCCCTCGGCGGGGGCGGCCATCTGCGCGAAGCGTCCCATGTCCAGTCCGGCGCAGAACGCCCGTCCCTCGCCGGAGATCACCACCGCGCGCAATCCCGGCTGCTTCGCCAGATTAGTCCCCGTTTCGACCAGCGCGTCGAACATCGCTTGGTCGAGGGCATTCATCTTGTCCGGCCGGCCCAGCCGCACATCGGCCACGCCGCCGCTCATCGTGACGCGGATCCTCTGTTCCATGCTTTCCCCCTGTCTGATTGAATGCCGCGGATCGGACATTACCTCATTCGAGGAATGGGCGCGTGTATACTGCCGACGTCAAAAGCAAGCACCAGAAGTTTCGCCAGATCGCCGCCGCGCCGCCCTCGACCCCATCCACCTACCCGAAAGCACTCATGCCCTATCCGCACCTGCTCAGCCCCCTGGACCTCGGTTTCACCACCCTGCGCAACCGCGTGTTGATGGGCTCGATGCACACAGGTCTCGAGGACATTCCCGAATCCCACCGGCGCATGGCGGCCTTCTACGGCGCGCGCGCCAAGGGCGGCGTCGGGCTGATCGTCACCGGCGGCTTCGCGCCGAATCAGGACAGCATCGTGATGCAAGGCGCCGCGATCCTGGACAACGAGAAAGAAGCGCTGCGCCATCGCGTCATCACCGAGGCCGTGCATCGCTACGAGACCAAGATCTGCGTGCAGATCCTGCACACCGGCCGCTACGCCTACAGTAAGACTTCGGTCGCTCCTTCGGCGATCAGGGCGCCGATCAATCCGACCACGCCGCGCGCCATGACCGAAGAGGACATTCAGCAGACCATCGCCGACTATGCGCAGTGCGCGGCGATGTGCAAGTTCGCCGGCTACGACGGCGTCGAAATCATGGGCTCGGAAGGCTATCTGATCAACCAGTTCATTGCGCCCGCCACCAATCATCGCGAGGACCGCTGGGGCGGCAGCTTCGAGAACCGCATCCGCTTCGGCCTCGAAGTCATACGCGCCGTGCGCGGCCGCGTCGGCGCGAACTTCATCATCATCTACCGGCTGTCGATGCTCGACCTGGTCGAGAACGGCAGCACCTGGGACGAAGTCGTGGCGCTGGCCAAGGAAGTCGAGAAGGCCGGGGCGACGATCATCAACACCGGCGTCGGCTGGCACGAGGCGCGCATACCGACCATCATGACCAGCGTGCCGCGCGGCGCCTACGCCTGGGTCACGCGGCGCATGATGGGTCAGGTCAAGATCCCGCTGATCAGCACCAACCGCATCAACGACCCGCAGGTCGCCGAGGACATTCTCGCCCGCGGCGACGCGGACATGGTCTCGATGGCGCGCCCCTTCCTCGCCGATGCGGAATTCGTGAACAAGGCCGCCGCCGGCCGCGCCGATGCGATCAATACCTGCATCGCCTGCAACCAGGCCTGCCTGGACCATATCTTCTCGCGCCAGCTGTGCTCCTGCCTGGTCAATCCCTACGCCTGCCACGAGACCGACGTCGAAGTGCTGCCCACCGGCGCGCCGAAGA
>Ga0182021_10008277_pt1 | contig 12322 bp, 6 predicted proteins | sample 612E3MmetaG_FD_120493 | JGI IMG/M metagenome (GOLD analysis project Ga0182021, IMG submission 120493) | Permafrost microbial communities from Stordalen Mire, Sweden - 612E3M metaG (Illumina Assembly) | ecosystem: Environmental > Terrestrial > Soil > Wetlands > Permafrost | place: Sweden...
CTGCTCGCCAAGGGCGCCAAGGGCAAGCGCTTCAGCCTGCCCAATTCGCGCATCATGATCCACCAGCCATCCATGCAAGGCCTGGCCGGACAGGCCGCCGATATCGATATCTACGCCCGCGAAATCCTGCGCATGCGCGAGATCCTCAATGCCATGCTGGCCTCTGCCACCGGCCAGCCCATCGACCGCGTTGCCAAGGACGTGGACCGCGACTACATCATGGAACCCGATCAGGCCGTCCTCTACGGCATGATCGATCGCGTCATCACCAGCCGCGATCTGAGCCCCGTCCCGATCAAGGGCTAAGGCCAGGGTGGGGCAGGCGCTTCCGCCTGCCAACGCCGATAACCATCTTGTTTTTATCGGCGTTCATCGGCGTTTATCGGCGGCTGGTTTTTTTCTAGCGCTCGCCATTCTCGCCGCGGCGCCCGCCGCGGCCGTATTCCTCGCGCCGGCGTAAAGGGATGTAAAAGCGCCACTGCGCGGCAAGCCGCCTGATATAATCACCGCAACAAGGAGTTTCGCTGTGACAGATCCTAAGACCCGCAGGTTTTTCCTCGGCGCGGTGTCGGCCGCCGCCGCCTCACGCGTTTGGGGCGCCAACGATAAGATCAACGTCGGCATCGTCGGCCTCGGCGGCCGCGGTTCCGCTCATCTCAGAACCTACTCCGGCCTGCCCGGCGCGCGCGTGGTGGGACTGTGCGACGTGAACCAGACCGCCCGCGAGGTGGCCAGCGCGAACCTGTTGAGGACCACCGGCGAGAAGGCCAAGGAATTCGAAGACATGCGCGTCATGTTCGCCGATTCCAGCGTGGAGGCGGTCTCCATCGCCACACCCAACCACTGGCACGCGCTGGCCGCCATATGGGCGATGAAGGCCGGCAAGGACGTCTACGTCGAAAAGCCAGCCTGCTACAACGTCTACGAAGGCCAGAAGATGCTCGAAGTGCAGCGCGAGACCAGGCGGCTGGTGCAGGTCGGCTCGCAGCACCGCAGCACGCCTTTCAAGATGAAGGCCATCGCGGCCCTGCAACAAGGGTTGATCGGCAAGATCTACCAGTCCAAAGGCCTTTGCTATAAGCGCCGCAACACAATCGGACACAAAGAAGATTCCGCCATACCCGCCGGCGTGAACTGGGATCTGTTCCTGGGACCGGCCCCCATGCGTCCCTTCAACGAACTGCGCTTCAAGTACAACTGGCACTGGTTCTGGGACACGGGCAACGGCGATATCGGCAACCAGGGCGTTCATGAAATCGGCATCGCGCGATGGGTATTGGGCGATCCCCAGTGGCCCAGGACGGCCTTCTCCTCCGGCGGCAAGTTCGCCTACGTGGACGATCAGGAAACGCCCAACACGCAGCTTTCCAGCTTCAGCTACGGATCGAGCGAACTCATCTTCGAGGTGCGCGGTCTATACACCGGCGGCGAGGGCGCGCCGGCGGCGCGCCGCATGGGCCCCGGCGGCCCGGGTGGGCGCGGTGGACGCGGTGGACGCGGCGGCGCCCCAGTCGAAGCTCCAACGGGGCCCCCGCCGACTCCCCCGCCGGCGCCTGCCGAGGCGGGCCCGGCCCTCAAAGCGCTCAACGTGCAGGTGGGCAACCTGTTCTACGGCACCGAAGGCTGGGCCGCGATGAACGATTCGGGCTTCCTGGCCTACAAGGGCGAGAGCAGCGAGATCGTCATGGAAGAACATCCCGAACGCGGCGACACCACCGGCATGCACATGGACAACTTTCTCTCCGCCTGCCGATCGCGCAACGAGAAGGAACTGCACGATCCCCTCTCCAACGACTGGCTCAGCGCGTCGCTCTGCCACCTGGCCAACATCAGCTATCGCGTCGGCCGCAAACTTACGCTGGAAGCCGGACCCAAGTTTACCGGCGACGCCGAGGCCACCAAAATGCTGACGCGCGATGTCTATCGCAAGCCCTACGTCGTCTGAGTGGGACAGACCATCGCCTTTCGTGGTCTGTCGTCTTCGCTTACTTAACCACGGCTGGTTGACAGACGACACAAACCGATCGTCTGCCCTACTGTCCCGTTTTGAACATACAGCCTGTCCGCCTGCGTCGTATCCTTCAACCATGGCTCCGACTAGAGGAAACGTAACAATACCCGCCTTCGATGCCCAGGCATTCCTGGCCAAGGTGGGCGCGGGGAGAACTCTCGCCCAGTACCGCGTGGGGGAGACGGTCTTCTCGCAGGGCGATGCGGCGGATTCGATTTTCTATGTCCGCAAGGGCAAGATCAAACTAAGCGTGGTTTCCCAGCAAGGCAAGGTAGCGGTGGTCGCCATGCTGGGAACCGGCGATTTCTTCGGCGAAGGCTGCCTCGCCGGACAGATCAAGCGGATGGCAAACTGCACCACCATGTGCCCCTGCTCGCTGGCGCGGCTGGAGAAAGTGGCCGCCATCCGCGTGCTGCATGAGGAGCCTGTCTTTGCGCAGTTGTTCCTCCATCACCTGCTCGCCCGTAGTATCCGCATCGAGGAAGACCTGGTGGATCAGTTGTTCAACTCCAGCGAAAAACGCCTGGCGCGCGTACTGCTGCTGTTGGCCAACTTCGGCAAGGAGGGCGAACCCAAGACCGCCATCGCCAGGATCAGCCAGGAAACCCTCGCCGGAATCGTCGGCACCACCCGGTCCCGCGTCGGTTTCTTCATGAACAAGTTCCGCAAGCTGGGATTCATTGCCTATAACGGCCATCTCGAAGTGCGCAGTTCCCTGCTCAACGTGGTGCTGCACGATTAGTTCCCTGCGCGCTACCCCCGCTCCGCCATCCAGGGCAGAAGGCTCATCGCAATGGTTTCGATCGATTGCGACAGGACCGGGTCCCGATCGCTCGGCCACAGCCCGGTGCACAGGGAGAACACCAGCGAATCCGTAGCCGGGGCCTCCTCCATGGCGGCGGCAATCCGGTCCTGGAGGGTGATCGCGGCGGCTTCGCCGATGGCTTCCAGGAAGCTGGCGAAGGCCAGGAATTCGAAGGCGAACTCGGGCCTCAAACGGGAACGAAGTTCGGCTGGGATGACGGCCAGCACTTCGGCGGGCCCGGCTTTGGAATCGCCGCAGTACACCATCGCCACCGCGCAATCCTTCAGATCGTGGACGGTGACGAAGAAGCGGGCCGGCGGTTCACCGGGCGACGCACACTGCAAGGGTCCGAACCAGGACCTGCCGTGCACCGTCCTGAGGGTGCTCAAAAGGCGTTTGGAAGCGCGCCCCGCCGGGCCCAGGCCGGTGGGACCGCTCCAGGTTTCCGTCCGCGAATCCCAGCCATATAACTGAATACCCGGTTTGGAGTTTCTGCCGTCGAGGGTGAGAGCACCCATGAGCGACCTCCCTCCCGACAGTTTAGCTCCCGTAGTAGCCCTCGCGGGTCTGCACGGTGAGGCCCTTCTGTTTGGTGGTCAGATGGATCTTGTGGTAGCCGCGGGCGTCATCGGTGCGATCCGGTGAGTAGCCCAGGCTGTACTGGTGGCGCAGGTCCTCATCGATCTCGTCGTACACCTTGGCCAGGGTTTGCTTCTTGGAAACCTCGAAGAGACGGCCGCCGGTCTCGCGCGAGATCTGCTCCAGCACTTTCTTGCCGTTGGGCATGTTCATGCGGCCGCCCAGCCGGCCGAGCCCGCCGCCATACATTTCCGGGTCTTCGAAGAGAATGGAGTAGACCAGGGTGTCCGCCCTTTGCGCGGTCTCGATGGCGTAGGAGAGCGTGACCTTGCTGCCTTGGTCGACTCCGTCGGTGAGCAGGATCAGCGCCTTGCGGCCGGTCTGTTTGCGCATGAGATCGCGATCGTCGCACGCCAGGAAGACGGCATCGTACAGCAGGGTTCCGCCGCCGGAGCGCTGGCCACCGCCACCACCCATGGGGGGCCGCCCGCCGCCCATGCCCCCCCGTCGCCGTCCGCCACCGCCTGGATACGGGTACTGTTGGGGATACTGCTGAGGGTACTGCTGGGGCGACTGCTGCTGCTGGCGCTGCTGTGTGGGGGCTTCGAGATTATCCAGAGCCTTTTCCAGCAGCCGGCGGGACGAGGTGATGTCTTGCAGCAGTTCCACGTCGAAATCGAAGTGAATCACGAAGGCCACGTCCTTCTCGGGACGCAGCACCTGTTCGAAGAAGCGGTAGCTGGCCGACCGCTCTTCTTCGATCAGGCGGCGTTGGCTCCCGCTGGTATCGACCAGCAGGCCGAGCGTAAGCGGCAAATCGCTTTCCTGGGAGAAATAGCGGATCTGCTGGGCGCGGCCGTCCTCGTCGAGCAGAAAATCGTCCTTGGCGAGGTCCCTGACGATGGCGCCGTTCTTGTTGCGCACGTTGGCAAACAGGTTGACCACCTTGACGTTGGTGGAAAATGTGGGCTTGGCTTGTTCCTGCTGCTGCGCGCCGAGCAGGCGGAGGGCCGGCAGGAGGCCGAGGGCGGAAAACAGGCTGCGCCGCGAGATGGATTCGTCGAATGACATCGGTGTGTTGAGAGATGCGCGAAAGGGCGGTGGGGTTACCTGCCAGGTCCAAAGGGAACCCGAAGGGAACCGGGGACAGACAGGGCTGCCAGCGGATTCCCGGCAAAAGGCGCCGCGAATCCATGGCAGTCTTGTCAGTCCCCGGATTCGTCGTGGTGGTTGGTGCCGGTGGCTTCGCGGACGATGTCCTCCACGACTTCGGAGGCGCGGGGCGAGTCCAGATCGGCGGCCATGCGGCGCAGGGCGACAGTGAGCACGTCGCGGTGATGCAGTTTCGATCCCAGACGGCCGGAGCTGAGTTTGAGCCAGAGGCGGTGCACCATGTCGATGTCTTCGGGCCAAAGCCGGGGAGGATGGGGGCCCAGGTTGAAGAACACCACATCCTTCTCATTTTCGAGCACCAGCTCGAGAGACAGGGAGGGACGCGGCTCGGGCAGCTTCTCCCAATACTCGCCGACCTGCGCGCCCTGTTCGGATGGCGTCAGTTTGGGCGAGAGGCCCATCACGATGCGCGAGGATTGCAGGCGGGCGGCGGTCTGCACCACGGCGTCGTAGGGATCGGCGCCGGGGACCACCATCAGCTCGACGTGTTTGCCGGCCTTTTCCGCCAGGGTGACGACTTTGGAGAAGACCTCGGTCTCGGCATCGGAAAACATCTGGTCCGGCTCCAGGCCGTACTCGCCCGCGCCGGTCTTGAGGGTGCGCACGGAGAGCACGACGATGTCGATCCTGCGGGTGTCGGTCTTGAGGAGGATGCGCTCCAGGTGCTGCAGGCGGTTGGGATTGCGCACGGCGACCAGGACGTTGCCGGGACGCACGTGGACGGACTCTTTGGTCACTTCCGAGGGCGTTTCCAGGCGGAACTTCTCGGGTTCCTGTCCCTCGTGCTTATGGCGCCGGCGGTTGTAGATCTCGGAGAGCTCGAAGACGATGAAGAAGGCGACGGTGAAGGCGATTCCGGCGATGGTGGCCACCTTCTTGGTGAGGAGATTGATGATGGCGAGAGAGAACAGCGAGAGGGTAATCAGGATCAGCCCGACCGGCAGTTCGAATTTGCCGATCATGAAATTCAGCGGCGTCTTCCACTGGCGGTTCTCGGGGGACTTGTAGCGCAACACGAGAACCGAGAGGGCCTTCATGGAGAAGCTCCACACCACCCCGAAGGCGTAGGCTTCGCCCAGCATGATTACATCGCCGCGGGTGAGCAGGATGGTGAGCAGTTGCAGCCCGACGATGGTATTGATGAGGCGCGAGGTGGTGCCGAAGCGGTGATGCGGGTGGCGGAACCAATCGGGCAGGACGCCATCCTCGGCGACGCGGTTGAGCACGCCGTTGGAGCCGATGATGGCGGTGTTGACGGCGCCGGAGAGCAGCAGCACGCCCACCAGCACGACCGCGCCGTGGAACGCCAGGCGCAAGGGCAGGGGGCCGAGCAGGTACATGGAAAGGCCGCCGATCAGGTTGTCCAGGAACTGGGGGCGGGCGGAATCGGGGATGATCATCACCGCGAAGAAGGAAACCAGCGAGGTGAAGAGCATGCTGTAGGCGAAGATGACCCAACCGGCGCGTTCCAGGTTCTTGAGCTTGGGATGGGCGATTTCGCGGTAGACCTGGGCCAGGGTTTCGAAGCCGCTCATGGCGAGCAGGGAGTGGCCCAGGCCGATCATGATGGCGATGACGGTGATGGAGGGCGCCACGGTGCCCTTAAGCCAGCCCACGGATTCGTCGGTGAAGCGGAGGGTATGCAGGGTGGGGAAGGGCACCGGCTGATAGCCGTGCTTCAGGATGGTGGCGATACACCAGACAATCAGGACGACCACCATGGCGCTGGCAATCTGCATAATGCGCAGGGCCTTCTCGCTGGATTCATGCATGCCGATGATGTTCTTGCGCCAGAAGTAGAGGGTGACAACGGCGGCGAAGACGGCGGCGAAATAAGGCGGGTGAACGTGCAGTCCGGGTTGGTGCAGGTACCGGCTGAGGTCATTGATGAGGCCGCCCAGGTAGAGGCCGGCGCTGACGGCGCTGATGGGGCCGGTGAGCACGTAGTCGAACATCAGGGCGGAAACGGAGAACTTGGCGAGCGTCCCGCCCATGGCCTCGTGGACCACCCGGTAGACGCCGCCGCGCACGAACATGGAGCAGCTCTCGATGTAGATGGCGCGCACCGCGTAGGAGAACAGCATGATCGCCAGGATGAACCAGGGGGCGCTCTTGCCGACGGCGGTTTCGGCGATGCCGCCGACGTAGAAGGCGCTGGAGGCAAGGTCGCTGAGCACGATAGCGGCGGCGCGCCAGAAAGAAATGAAGGACAGCATGACCGTGGTCGCGACGACGACCTTGACGGTGGCTGCCCGTTGCTCGAACGGCACGAAGGACTCTCCCCAATCACCCCGACGGCGGGGACAGGCAACTTAGCCTTGCGAGGTCAGCTGACGAAGATTCCCCGTTTCCCAGCGAAGTTTGGCGACTCCATATTAGCATGGGGAGCCGGGCTCAGTGAGTGAGTGTTCGCCCTCGGAAAATGTCCGGCACTGCCCAAGCTCAGCGTATGGAGAGTTGCGCTATGTCGTAATCGCCGGGTGACGGTTCGGCGGTTCCGACCACCAGGGAGTATTGCCTCGCAGGCCACGCCCCGACTTCCGGAATGCTCTCCGGAATCCTGAAGTTGATCTGCACGATGCCGGCCGGTTGGACCGGCGCCGGACCATAGTAAAGGATGTCCCCGGAGAGCCACCAGTTGATCTGTACGGTTACGGAGGCCTTGGGCGCGGCACTACCGGCGCCGTTGATCGTGCCGTCTGCCGTTGGCGGATCGGTCGGTCCCAGGCCGGCGACATACAGAGTGATGACCGATCCCGGCGCCGCCGGGCGGTCCTGGGAATTCGCCGTGCCATCCTGGTTCACAACCGCCAGGATGGCTACCGCGGTAGGGGTTACCGGAACGCGAATCGCATTGGAAAGCGAACCGCTGCTCTCCACCTGAACCGTGACGACACTGCGGCCGGCGAGCGCAAACGGCGCGATGCAGACTACCTGCTCGGACTGCACGGAAATCAGGGGAGCCGGAATTCCATCGAACGTCACTCGCGTACTGGCCAGGGTTGTCTCTAGGGTGGCGCCCGCAGTGACTTGGCTACTGGCCTGTTGGACCGGCCCCAGTCCCGTTCCCGGCAGCACGACCACCGCGCCCGGCGCGACCACCGCGGGAATAGGGAAGAAGCCCACATCGTGCGGTGTCGCAGCCTGGCTGCGCGGCTCTTCCAGGGTGACCGGGCTCGGGACGCTGCCGTCGATCTTCCACAGCGCTGGCATCCACCGATTCAGGCCCGCGTCCTGTGCCGACCCGGCGACCAGCGCATTTCCTCCAGCGTCCAGCGACAGGGAGTTTACCTGATCCACCAGGCTCGAAAACAACACGGTGTTTCCGTCGGCGGAAAACTCGGCAACAAACCCGAAGCCCAATCGCAGCGCTTGAAACGGATGCACTGTGGCAACCGTCGGCCAAATGCAATTGTGCTGGAAGGACTCAGTTGACTTCGGCGCCATTCCCGTGGAGCCGGCGATCCACGCTCTTCCGGCCGAATCCACGGCAACCGATGTTCCCGTGGTCATGCACTGTCCCAAGGTGGTCGCATAGACCTTCTCTCCCGAGGCATCCAGCTTGAGAAGAAAAGCCGGCCCGCCCGTGCCCAGATGTCCGGGAAACCCAGCCACGCTGTAGGCGGCGGAACCGTATGCCGGCCCCGGCTGCTCCAGGCCGAAGGACGATCCCGTCACATAGGCGTTGCCCTTGTCGTCTACCGCCACTGCCTGCGCCACGTCGCCCCATCCGGTCCCCAGGAAGGTCGCATAGATCAGACGGTCTCCGTTCGCCGTCAGCCTGGCAAGGAAGCCGCTGTTCACCACGCCGGCATACGTCGCTCGCAGCGCGTTCGGTGTCACCGGAAAGTCAGGCGAGCTGGTCACACCGGCGACGTAGACGCTGCCCGCGGCATCCACCGCAATGCCCATCCCCTGATCCGCGCAGGTGCCGCCCAGGTAAGTCGAGAACAATAGAGCGCCACCACTGGCTGCGATCTTGGCGACAAAGGCATCGCCCTGTGTCGAGGGCCCGACGCAGCCCTGTAGGAGTTTCGACTGTACCGCGCCCTGAGCGATCGGGAAATCGCCGGAATCGGTATAGCCCGTGACGTACGCATTGCCTGACCCATCGATCGCGATAGCATTCGACGAGTCGCGGCCCGAGCCGCCCAGAAGCGTCGAGTAGAGCAGCTTAGTTCCATCGGCGCTAATCTTCGCCACGAAAGCATTGTAGGTTCCGGTGAGCTTTGTCTTTAGCGCTCCCGCAGTCACCGGAAAATCCGCGGAGGCCGTCAAGCCTGTCACATAGACATTCCCCTGCGGATCCACGGCAATCGCCATCGCGTATTCGTAATAGCCGCCTCCCAGGTACGTCGAGTAGAGCATCTGCTTGCCATCCGCGCTCCACTTGGTGACGAAGATATTTTGGGGCAGAACGGAGCCAATGAACAGCGTCGAAGCAGCGATGCCGATGGTGGCGACGGTGTGCGCGGGCGCGGCCAGCAGCGGGGACCATGACGCCCCGCCGTCCGCGCTGGCATAAACCTGGTCGGCCGCCGCATAGACTTTCCTCGGATCGTCGGGATCCACCGCGACCAGGTCGGCCGGTGACGCGATCGAGGTGGCCGTCCACACCACTCCGCCATCCGTGCTGCGCCACACTCCTTTGCCGGTGGCCACGTATAATGCACCGGCCGTTGCCGCAATCGCACTCCGTGAGAACGTCACGGGAAGGTCGGTCATCCTCTCCCAGGTATCTCCGCTGTCGAGGCTGCGGTACACGCCGAGACTCCAGGCCGCCGCGTAAACCACGTTGGGATTGGCTGTGTCGAATGCCAGAGAGATGGTTCCGACCGGGAATCCGTCAAGCCGGTCCCAGGTCTGGCCGGCATCGACACTGCGATAGAGGGTGTAGTTCAGGGAAGCGAAGAGGGTGGCGGGCCGCGTTGGATGCGGGAAGAGATTTGGCGAATAGACGACGCCATTGGGAAGGCCCGCAGTCAGCCCATTCCACGTGGCGCCTCCATCAGTTGAGCGGACTATCCCCTGCTCCGTGGCGGCGTAGACAGTTTGGGGATTCGATGAATCGACGACGATGGCGCCGGTGGAGGCCTTGGGAGCGGACGCGAGCAAGGTCCAGGCGTTGCCCGAATCCACGCTCTTATAGATCCCGCTGCCGGTTCCGGCGTAGAGCACCGTCGGCTGCATTTTGGAACCGGCGATGGTATTTACTCCGGGCGCGATCTGGGGTGCGCTCCAGGACTTGCCGCCGTCGGCCGTAGCACGCAACGGAGTGCCGCCCATCCGCAATTGAAATCCGTTCCGGACGGGAAAATCCGCCGAGTTCGTATACCCGGAGACGTAGACGTTTCCGGCTGCATCGGTGGCGACGGCCATCGGAACATCGGTGCCGCTTCCGCCGAACGTCTTCGAATACGAAAGCGCGGGCCGCACGATAGGGTCCGCGGCGCGCGCGGATATGGCGACCAGCGCCAGAACGATAGCGGCGCTTCTCGCGGTACCGCAAATACCGGCGTTCCACCGGACCTTCATTTTTCCTTGTACTGCGTGTGAAGTTGCGGAAGCATCCGCCGTCTCAGCTTCAGTCTAGCGGAACGCGAAGGCATCGGTAACGCCGGTGGGAGCCGGGGGGATGCTGTCTACGGCTCGGATGTGTGGTGGTTGGCACCGGCGGCTTCGCGATTGATTTCTTCCAGAACTTCGGGGGCACGGGGGGACTTCAGCTCGGCGGCCATACGGCGCAGGGCGACACTGAGAACGTCGCGGTGATGCAGTTTCGATCCGGGGCCCTGGGCGCTGAGGTCCAGCCAGAGGCGATGCACCATATCGATGTCCTCGGGCCAGAGGCGCGGCGGATGGGGGCCGAGGTTGAAGAACACGACGTCCTTCTGATTTTCGAGCACCAGTTCGAGAGAGAGGGAGGGACGCGGCTCGGGCAGCTTCTCCCAGTACTCGCCGACCCGCGCGCCCTGTTCGGCGGGCGTCAGTTTGGGGGAAAGGCCCATCACGATGCGCGAGGATTGCAGGCGGGCGGCGGTCTGCACGACGGCGTCATAGGGATCGGTGCCGAGGACCACCATGAGCTCGACATGCTTGCCGGCCTTTTCGGCCAGGTTGACGACTTTGGAGAACACCTGGGTCTCGGCATCGGCGAACATCTGGCCGGGTTCCAGGCCACCTTCGGACGCGCCGCGCTTGAGGATGCGCACGCTGAGCACCACGATGTCGATCTTGCGGGTGTCGGTCTTGAGCAGGATGCGCTCCAGGTGCTGCATGTGGCTGGGATTGCGCACGGCCACCAGCAGGTTGCCCGGACGCACGTGGACGGACTCTTTGGTGACCTCCGAATGCGTATCCAGGCGGAACTTCTCGGTCTCCGGTCCGTGCGCGGCCTTGCGTTTGCGATTGTAGAGGTCGCTGAGCTCGAAGACGATGAAGAAGGCGATGGTGAAGATGACGCCGGCAATGGTCGCCGTCTTCTTGGTAAGCACGTTGATGACGGCGAGGGCGAACAGGGTGACGGTGATCATCATCAGGCCGAGCGGGATTTCGGTTTGGCCGATGTGGAAATTGAGCGGCACTTTCCAATCGCGGTGGCCGGGCTGCTTGTAACGCAGCATGAGCACGCTGAGCGATTTCATGGCGAAACTCCAGACCACGCCGAAGGCGTAGGCCTCGCCGAGCATCATCACGTCGCCGCGAGAGATCAGAATAGTGAGCAGTTGCAGCCCGACGATGGTATTGATCAGCCGCGAGGTGGTGCCGAAAGTCTTGTTGGGGTGGCGGAACCACTCGGGGAGCACGCCATCCTCGGCCACCCGGTTGAGCACGCCATTGGAGCCGATGATGGCGGTGTTGACGGCGCCGGCGAGGATCATGGTGCCGACCAGGACGACGAATCCGTGGAACAGCAGGCGGAGCGGGACCGGGCCGATCAGGTACATGGAAAGGCCGCCGATCAGGTTGTCGAGGTACTGGGGCCTGGCGGAATCGGGGATGATCATCACGGCGAAGAAGGAGACCAGCGAGGTGAAGACCATGCTGTAGATGAAGATCACGAAGCCGGCGCGCTCCAGGTTCTTCAGTTTGGGGTGGGCAATTTCGCGGTTGACCTGCGCCAGGCTCTCCTCGCCGCTCATGGCGAGGAGCGAGTGGCCCAGGCCGATCAGGATGGCGATGAAGGTGATGGAAGGAGCGATGGTGCCTTTGAGCCAGCCCAGCGCCTCGGGGTTGAACTTGAGGTTTTCGTGGGTGGGAAACGGCACGGGCTGGTAGCCGTTCTTGAGAATGGTGGCCAGGCACCAGGCGATCAGGATCACCACCATGACGGTGGTGATCTGCATGATACGCAGCGCTTTCTCGCTGGATTCGTGCATGCCGATGATGTTCTTGCGCCAGAAGTAGATTGTGACCACGGCGGCGAACACGGCGGCGAAGTATGGCGGGTAGACCTTGAGCGAGGCGAAGTGGCCGTATACGCCGATCTCGTTGACCAGGCCGCCCAGGTAGAGGCCGGCGCTGACGGCGCTGATGGGGCCGGTGAGCACGTAATCGAACATGAGGGCGGAAACGGAGAATTTGGCAAGCGTCCCGCCCAAGGCCTCGTGGACCACCTTGTAGACGCCGCCGCGCACGAACATGGAGCAGCTTTCGATGTAGATGGCGCGCACCGCATAGGAGAACAGCATGATGCCGAGGATGAACCAGGGGGCGCTCTTGCCGACGGCGGTTTCGGCGATGCCGCCGACGTA
>Ga0182021_10008278_pt1 | contig 12322 bp, 10 predicted proteins | sample 612E3MmetaG_FD_120493 | JGI IMG/M metagenome (GOLD analysis project Ga0182021, IMG submission 120493) | Permafrost microbial communities from Stordalen Mire, Sweden - 612E3M metaG (Illumina Assembly) | ecosystem: Environmental > Terrestrial > Soil > Wetlands > Permafrost | place: Sweden...
ATGAATCGAGCTGGACATTTTCAATTTACAATGCCTATAACTATGATAATCCCTTTATAATTACATTCGGCCCGGGCAAAACGAACCCAAATATTACAGTTGCTACTGAAACAACTTTGTTCAGGTTTATCCCTTCAATAACCTATAACTTTAAATTTTAAATTGATAAAAAAACTTATAATATGAAAACTTTAAATATTTCAAAAATTATTTTCTTAATGGTGATATCGGCAATGTTATTATGGTCATGCCAGAAAGAAATTCAGATTGATTTAAATTCGGCGGCACCGCAAATCGTTATTGAAGGATCGGTTTCAGACATGCTTGGGAAAGATACCGTTAAATTGTCGCAAACTGTGAACTACTATAATTTGAACATATTTCCCGGGATTAGTGGAGCAATGGTAAAAATCAGCGACAATGCCGGATATTTTGAGACACTCACAGAAATAGATTCTGTCCATGGCATTTATATTACCAAACCATTACGTGGCATTCCGGGCCGTACATACACATTAAACGTGTTAGCTAATGGAAAAGAATATACTTCGGTTTCAACAATGCCCGAACCTGTGAAAATAGATTCCCTGGGAATAACAGTTAATATAAGGTCAGGTAGAGGCAATCCCTTCGGCGGTTCAAATTCCAGAAATACTAATGATACCACTTACCGTGTAACTGTAAATTTTCGTGATCCGGCAGGTATAGAAAATTATTACAGGTTTGTAGAAACCAATAATGGAATTACTTATAATTCCATTTCGGTTATAAGTGACAGGTTCCGTGATGGTAAAGAAATCAGTAGGGAGATGAGAATTGATACCAGCATACACATATCAAGTGGCAATATCTTAACAGTTGAAATGCAAAGTATAGATAAAGGTGCATATGATTTCTTTCGCACATTTAGGCAGGCCATAGGAGGCAGCGGAACTGGATTTCTTTCAGCTTCACCCGGAAACCCTATCAGCAATATCTCAAACGGAGCTTTGGGTTATTTCAGCGCTTATTCAACTGACAGAAAAAGTATAAAGATCATCCCTTAAATTATGATTGTTCTGTAATTTTTTAAAGAACATCTATAAAGTATTTTATTTAGTGTCCCGTGAATACGGGATTGTGGTTTTGTGTTTTGGTGGCAAGAATTAATTTAATAGCCACCATCCCGTATTCACGGGACCAATTCACCAAATTACACCAAAATGATTAACAAAGTATTAAAACATTAAAGTTATTGAAAATCCAAGGTATATAAAGAAATCGTTTCAAGTTATATACTTATCCCATTTCAATAATAATTGTTGAATTTTATTTAGAATAAAAGACTAACATATTTTAAATTCCAGTTTTACTTTGTCTGTCTTTTTATAAATTTGCCATTCTTATGAAGCCTGAGGACCGAAGAAATATAAAAGAAAAGATAATAAGCCAGCGCGCAATATCCATGTGGTTTACCGGACTTTCAGGTTCAGGTAAATCAACTCTTGCTTTTGAGCTCGATTGTGCTTTGTCTGCCCAGGGTTTTTTATCCGCAATACTGGATGGGGATGATGTTCGGCTTGGTTTAAATTCCAATTTGGGATTTTCAGAAAACGACAGAAGGGAAAATATAAGGCGTGTGGCTGAAGTATCTAAAATTTTGGTTAACACCGGAATTATCACCCTGAATGCATTTATATGCCCAACTGAACAAATGCGGCAGTTGGCAAAAAAAATTATCGGACCCGATGATTTTATACTAATTTATCTCAAAGCCTCTTTAAAAACATGTGAAAAAAGAGATGTAAAGGGCCTTTATGAAAAAGCCAGGAAGGGTGAGATCAAAGAATTTACCGGGATCAGTGCGCCTTTTGAAGTACCCAAAGAAGCTGACCTTATACTCGATACTGAAAATTCTGATATTGATGAATGTGCGGTTAAACTGATGAATTTTATATTGCCCAGAATATCAGGGAAATAAAGATTAATATTTTAAGAATGTCTGAAAAATCAGAAAAATATACCTTGAATCATTTGCGTGAACTTGAATCGGAATCGATTTATGTTATCCGTGAAGTTGCAGCACAATTCGAAAAGCCATGTCTGCTGTTTTCAGGAGGCAAAGATTCAATTGTCATGTTTCATATTGCACGTAAATCATTCTGGCCGGCAAAAGTTCCTTTCCCGCTTTTGCATATCGATACCGGTCATAATTTTCCAGAAACCCTGGAGTTTCGCGACCGGTTGATGTCAAAAACGGGCGCTAACTGTATCGTCCGTTTTGTGCAGGATTCGATTGATAAGGGAAAAGTATCAGAAGAAACCGGTCCCAATGCAAGCCGTAATGTACATCAGACCGTTACGCTGCTTGATGCCATTGAGGAATTTAAATTCGATGTTGCAATGGGCGGCGGCAGGCGTGATGAGGAAAAGTCACGTGCAAAAGAACGCTTTTTTTCCCACCGTGATGAATTTGGCCAGTGGGATCCAAAAAACCAGCGGCCTGAACTCTGGAATATATTTAATGGTCGAAAACAATTAGGCGAACATTTCAGGGTTTTTCCTTTAAGTAACTGGACTGAAATGGACATCTGGCAATATATTTTTATTGAAAATATTGAAATTCCAGGTCTTTACTTCACCCATGAAAGAGAGATGATTATTCGCGATAATGTTCTTTTGGCTAAATGTCCGTATATACCTCTCAAAAAATCAGATAAAATTTCTACAATGAAAATTCGTTTCCGAACAATAGGCGACATGACTTGTACTGGTGGGGTTGAATCTCCCGCAACAACTTTGGAAGAAATTATTGCTGAAGTGGCTGCAACACGCACAACTGAGCGCGGCACACGCTGGGATGACAAACGTTCTGAATCGGCTATGGAGGATAGAAAAAAAGAAGGGTATTTTTAAATATGACAGAAGTCTTAAAAAATTATTTAAATATGGAACTGCTGCGTTTTACAACAGCAGGAAGTGTAGATGATGGTAAAAGCACGCTTATTGGCAGATTGCTTTACGACAGCAAGGCAATTTTTTCCGATCAGCTTGAAGCTCTTGAGTTGGCAAGTAAGAGAAGAGGCGATGAAAAAATTAACCTGGCATTACTCACAGATGGACTTCGTGCAGAACGAGAACAAGGTATAACTATTGATGTTGCTTATAGGTATTTTGCCACACCCAAACGCAAGTTTATCATCGCCGATACACCTGGCCATATTCAATACACACGAAACATGGTTACCGGGGCTTCCACAGCCAATGCCGCCCTTATTCTTATTGATGCGCGTAATGGCGTTATTGAACAAACTGTCCGCCACGTTTATATTGCTTCATTATTAAATATTCCCCATATCATTGTTTGTGTGAACAAAATGGATATTGTTGACTTCAATGAAAATATTTTCGGGGAAATAAAAAGAAAATTTGAAGAAATATCCTTAAAATTCGGAGTTCATGATATCCGGTTTATTCCAATTAGTGCCTTAAAAGGTGATAATGTAGTGAATCGGTCCAATTCAATGACATGGTATAGGGGTCCAACACTTATATCTTTACTTGAAAACATTAAAATTGCCAATGACCAAAATTTGAAAGACCCGCGATTTCCTGTTCAATATATTATCAGGCCAAATAGTGATAAATACCATGATTACCGTGGTTATGCCGGTAGGGTTGCAGGTGGGATATTCCGTGTTGGTGATGAAATTATGGTATTGCCTTCCGGGTTAACTTCAAAAATCAAATTTATTAATTCATTCGACCTTTTATTAAATGAAAGTTTTGCCCCGCAGTCAGTAATTCTCCGGTTAAACGATAATATCGATATTACAAGAGGTGATATGATTGTTAAACCAGATAATATGCCACAAATTAGCCAGGATATTGAAATGATGATTTGCTGGCTTAATCCCCGGCCTTTGATACTGCAGGGAAAATATTATTTAAAACACACTTCTTCCGATGCACGGTGTATTATTAAAGAAATAATTTACAAAGAAAATATAATTTCGCTTGAAGAAGATTATTCAGACAAATCAATTAAGATGAATGATATTGCCAGGATTAAAATCCGATCAACGAAACCGCTTTTTTATGATCCATACCAGAAAAACAGGATTACAGGAAGCCTTATCCTTATTGATGAAGGAACAAATGAAACGGTTTGTGCCGGAATGATAATTTAAAATAATTTTTCTGATAGAATTTAAATTTTATTTTCGATCAACTCAGCCTTCCTGAAAATATTTAATAATTTTTCCTTTTCATTTTCCCAACACAACTCTTCAGCAGCCGTGACAAGATTTTTTTTCCAAACTGAACGTAATTCTTCATTGATAAGCATTTTTTTCAATAAATCCGCTAATTTTTCCGGGTCACGTTCGTTTGAAGTTAAACCTATATTGTAACTTTTTACAATTGCAGACATTTCAGGAAAGTCTGAGGTAAGTACCGGCACCCAGGCCTGGATATAATCGAAAAGTTTATTTGGCAATGCAAAATAATAATTCAGTCCCAGGTTTTCTTCAAGTGAAATTCCTAAATCTGCCTGAATTGTGAATGATGAAAGATCTTTCAATGGAATTTTCCCGGTAAAATTTATTTTATTTTCTAATCCTGATTTTTTTACTTTTTCTTTTAGATATTTCGAAATATCTCCTTCACCGGCAATAATAAAAAGAGTATTCTCAAGATATTTCATGGCATCGATTACCAGTTCAATACCACGGCCTATGTTTAAAGAACCCTGATAAATAATAACTTTTTTGGATTCAACAGGAAGTAAAGTTTTAAAATTATTATTTTTATTAATTCTGAATGGCAAATTTCTTACTACGTCAAAATTAACCTGGTAATTATTTTTATAAATATTCGCAATAGATTTGCAAACTGTGTAACCATATTTAATCTTTGGCAAAAATAATTTTTCAATTCCTGTCCAAATTTTTTTAACAATAGGCCGGTGAATCAATTCAGGAACTTCTGGAAAATACTCATGACTATCGAATATAAGCGGAATTTTTTTGATTTTTGAAATAAAATAATTAGCCGGAAGCGTATCGAGATCATTGGAAACCAAACCATCCGCTTTGTTTCGGAGAAGGAAAAAGAAAAGCCTTATATTAAAATTGGCATAAAATAAAAATCCTTTCCTGAAAATTAACTTCATCCTGTGAATAGCATATGGCCTGTCAATTACAGGCAGGCTGTCCGAAAACAAACAACCGACAAGCAATACTTCTGCACCTGCCTCTGAAAGAGTAGTTGCAACACGATGAACTCTCTGGTCATCAACAAAATCGTTTGTTACCGATAAAATTATTCTTTTCAAAACTTCAAAGTTTTAAATAAAGCATTGAAATTAAGATGACTTTATTATTAGAATAAATCATCGAACTTTTAAAATAAAATTAAACAAATAAATTTTTATAAATATTTTCAAAAGCGAAAATATAAACTTAACAGGAATAATTACTATAAAGAAATTTATTGTTGTTTATATTTGTTTTTTTGATTGAATATGCTACAAATTGAAGAGTTGCAACAACTGAAATCCCTTAATACATTTGGCATAGAGACTATAGCTGATTATTTTATAAATTTATCTTCAGCAGAAGAAGTAAAAGAATTTGTAAAGAATCCCCGGTTCAGACAAATACCTCATCTTGTTTTAGGTAGTGGAAGTAATATTTTATTTACCGGAAATTACAGGGGAATTATTTTAAAATCGAGTATTAAAGGTATTGAAATCATAAATGAAGATTCTGATTCTACAACAATTCGCTGTGGTGCAGGTGAAATCTGGGATGATCTTGTGGCATGGGCAGTGGAACATAACTTAGGCGGTTTGGAAAATCTCTCACTTATTCCCGGAACCGTTGGAGCAAGCCCGATACAAAATATCGGTGCCTACGGTATTGAGGTAAAAGAATCCATTCTGAGAGTGGAAGGCTACAAAACTGATAAGGGTGTATTTGTTTTAATTAATAATTATGATTGTGAATTTGGTTACAGGACAAGCATTTTCAAAACTCTTAATAGAGGTAAATTTATTGTTACTCATGTTATTTTCAGGTTAAATAAAAAACCTGAATTTAAGACTGAATATGGAAATATTTCTAAAGAACTTGAAAAGTTGGGAAGTTCTAATTTGAAGAACATCCGTCAGGCAATTATAAACATCCGGTCAAGCAAACTTCCTGACCCTGCAATAATTGGTAATGCGGGAAGTTTCTTTAAAAATCCGGTTATCATAGAAAGCAAAGCATTGAGAATTAAAAAATCATATCCCGAATTACCATTATACAAATCGTCGGGTGATCAATATAAGATTCCGGCTGCCTTTTTAATTGAAAAATGCGGGTGGAAAGGCTATCGCGAAGGTGATGCCGGAGTTCATAAAAAACAATCATTAGTTCTGGTCAATTATGGGAATGCGAAAGGTATTGAAATCCTTCAATTGGCGCATTTAATCCAGGAAAGTGTCAGAAAAAAATTTGAAATCGATTTAGAAATGGAAGTAGAAATTATTACCTGAACAAATCAATCAAAAATTTTTCTTTTATCCAGCCATTTCTGATATTCTTTAGCATTTTGATTATGCTGAATAAGCGTTTTGGCAAAAACATGGTTTCCTGATGAATCGGATTTTGCACAAAAATATAAATAATTATGTTTTTCATAATGGAGAACACCTTCTATTGCTTTTAATGATGGCATTGAAATGGGCCCCGGCGGCAAACCTTTATTTAAATATGTGTTAAAGGGTGAGTTAATCTCGATATATTTATGCAATATTCGTTTTAAGGAAAAATCACCGGCAACAAATTTAATCGTAGGATCTGCCTGAAGTGGCATTTCTCTTTTCAACCGGTTTATATAGACCCCTGCAATTGTAGGATATTCCGAACTATTATTCGTTTCTTCATGAATAATTGAAGCAAGAATCATTACCTGTACCGGCGTTAATCCCGTTTTTTTAGAATTTTCTAATCGTTCAGGATCCCAGAATTTATGAAATTCCCTACTCATGCGTTTTATAAAACCCACAGCATTTGTATTCCAGTTGAATTCATAGGTATTTGGAATAATCATCGCAAGAATGTTTTTTCTGTCAAATCCAATTGAATTGAGAATTATCGGATCGTTCAAAATTTGCAAAATTGAAGCAGAATCGGCTTCAATATGATGTCCGACTGTTCCTGCCAGCTGATTCAATGTACGAATGTTATTTAACGATAACTTTACCGGTTCCTGTTTCCCTGAACGTAAAAAACGAATGAGTTCATTATTGTTCATCCGATTTTTTAATTTGTATTTACCCGGTTTAATATGACCCGTATAATTTTTTTTCTCTGCGAGCCATTCAAAAGAACTCAAGTTGATAATAAAATGATGTTGATAAAGTATCCTGCAAACATCATCGAAATTTGATCCTGTAGGAATATATAAATATTTTTCCGATTGGTTTGAAATTATTACATTCGGTAAATAAATTTTTTTAAGTGTATAATAAAAAACTGAAACAACTGAAATAATTGCAGCAATTATCAGTAATGTCAATATTTTCTGAAAATAACTTAATTTTGAAAATAACTTCATGTGAATTCCATTTGTTTAAAGTTTGCAAAATTATTGAATCAAGGAGATTTTCCTATTATATAATAGTTAAAAAAAAATTCCTATATTTAGCAAGTTAATATGTAATACAGAAACCCTAAAATTTGCAAGATATGAACATTAAGTCTGTATTTGATTTGTTCAATAATCTTCGTAACGATAACTTAAGTTTCATTTATCAGGGTAATTTTAACGATGAAATTACTGAAAGGATTATCGATATAAGTGAAACCAATATTTCAAGCCAGCTCGAGCAAACAAAAATAATTAATAAGGTTTCCTTTTTACTTGCTGAATGTTTTCAGAATGTGATCAGGCATGGCGAAAATACATCCTATAAAAAAATATCTTCTGAAACTACCGGTATTTTTATTACACGTAACATTGGAAAATCATATTATATTTCTTCCGCCAATATTATCGAGAATAAAGATGTTGAGGGGTTAAGGGAAAAATTGGAACAAATCAATAATTTAAGTCCTGATGAATTGAAAAAAATGTATATAGAGGTTCTTTCCAACATGGAGTTTTCAAATCGTGGGGGAGCCGGACTTGGACTTATTGAAATGGCAAGAAAATCAGGCCAAAAACTTGAATTTGATTTTGAAAATATCGATGATGAATTTTCCTACTTTTATCTCCAGATAAAACTAAAAAGTCCCGAAGAAATCAATGGTAATTCCCAAGAAGTAAATGTTAATGTAGCAAAAGATTTTCATCGCATTATGTCAGAAGACAATATCTTTATTATTCATAAAGGCGATTTTTCCCAGCATACAATCATTCCAATACTTCGCATGATAGAAGATAATCTTCATAGCAGTACCGAGCATAATGCATCGAAAAAGAAAATTTTTCATGCCCTGGTCGAAATTCTTCAAAACGTGAGTAAACATGCAATTGAAATCAACGGTATTCGAGAAGGGATTTTTATGATGGGCAAAATAAATAATAAATATTTAGTATATACCGGAAATTATATTTCCACAATTAAAGTAAAATCTCTGCAAAAACATATTGTAAAATTGAATAGACTTAGCAAAGACAGCTTGCTAAAATTATACAAAAAAACCTTGCACTTGAGTTCTATTCCTCATACTGGTGAATCTGGCCTTGGCCTTATTAATATTAAGCGCGATAGTTCTGACAAAATTCAATATAAGTTTATTCCTGTTCAGGACGAAGCGAGCTTTTATGCTTTGGGGGTTACAATATAATAAATTCAACTAAGTTTTTTCAGATACCTGGAATAGTCTTTTTACAAAATGATCTGTTAAAACTCAATTTTATTAATTCTTTAAACCAGGTGATTCAATAGTTGCTTTTAATTAAAATCTAATTAATGGTTCATCAAAAGTTATTAAAACCTAAGTCAATAGCAATTATTGGCGGTTCAAACGATATCCACAAACCAGGTGGAAGTTTGGTAAATAACTTGAAGAATAGTCCGTTTAAAGGACCATTATTTGTCGTAAATCCTAAAGAAACGAAAGTTCAGGGTTTAATTTGTTTTAAGGACGTGAATGAACTTACGGATGTTGATTTGGCAATACTGGCAATACAGGCAAAATTATGTCCTGATGTAATTGAAATTTTAGCCTTTTCGAAAAATACCAGGGGCTTTATTATTATATCTGCAGGTTTTAGTGAAGAAAGTATCGAAGGTGCCATACTCGAATCTGAGATTACCAAAATAGTAAATCAAGTAGGTGGAAGTCTCATTGGACCGAATTGTATTGGAGTAGTAACGCAACAATACAGCGGAATTTTTACAGCCCCGGTTCCAAAGTTGCACCCGCACGGTTGTGATTTTATTTCAAGCTCCGGGGCAACTGCAGCTTTTATTATTGAATCTGCCATGCCAAAAGGGCTTACTTTTGCAAGTGTTTATTCTGTTGGAAACTGTGCCCAAACAACAATTGAGGATATTATAGAATATTTCGATGAAACTTATAATCCTACAATATCTTCAGGAGTAAAACTATTTTACCTGGAAAGCATTAAAAATCCTGATAAACTTCTTTTACATTCTTCATCATTAATTAGGAAGGGATGTAAAATAGCTGCTATTAAAGCCGGTGGCAGTGAACCTGGCAGCCGTGCAGCATTATCGCATACAGGAGCACTGGCTAATTCAGACCTTGCAGTAGAAGCATTATTCCGAAAAGCAGGAATAGTCCGATGTTATGGCCGTGAGGAACTGACAACGGTAGCATCAGTATTTATGCACAAAGAAATAAAAGGTAAAAGAATTGCTATTATCACTCATGCAGGTGGCCCGGCAGTGATGCTTACTGATGCACTTTCAGAAGGCGGCCTTGAAATACCAGCGTTAGAAAGTAAGGAAAGCAAGAAGTTGCTGGCATTATTGCCACCTGGATCGTCTGTTAAAAATCCCATCGACTTTCTTGCTACCGGAACTGCAGGGCATCTTGGCATAGTAATCGATTATTGCGATAAGAAATTTGATAATATTGATGCAATGATGGTCATTTTTGGAAGTACCGGACTCTCAAAAATCTATTCGGTATATGATGTTCTGCATCAAAAGATGCTTGCTTGCAACAAACCTATATTCCCTATATTACCTTCAATCCAAACTGCACAGAAAGAAGTAGAAAATTTTTTGGCAAAAGGCCATATCAACTTTCCAGATGAAGTACAATTAGGTAATGCAATAACTAAAGTTTATAATACTCCAAAACCAGCTAAAGAAGAAATAAATTTAAATAGTATTGATATTGCTTCTTCTCATAAAATAATTGATAATGTTGAAAATGGATTTATTCCGTTCGAAATTATTTATAAACTTTTGGAATCTATTAAAATACCAGTTGTCCCAACTTATGAAATTAAAAACAGGCAAGACCTATTCGAAAATGCCTGGAAACTTGGTTATCCTTTGGTTATTAAAGTAGCAGGCCCAATACACAAAACTGATGTTGGTGGAGTTTCGCTTAATATAAAAACAGAAAGCCATCTCGAAGCAGAGTTTGAACGTATGATGAAGATCGGAAATGTTACTTCTGTTTTACTTCAACCTATGCTCTTAGGTGTTGAACTTTTTATTGGAGCAAAGTATGAGCCTGCATTTGGTCATATTATAATGTGCGGACTGGGGGGAATATTTATTGAAGTACTAAATGATGTATCTTCAGGTTTGGCTCCCCTGACTTTTGAAGAGGCATATTCAATGATTCGTTCTTTAAAAAGCTATAAAATCATTAAAGGAACCCGGGGTCGGAAAGGTATATCTGAAGATAAGTTTGCAGATATAATAGTACGACTGTCTTCTTTATTGAGGTATTCAACCAATATTAAAGAACTTGATCTAAATCCCTTAATAGCTTTTCAGGATAGTATTATGGTTGTAGATGCAAGAATCAGAATTGAAAATAGCTAAAAATAAAAAAGCCTCATAAAATTATGAGGCTAAACATAAATCGATTAACTCTAAGCTATGCTAATTTAACATTCGCTGCATTTAACCCTTTTTTACCTTCCTGAAGCTCAAAAGTAACTTCATCACCTTCTTTAATTCGATCTATTAGACCTGAAGCATGGACAAAATATTCCTTTTCAGATTCTGTGTCCTTAATGAAACCAAACCCTTTTGATTCATTAAAAAATTTTACTTTTCCGTTTTTCATAATTTGTTATTAAAATATTGACAAAGGTAGTTATAAGGAAATTAAAATCATTTTATTATTTAAATAATCTTTTAACAATACTCATTTTTTACCTTTAAATATTAATCTTAAAAATTCACTTTAAACTCGTATTTCATTGATAATTAAAAAGTAAAGCCTCGAAAAAACTTCGAAGCTTTACTCAACCCTAAATTAAACCTATAAAACCTGTGAAAACTAAATCGAAATCAAAAATTATAATTTGTATTTTCCAGTGAAAATAAACATTTTAATTATTTTCTGAAATACTAGCTTTTAGTATTACTTAATTCAATTGTAAATTTATTTTAGCCTTTTTATTTCTTCAAACAAAATAGGATGATAATCATTACTTTAGTCTGATGATTTACATTATCCTTTACTGAGGAGATAGATCATTTTAATTGTCAAAATTTAGTTTATAATGAAATTTTATATTACTTATCTTTTTAATTGAATGACCTTTTTAGAAATAATTTTTTATTACTTTGTGAATATAGATTACTATTAAAGTATTGAAAAAATAAATCACAATTTGTGCGGGAAAAACTATTTAGAATAAAGCCTCTAAGCCAGTTACTGGATGAAACGAGCGATGAAAGCCATGGATTAAAACGGGCTTTAAATGCAACTAATCTGGTAACATTAGGAATTGGGGCAATTATTGGAGCGGGTATATTTGTATTAACAGGTCAGGCGGCAGCGCAATATGCAGGTCCGGCAATTGTAATTTCATTTGTTATATCAGGAATAGCTTGTGCTTTAGCAGGTTTGTGTTATACCGAATTTGCAACAATGATTCCAATCGCAGGAAGTGCTTATACATACGCATATGCAACATTGGGTGAATTATTGGCATGGATAATCGGTTGGGATTTAATTCTTGAATATTTATTTGCATCGTCAACCGTTGCAGTTGGATGGTCGGGATATGCAGTGAGTTTTTTAAGAGATTTTGGATTAAATATACCCGTTCAGTTTACATCTGCAACCGGAAGTACTTTGGTAAGTGTTCCGGGTATTGGCTGGCGCCCTATTACAGATCAACTTTC
>Ga0182021_10008280_pt1 | contig 12321 bp, 12 predicted proteins | sample 612E3MmetaG_FD_120493 | JGI IMG/M metagenome (GOLD analysis project Ga0182021, IMG submission 120493) | Permafrost microbial communities from Stordalen Mire, Sweden - 612E3M metaG (Illumina Assembly) | ecosystem: Environmental > Terrestrial > Soil > Wetlands > Permafrost | place: Sweden...
GCCTCTGGGAAACCATCATTAACCTGAACCTCAAAGGGCTCTACTTTACCAGCCAGGCGGTCGCCCGGGTCATGAAGAAGCAGGGGGGCGGCAGAATCATCAATATCGCCTCCATCGACGGCTTCAAGCCGGAACCCGGCGTCAGTGTTTACAGCATTTCCAAGGCCGGGGTAAGAATGGTGACCCAGGCATTCGCCGCCGAGCTGGCCCCCTTTAACATCCGGGTGAATACCATCGCCCCCGGGCCCATCAGCACCAAGATGCTGGACTCCCACTGGTTCAACCTTCCTCCCGCGGAGGCCAAAAAGGCGAAGGAAGACCTTGGGAAATTAACCCCCATCGGACGAGTCGGAGAACCCGATGAAATCGCCGGCGCGGCGATCTACCTCGCTTCCGATGCTTCCAGTTATACGACCGGGACCGAGATCGTCGTCGATGGCGGCATCCTGCAGGGATTTAGCGTCCCGGGGGTCCAGTAAAAACAGAAAAGCATAGAGCCTGGAGCAGAAGGAGGAACGTAAATAACTCCTCTCATTCCTTTGCAGCCGCGGAAAAATTCAAATGGGGGAGGAAGAGGTCTCTCCTGTTGTCCAGGAGCCGAGCTCTCCCAATTTTTCCAACGCTTATTTTTTTCGCAGCTTCTTTTTTATACAGGATGGAAGGGGGATTCTCTCCCGGGGCGGAATTTCTGGACGAGAACCCGCAGGCCCCCTCCCCTTCCCCGAAGGCCGGAAGAAAGCACCTTCCGTCCCCGCAAGCAAAATCTGCAAAACGCAAGGAGAGGCTTGCTGTCCCCTGCTGCGGCGCCCGCCGCGGTACCTCATTGGAAGGGCCCTGGAAAATGGCACAGTTACTACCGGATGGAATTCTTCATGGCATCCAGGATGGAAGCGCGAAAGATCTGCACGGCGCCCGGTCTCGGGCTACAGGCAAGCAAAACCCCTTCATCGCACCAGCGGCACAGCGTGCTACGGGAAGCTATTTTTTAAAAAAATCCCGCCAAAATTTTCCCTTTAAAGGGCAGAGCACTGAGGCCCTGCCCCCACGAAGGCAGAAACCTGAAGAAGAAAGACCGGAAAGAGGCCGGCCAGCCTGCCTCTTCTGCCTTCGTGATCCATCTTCCCATCACTTCTCATCCCCCCAGCCCATCCGTCCTCTCGAGTGTCCCGGGATCCTTTGCACAGGTATACAGGTTCTCCTTTTCCAATCCGGTTTTCTCCCCGATTATTGCCTAAAACAGTCTTCAGGCCATCACGGTCATCCGGCGTGAATCTCCCTGAATTTTTTCGCCCTTCCAAGACAGAAAAAGTTTGACAAAAATATTTATTTGTTGTTATCTAAGAATAGGAGAAACAAAAGGAGCGTAGGCCCCAGGGGAAAGGCTTTCTTGCCTTTGGGAGGGTCCTCCTGGGGGGGTCCGGAGAAAAATGAAGGGGAGACCGATTCTATCTCCCTGGATTTCCTCTCTCCTTCTAAGGAAAAGGTTATGACCTCAAGCGAATTTCTCACCACAGGAGAAGCGGCCCAGCTGGTCACTATCTCTCGGTCAACCATTTCTCGCAATTTCGACAAGGGCATATTCCAGGGCAAGAAAAATCCCATCACCGGAGAACGCATGATCAGCCGGGAGAGCCTGATCAACTTCATGAAGCAATACAACCTTCCCGTCGATGCCCTGGCTGTCGAAAAGAAAAGGATCCTGGTGGGAACTTCCGATGACCATCTCTACTCCCAGCTCCAGCGAATTCTCTCCGAGGATGGGCGGGTGCAACTGGAAAGAGTGGTCTTCGGGGGCGACGTTCTGGTTGGGTGCTCCAAGATGCGCCCGGACCTTCTCATCCTGGATGAGGAACTCTCCGATATACCCACCAGTGAGGTCATCCGGTCCTTGCGGAGGATAAGCGATCAACAGGACCTAAAAATCCTCTGCTCGGCCAAATCCCGCAATTCTCGACGGTGCTTGGACTGGGGGGCGGACGAAGTCCTGGTCACGGAGAGCTTGGGCGAGGAAGAATTTCCCAAGATGCTCTACAGTTATCTGAACCTCCCCCGGGAACTACCGGAAGAGGATCTGAACTTTAAGCACCAGAGGCGTTGGGCGCGGCTGGCCCTCCACCTCCCCCTGAAGATTGGCGTCTACTCGGTCAGAACCCCCTACCGTCGGGACAGCGGCTTGGCCATGATGGAAAATATCAGCGTGGGGGGCGCTTTTCTCTCCGATATGAAATTGGAGGGCGGCATGATCCCCTGTGAGCCCTTCCGGATTCTCCTGGAGTCCGATCAGGAGCCCCTGAAGGATTGGAAGGCTCATGGCAAGATCGTTCGTCTTCAATCCAACGGAAGCCTCACCGCCGGGGTCCAATTCACCCGAGTGCCCAAAGCCAGCCTCAAGTTGATCGAAACCCTATCCCGGTGATCCCGATTTTCTGAATCTTCTACCCCCCCCGGGAGGGGGTCCTTAATTTCCCCCTTCCAATCCCAATCGCCCCTTACATTTTTCCTGGCACAATCCTGGAGCGGAAAGGCACCCCCTGATTTATTGGCCGCAGATAAACATCACTCAAAAAAATCCGGAAACAAGCATCTAAATTTTTCCTCAGCCTCCCACTGGCACCTATTGCTTAGCTTATGGAGGAATGAATGGACGCCGCGCTAAAGGTGGTCTTCCCTCTGTTGCCCGGCCCACGACCCAATCATCCCGGAAATGTCAAACTCTGTGAGTCCCCCGGCAGACCCAAGGGTTTACCTAAGGGAATTTAGTAGACGGCCTCGGGAAAGGTAGTGGTGGTGCGGGGTTGGCCGACCAGGAGGTACATCTTGGGGGAATACCAGCCTTCGTCGAGGATGGCATCGTCGATCTCGCTGACCACCCCGTCGTGGATCGCCCAGGAGCGGCCACGGACCGTCTTTTCAAAGCCGGGCTGGCGAAAAAGGTTGGAGCCGTCGAGCATTTTAAAGAGTGGGCCTCCGGGCTGGAAGGCCTGGTGGATTCGGGTCATCCTTTTGAACCCTTCGAAATAGGTAAACCCGCAACGTTCATACACAATAGCATTGTGATAGAACAAGGCTTCCAGGCTGATGGTCTTGACATCCAAGATTTTGGCAAAATACTCCAGCCCGGTGATGACCTCCCGGGTTATCCCCAGTCCCTTTCGGACCTGCCCGGGGGCCATGCCTGCCCGCAGGGCTTTGATCTCTTCGGACAGATTGCGGGAAGCTCTTCCCCACAGGGTGTCCCGGCCGTGTTCATCAATATCAATGTTGAACCGTTCGCTCTCCGGATCGTTCACGATTAGAAAGTCCCAGTTCACCTGGGTATAGTCCGGGCCATCCGACGCCTGGATGGAGTAAATGGGGTCCGGGTCGTCCAGTTTGCGCTTCACTTCAATCATCACCGTCTCTTCCCGATCCGGGCAGTAGAAGCGCACCAACCGGTTCCCCTCGTAATCGGTGAAGGTCAGCGGGTTAATCCGAAACCGGCGGAAGAGCGAAGGAGGGATGAGGAGACGGTAAAGCCCCTCTTTTTCGCTCTGGGACATGGAGTTGATTCGTTTGAACCAGGGCATAAAAAAACAGTGCCTAAAGTGCCTTAAGTGCGCTCAAGTGCCTTAAGTTAACAAAGGTATGTTGCCAGTTTCCGGTTCCCGGTTGCCGGTTAAAGGCAAGGGCTGTTCAGCTGGTAACAGGCAATCCCGCTCCGAGCGGGACAAACGGGAACCAGTTTTATTCCGCATTCCCCATTCCGAATTCCGCATTTAAAGGAGTTCTTCCACCCACCGGCTCTCGCCGTTCACTTCGTCAATGAGCCGGAGGAAGCGGTGGACTCGGGATTCATCTTTCAGGTTCAGCGCCGGTTTGGCTTTCTCCATGCGTTCCATCACCTGAAAGGTATCGGGCCGGGTCATGACCAGGGGAATCCCCTGATCCCGGGCCACCCGGATCACTAATTCGCTGGGGCTTTTCCCCCCAGTCAGGATGATGCCGATCACGGGCTTTTCTGCGGGGTTCTGCCCCACCAGAACCACCTTGTTATAAACCTGTTTGAAGATGGAAAGGGGGCCTTCCAAATGCCTGGCCCCGATGGTCGAAGCCTGCACGAGATTCCCTTCTCCTTCGGGACAGCAGAGGATCTCCCCTCCGACGATCTCGGCTATGGTGGATACGGTCAGGGCGGCCAGGACGGGGTCTTGGGGAACGGCGACTACGGATTTCACCCCCTTCTGCTGGAGGAAAGAAACCACCTTCGTCCTGACGTGGTCGATCTTATCCGGAGGCACGTGGTTGAGGATGGCTGATTTGACCCGGCCGTCGAGAAAAGAGTTCAGGGAGAGGAGGGAATAGAAGGTGAGGTTGTCCCTTTGGTAGCGGTCTACAAGAAGCACGGAGGAGTCGAAAGATTTGACCAAAACGCCGTCGGAAAGGCCCGGGACCCCTTCCCCGAAGAAAATTTCCTTGGCCCCCATGATCAGAAGCACATCTTTTCCCCGGGACACTTCCTGGTAGCCCGCCTGGATCTTCTCCCGCAGTTCTCCCCCCTGGAGGCTCGCCCCTTCGGGAATTTGATTTCCCGGAAAAATAACCGGGCACAGGATCTCCTCCGGTTCGGGCATATCCAATACCTGCTTGAGAAGGAGGACGTCGGAATCGCAATGGCCCCCGGGAGAGGAGGCGGGCAATTCCGGGAGCTGGCCGTAGGGTTTGAAGAAGCCGACCTTGAGCCCCTTTTCTTTCAGCCGGATGGCCAGGGCCCATGTGGCCAGGGTCTGGCCCGGTCCGCCCCCCGTCGACCCGATGAAGATGGAACGCATGGGAGACCTCGAAAAAAGTGCGAGTGAAAGTGAAAGTGTAAGTATGAGAGAATGAGAATTCTATGGTTGGATGATAGCAGAATGAGGAGGGGATGTAAATCCGGGGAGGCCGAAAAAAAAGTAGGGGCGATTCATGAATCGCCCCTACGAAAACTTTCCCTTTCACTTACCCTTTCACTTTTTTGTGAAAGCCAGATTAATCGGATGGCATTTGTCGCAGGCTTGGGTTCGGGGATGGGCCTGGTGGCATTGGTAACAGGTCTCCATCGCGGGTCGATTGGTCCGCGGAGTCCCTCGATCATGGCCCACATTACGATGGCAGTCGATGCACAGGACCTTTTTGTCCAGGTGGAGTTTATGGGAGATGAAAACAATCCGGACCGTCTCCGGGGTAGTCTGCTCTCCCCCGGGGATGGTGGGATGGCAGCTCACGCATCTTTGGGTCATTAGTTCGTCGCTGGCGGAATACTTCCGGAAAAACATATTACTCCCCGATTCGTGACAATCCAGGCAGTCCACCGATGCGGGATGGACCCGAGAGGGGAGCCACATGGCGGGAACGTCCTGATTCTCGTGGCAGCTCAGACAGAATAAAGGATGGCTGGTGGTAAACCGGACCAGGCCGAGGCCGGCAGTGGCCGCCAGGAGCAAGAGGATGGCAACGATCAAAGCCCATGTGCGTTTGGACAATTTCGGGATCTCTGGAATTTTCATGGCCCGCCCTCAGATATGTTTCGAGGTTCTCCCTCTCTAGACCTTGGTTAAGGTGACCACGGTATCGTTCCAGGCCACACCCCCGGCTGCCGGGTCGAACTGGGCCGGAATTACCGCGTTGGGGTTGACTCCGTTTCCTTCGTGCTCCCACCAGAGCTCGTTGGTGTCAAAATCATTGCTTTTATATTTCTTCGCCTTGGCAATTTTCCCGAGTTCCCAGTGCCCCAACCCCTCGGGAAGGGCCACCACTTTCGCGTGGAGGCCGTGGGTGAGCCGGACCGGGATCGTCAAAGATCCTGCCGGAGAGGTGATTTTCACCCGGTCCCCATTCTTCAGCCCCAGGCCCTCAGCAGTGCGCAGGTTGACCCACAAGGGGCTGGCATGGAGGATCTCCGCCAGCCACTTGGAATTGGCCAGGCGCTGGGTCATGACATTGGGCTGGTAAACGGCCAGGATGAACTCGTTCTCCTTCATCTCCTGATGGGCTTTGATGGGGATATAGGACGGCAGAGCCGGAAAGCCTCTTTCCTGGAGGCGGGAAGAAAAAATCTCAAACTTCCCGGAGGGGGTGGAGAAACCTTTCCTCTCGTAAGACCGGTACTCCGGCTTGGCCGCCGGATCGAAAAAGACTCCGTCTCTCTTGAGCGTCTCCAGCCCTCCCTCTTTGGCCAGCCCGGCGATTCGGAGGGCCGCTTTGGCCATGAATTCCTCGCCATGGCTGTAGGGGAAGCCCTTCTGCATATCCTCCCCCAATTGTTTGGCCAATCCGGCCAGGGCATCCCCCAGGGGCATCGATTTGCCCATGGGGGCTACCAAGGGCTGCCGGATGCTCACGAAGGGAACTAGGCCCATGGCCGGCCGGGACTCCAGGTTCCAACTTTCCAGGTAGGTCGCCATGGGAAGCAGCAAGTCGGCCAACGCCCCGGTCTCCGTCAGGTGGGTATCGGCGACGACCAGGAAAGGAACCTTCTTCTCGTCTTTCAGAAGCTTGGCGACTTCTGCCGAGTCGGGATTGGCATAAGCCGGGTTGGCCAGATAGCAGAAGTAGACATCGGGCTGCCCTTGGCCCTCTTTCAAAGCGGCCAACGCCTGAGAGGAAGAGGCGTAGGGGCTCTTCCACTTGGGTTCGCCCAGGTCCATTTTCCGGGGTAGACAGCACCCTCCCGGAGCGTCGATCGCACCCACCACGGCGCTAAGGAGAGCGATACAGCGTTCGTTCTGGACCCCGTTCAGATGCCCGCCCACTCCCCTGCCGGCCAGAATGCTTGCCGGTTTTGCGTGGGCCAGCTCCGTGGCCAGCCGCTTGATGTCCGCCGCCTTGACCCCGGAGACCTTCTCCGCCTCTTCCGGGGTAAAGGGGCCCAGGTGCTCGGCCAGCTTGGGCAGCGGGTAATTGATCCAGCGGGAGAGGAACTCCTTGTCATGGAGCCCCTGCTGGATGATGTATTGGGCCATGGCCAGCGCCACCATTCCGTCGGTCCCCGGCTTGATCGGAATCCATTCCTGACTCTTGCCGGCGGTGTTGGAAAGGCGCACGTCGAAGGTCACCAGTTTAGCGCCGTTGGCCATCCGCCCTTCGATGATCCTCTGCGCCAAATAGATGTACTGGTCATGATTCTCGAAAGGATTGACGCCAAAGTTCAGGATAAAGCGCGATCGGGCCGCATCGGCCACCACGGAATCCGCGCCCCAGGTCATCATCCGCCCGACCCTTTCGTTCCACCCCAAAGCATCCGCCTCGGAAAAAATGACCGGAGAACCGAAGGCTTTCAGGAATTCCAGGGTCATGAGTTCCTGCGACCCCGGCGCGCCCATTTCCACCCAAAGTGCCTCCGTCCGGCCGCCTTTCCGCAGGGCCGTAAACCTTTTGGCCATTTCTTCGAACGCCTCTTCCCAGGTAACTCGGACCCATTTTCCCTCTCCCCTGCCGCCAGAGCGTTTCAGGGGGTAGAGCAGGCGGTCGGGGTCATACAGAGTGTTGATCCCCGCATGGCCTCGGGAACAGAGTTTCCCCCGGCTGTTGGGGTGTTTGGGATTGCCCACAATCTTCTCCAGCCGCCCGTCCTGGATCTCCCCCCGGATCCCGCAACCGGCCGGGCAGAGCAGGCAGGTGCTGGCCACCGAGGCGGCTTTTCCCGCGGTGCGGACCACCTTCCGCGGCACTTCCCCCGGAGGGCTGAAACAGCCGGCGAGAGATCCGCCAAGGCCGGCCACGGCGGCGCTGCTGAATCCGATCTTCAAAAAATCACGTCGCGTTATCTTCATGGAAAGCTCCTTAAGACCTCAAACCAGGGGAAGGAACTCGCCCCCCAGAACCACGACATACCGCATGAAAAAGATCCCCACCACGACCAGGATGGAGGCCAGGGTAATGGTTTTCAAGTTGCGGAAACGGGGGACCAGAAGGATAAACGCGGGGATGATCTTCCCCATCACGTTCTCGATCCAGATGAAGTAAAAGCTGAATTTCCCCTGCAGGATCAGATGGGCCGCTTCCTGCGCGTCCGCATGGGAGACCAGGAGGACTAGGACATCGCTCATGACCAGGAAGAGGTCGATGAGGATCATGGCCGCCAGCATCTTCCCCAGCCCGAAGACCAGCTCCTGGTTGACGGCCTTTTCTTTGGAGAAGAATCTGTCTTTGATCATGGAGATGAGGATCATCAGGGCGATCCCCGAAACCATGGCCGAAACCAGGAAGAGGAAGGGCATCAAAGCCGTGTTCCAGAGGGCCCGTGCCTTCCCCAACGCCAGGATGAATCCCGTGTACCCGTGGACGAAGACGGCCAGGGGGATCCCGATGGTCCCGAAGAGGCGGGTCAGGCGCTTATTCCCCTTGAACATGAAATAGCCGTAAATGATGCAGTTGATCGGGTAAAGGGTCAGGAGAAAAGACCCCCAGGTGATCGGCGAAGTGGGGTTCAGGTGGGCGAAGAGATGCCAGACCTTAAAAGGCTGGCCCACGTGAGCCAGCAGGGCCAGCGGAGCCATGACCAGGAACAGGGTCGCTAGGATCGCCCCGATCTTCCCGATGGGCTTGAACTTCTCCATCCCGAAGACAAAGGCCATGGTGGAGAGAACGAAGGATCCGGCGCTCAAACCGGTGAGGTAGAAATAGACGGCGATGAGCACCCCAAAGGTCTCCTGGGGAGAAACATTGTAAAGGACGCTGAAGTCCATCGCATTCCCTCCTATCGGTCTTCAGGGTATGCCCATTCCGGCGAGGCCATGGGTTCCGGGAACGGGGACGATCTCGAGCTTGGTTCCTGGACCGAACTGGTGGCTAAAATCCCTCCCCTTTACCCCGTGGGGGTCATTCCGGTTTTCCCAGATTCGGGCTTGGGCGGAATAGATCCCGGACCCAGAACGTTTCCCTCCAGGGTCTCCAGAGGAATCCCGATGGATCCGGGTCAATGTGAAGTGAAAGGCGCTTACAGCTTGGCGTACAGCAAAATGGAAATGACCAGCGCGTAAATCACCAGGGATTCGATCAGGGCCAGGCCGACGATCATGGGGATGAAGATCTTGGGCTGGGCTTCCGGGTTCCGGGCGATGCCCTCCAGGCCTTTGGAGATGGCGATGCCCTGCCCGATCCCCCCTCCCATGGCGGCAATGCCGATGGCCAGGCCGCATGCCAGGCCGATGAATTTCTTGGCCTCCTGGCCCAGGCCCTCCTCGGCGGCAAAGGCCCAGGATGCAAAGGTCAGGCTCAGTAACAAAGTCAAGGCAAAGACCCACGTCGTTCTTCTTCTCATTCTCCCATACCTCCCGTTCGTTGGAATTCAACCTTATTAGGTTTTAATGTTCGGACTCCTCAACTGCCAAGGAGATGTAGATCATGGAAAGCAGCGCGAAGATAAACGTCTGAATAAGCGAGACGAAAACCCCCAGAAAAAGGGAAAGGGGGGACAGAAACAGGGGCAAGAATAAAGGGGCTGCCAGGGTCAGAGCAAGGAGCATGTGGTCAGCCATAATATTCCCAAATAGACGCATGGAGAGAGAAAGAATCCGGGCCAGGTGACTGATGATTTCGATGGGCAGCATCAAGGGGGCGAGCCACAGGACCGGGCCGAGAAAATGTTTGAGGTACTTGAACCCATGAGTCTTCACACCGTAGTAATGGGTGGCAAAAAAGATGACCAGGGCGCAGGCCAGGGTGGTATTCAGGTTGTCCGTGGGAGGCAGAAAGCCCGGGACCAGGCCGAGGAGGTTGGAGAAGAGGATGAAAAACGCCAGGGTGCCGATGAGCGGGAGAAACTCCCGCCCCCGGTGGCCGATGATGTCATCGAGGAACTTCATTATCATCTCGGTGAAGATCTCGAAGAAATTCCGGATCGTGAGCCGGTCGGAGGGGATGAGGGCCTCTTTTTTCGGCCCGGAGGCCACCCTCTGAAACCCCATGTAGGCCAGCCCGCAGAGAAGGATCAAGACCAAAAGCCCCATGGAAACCTGGTGCTGCAGGTCCCCGATAAAGGGGATGTAGTGGAACCAGGTAAAGGGGGTGTGTTCGGCCATTACCATGCTCCCTTTCTATTCGCTTTTTTCGCCTTAAAGGATTGTCTAACGACCTCGAACACGATTCCTAACACCAAGGTAGAGATTCCGATCACCAAAGCCAACGGGTTTACCCGAACGAAGCGGATCACCAGGAAGATGACCAGCAGCAAGGCAAAGAACTTTCCCACCAGTTGAAAGAGGGAGTATTTCTTGTGGGCGAAGACATACCCGCTCAGGATGTGTCGCAGCCAGCGAAAATTGAGCAGGGCGATTCCCCCGCCCAAGATCAGCCCCAGCGAAACGGCCCAGCTTTGAAACCAGAGACTCGCCAGGAGGAAAAGGACCAGGATCTGGGCGCTGCGCTTCTCGATGGAGAATAACTTCCGGGCTTCCTCCTGCCCCGCCGATGGGGGGAGATTACTTTTTTCTTTCTCCTTTGTCAATCTCTTTTGCCAGGGAGAATAGGCTGCGAAACCCGGCGGCAATACCCAGAAACAGGAAAATCATTGTGAGCCATGGTTTGGTGTGGAGGTATCGGTCCAGATAATATCCAATCGCCAATCCGATGGCCACGGAGAGGCCCATCTCCAGGCCAATGGCGCTGTAGCGCGCAAACTGACGGTAAAATTTCTTCTTATCTTCCTCCATTGGATCCAGGTCCCCAGCGGGCTCGGTCACTCATCATACCAGGTTCCCGGGTCCAATCCAACTTCCTTCGTCGGCCTCCCTTTTGACCCTTGATGAATGAATATTCATTCAAAGGTTTACTAGCATATCCCCAAAAAAATTGTCAAGGAGTATTTTGGAAAGCCCCCCTCCGGGCATAAGATTTTTTCTCGGTCTAAGGCCCTGAAATTAAAACCTATCCTTTTAAACTATGTCCCCGAAGCCGTGAAAAAATTCAGGACCTGGGAAATTGGGGAACCTACCCGGGAGAAGCTTTTCCCTGGGCCGGTTGAATTTCTTCACAGCTTCCCCGCAATCAAGGGGGGCGCCCAACGGAGCGAAAAGGAGAGGCGCTTGCTCAGGCCGCTTAGGAGTCAAATGTTCGTCCATCCAAAGTATTCTTCGATCGCTCTCCCTGGCATGGATAAAACCATGGGTCTTTCCCGGGACTCGATCCTTGCCCCAAGGGACGAATAGCCGGGAAACGATTCCCTTCTTACAGGTTGCCCACGGGCCGCTTCGGAAACGTTTTAAAAATAAGTCATGCTCGATTTCTTGTGCTCACGCTTGGAAAAAAGAAGCCGGTAAGCCCTGGTCCCCGTCTTCTTCGCAATTTCGCCGGCAATCCGACGGCAATCCTCTTCATCCCGGCCGTGAATCATGGTATACAGGTTGAAGGGCCATTCCGGAAGGGGGTCACGGAGGTAACAGTGACTGACGGCAGGAAAGGAGATCATCTCCCGGCTCACCCGGGGGATTTGGTCTTCCCGGACCTTCCACACCGCCATGGCGTTTCCCTGGTAGCCGGCCTTCTGATGGCGCAGAATAGCCCCGAACCGTCGGATCAGACCCCGGCGGACGAATCCCCGGATCCGGTGCAGAAGGACTTCTTCTTTCCAGCCGGCCTTCCGCCCCACCTGGGCGAAGGGGGTCAGATCCAGGGGCAGGTCCCCCTGGATCTGTGCCAAAAGCCGTTTATCCCTTGAGGAGAGTGATTCATTCTTCATTGAATACCCCTGTCCCATCCTTCGAACCAGGGTTATGATGTATACCATAGAAAAAAAATGGCGGTCAACATATTGTTATTTGAATGCCCGAAGAACCCTCGGCGGGGCTGGAGGTGTGCCGTCCGGGGCGGGAAGACGGAAAATCAGAATTGCTTCCGGTCGGTGATAAGTCGTTTTCCCGCGATAAAAAAAGCTTGACAAGGGATGGCTTCATTTGTTAAATCATTGGCCCGAACCCGCCTTTAAATTTGGGGTTGCCTTTTTTTCAAAAATATTATAAATCACTTTCTGGATGATGATTCGGGGATTTTGCTTAGCTCTCAGCATTTCTGTGCGCTTCCTTGATTCCCTCCCGGGAAAATTTCCGTCAGAAGGGGAATGAATCCATGTTGATCGACTACCTCCCCATCTTTATCTTCTTCGCGGTCGCCGTGGGGTTTGCCCTGTTCGTGATCGTGGCCTCCTCCTTTCTCGGCAAGAAAAAGATCACCCCGCAAAAAATGCTTCCCTACGAATGCGGGATGGACCCCATCGGACAGGCCCGCAAGCCCTTCTCGGTGAAATTTTACATCATCGCCATGCTTTTCATCATCTTCGACATCGAAGCCGTCTTCATCTATCCCTGGGCC
>Ga0182021_10008281_pt1 | contig 12320 bp, 6 predicted proteins | sample 612E3MmetaG_FD_120493 | JGI IMG/M metagenome (GOLD analysis project Ga0182021, IMG submission 120493) | Permafrost microbial communities from Stordalen Mire, Sweden - 612E3M metaG (Illumina Assembly) | ecosystem: Environmental > Terrestrial > Soil > Wetlands > Permafrost | place: Sweden...
GAACCTTCATTGTCGGTAACGTCGATCGGCTCCTGGCCATTGATGATCATCCAAACCGAAGCGACGCCACTGTCGTCATCGTGGGCTTCCCACTCAAAGTGGACCCAACCTTCGCTCTCGACATTGAAGGTGTCGTTGTTGGACGGAGAGGTGATGTCGACCGCTGGACCCACATTGTCCAGATAGAACTCGACCTCCTGTTCTTGCGAGTTGCCTGCTACATCGTAGGCGATCACATGGACCGTGTTCCAGCCGACCTGGGCATCGGTGAACGTGTAATTTGTTGCGTTTCCTACATTTACCCAGTCTCCCTCGTTAAGGCTGACCTCATAGTGGTCTATGCCGGACTCGTAGTCGGCGCCTTCCCAGGTTACAATGGCCTGATTGACATAGTCGCCATATCCAGGTGAATCGATCTGCAGCTCTGGCTCATAGTCGTCGGGCAGCTGCACGGTCACAGATCCGCTGGTTATGCCTACGAACCCGTCGAAGTTCACCCGCAGCGAGTAGGTGTAGTTCCCATAGGCGGCGACGTCCTCATCATAGATGTACCAGTCCCCGTTGATAGTGAACACCTGGTTCCCGTCGGTGGAGTTGCGGAACACCTCGAACCCGTCGGAACCGATCAGAGTGTAGTTGGTCTGCCACTCCAGATATACGTAGTCCTCGCCGTAGTCAACATAGTTGATGTAGGGTATGGCCGCCAGGTATGCTAGGGGCATCGCGTCGGTGGAATTGCCACCCGCGATCTGATAGGGCTGGTCGACAATGCTGTCCCGGTTTCCATCCGGGGTGAGCCAGTCGCTCCAGTAGTTTCCGAGATCGGTGTTCCAGGAAATTGAACCTGAGCTACCTCCGCCGTTCGAATGAGCTAGATTCGGTGACCCTACTTCGTCTCCATTGAGGACCAGGTTCAGGCTCAGGGAGGCCACGTTCCCATCCATGTCGGTCAGGCTGAACGTGAACTGATGGTGGCCAGCGGAAAGGCCGTATTCCTCGAAATAATCGGATTCCGCGTACCACTCGTCACCCCATTGTTCCCAATAGACATATATGCCGTTCCCATCGACGGTCAGATCGCAGGAGCTGATGGCCGAATCGCCGATGTATCCATAGCATTCGATATAGTCATCGGCCAGACTGGCAGACTGGCCATCGCTGGGCCACCAATCATCGAAGTTCGGACCGTTGTAGCTGAAGTCCACCGTCACATTGATGAACTTGAATGCCTGGTTGCCGCAATTGTCGATGGTGCATATCTCGAACAGGTATTTTCCCTCGGCCATCGGGTAGAACTCTGAGTAGGCATACCAATAGTCGGAGCCGTCACCCTCGTTCTCCCAATCATCCGGTTGCATCCATTCTCCGCCATCGATCCTTATCAGGCTGCTGGATGTTCCTGAACCTTCGTCGTACACGTACCACTCGATGTCCACCTCGTCGCTGGTCGTGATATAGCCATCGTATGGGTAGACCTCGTCATACACTGGTGGGTCATGTTCGACATACACATAACCGTCGTCGTAGGCCTGGATGTGATCCGGGGAATAGGCTTCCCCAGCACCGTTGTTGTCGATGAAGCGGTTAAGGTTGATGGTGCATCCATAGGACAGGTTCGTCAGCATTCCATAGGAAATGCTGTCACTGATCAGGTTGTACGTTACGTCCAGCTTGCTGCTCGACATCAGGGAGATGCCGATGTGGCCAGAATTAGAGACCGTGTTCCAGTCCACAGGCATGGACCTCGAGGTCTCGATCACGATCCCGTCGAAGGCGTCCTGGACCGTGTTCTCGTTGATCTCGCCGTTTTGTGATCCGTTGACCCGGATACCGGTCGAACAATCTTGAACATAGTTGTTTCCAACTTCGCATCCATCCGTTTGCATTATGCCGATGCCGGTGGTGCAGTTCAATACAGTATTGTCAAAGATGCTTGTACCATATCCGCTGTCGCTTCCACCATCATCGTAAAAGAACGCAGAGGAGATGATTCCATCATGGCAGTCCCGGACAAGGTTGTTCTGGATGTCAGAACCGCTGTCAGCATAGACACCAATGCCGGTGGTGCAGTTGATAATATTGTTTTCGTAAATGTCTGGCTGTGAATATTCGCCGCAGATCCCACAACCACATTGGCTTATTTCATTGTCATGCACGTTCGTGTCGCTATAGGAGAAATAGATACCAAATGGCGAACCGCTCATTACGTTGTTCCTTAACTCTTCACCACAATTCTCGCCTTTGAATCCTGCGTGTGTGTTGTTGGTGAAAGCATTGTTCTCATATATACTGCCGGCAGAGTGACTGGCAACGCCGTCCACACAGCCGGTGAAGTTGTTATCATTGACTAAGTTGGACCATCCATTCATGGTCAGACCGGAACTGCAACCGAGGTATTGGTTCTGGTGTATCTGGGAGATTGAAGAGCTTTGTAGGTACAGACCGACACCGTTGTCGACGAAGTCATTTGAGTAGATGTCCATGTGATCGCTCTGCTCGGCCCAGAACCCGTAGTTGGTGTCGTTGCTGAAAGTGCAGCCGTGGACCGTGAATTGGTAGCAGTAGGCTGTGATCAGGGCAACGGTCTGGTTGGTCAGGGCGAGGTCCTTGACGATGAAGTTGCCCACGTCCGCGTAGATCAGCTCACCAGCATCGGAAGGTGCCTCCATCCCCGTGACGCTGGGTCCGTAGTGGAGTGAGTAATAATAGACCGGGTTCCCATTGACCGTGTTGTTGGTCGGAATGTCCTGGTACATGTAAGTGTTAGCCGTACCCTCTATGTCGATGGAACAGAAGGTCAGGACGTTCCCATAGATCTGGTTATCTTGTGAGCTGCTGATCATGATCCCGTCGCCGAGGCAAGTGTTCAGCTCGTTCCCGAACACCACAAAGCACGCATATGAACTGATGTGGATACCGTACCCATTCATCGAGATGACGTTCTGGCCGATTGAACCGTAGATGTAGTAGTTCGAGGAACCGCTGAATGCGTAGATCCCGTCCCCAGAGCCACTGATCTCGTTACCGGTCACCAGGGCATTATCGGACCATTCGATGTCCACGCCGATCCCGGATATCTGTTCCATATGGTTGTCGGTGATGACGCAGTTATCGCAATACTGATCGAGCACGATACCATTGGTACAGTTGATGATCTGGTTGCCTGAAAGTACCTGGTTGTCCCTGTTGTATGATACTTCGAAGGCGGTATGGGTGTCACGGACGGTGTTGTTCAGGATCGAAAGGCCCTGGCAGTCCAGTTTGACGGCCGACTCGCACTGATCGAACTCGTTCCCCAGAACCACGCATCCATCTGTGTCATAGTCGAGCTCGACTCCGACCCCGCAGGCCAGCATCGTATTGTTTTCAATGACCAAGTCCGGACAATATGAGAATACCATTCCGTAGTCGTCCCTCTCTAGAATGTTGCCTAATATCTGGATCGAACTGCATGATTGCATCTGGAATCCATACTGGCTATCAGCAATCTGGTTATATTGAAGGTCGAGACCATTACATGAGTAGATGTTGAACCCACATTGGCAGTTGACCACACTGTTGTTCTCGGACACTGTGCTTCCACTGTAGTAATAGTTGAACGCAGTGCTGACTCCGGAAACGCTATTGTTGTTGACCGTGGAATCGGTGACCCACCACAAGTATATCCCGGTGTTTCCATTTCCGCTAATGTTATTGCTAGCAAGGTCGAGTGACGACGAACTTTGGCAGTATAATGCCGTGGAAAATTCGCTGAGGTTGTTCTCGTGCACCTCGATGGAAATAGAATCGTAGATTTCGATACCCTGGTCTGTGCCGGTTATGTTGTTCTCTTTCACCAGCATATCGGTGGATTGCTGCAGGAATAGGCCGGTCTCAATGATATCGAAGTTGTCATGCTGGACGGTCACTTCGGAGGACTGGGTGAATCTGGCCCCGTAGTCAGTGTTGTTGTGGAAAAGACATCCATCGACCATGATTTCGTTGGAGAACCCGACGACCAGACCGGTGTTCTGGTCGCTCAGGTTAAGGCCGAGCACGCTGATGTTGCTGACCCCTCCCAGTATGACCTCTCCAGCATCGGTCGGGACAATGACGTTGTCGGTGTTGTAATAGTAGACCGGTCTGCCGTTGACCGTGTTGTTGACCGGTATATCTTCGGTAGAGTAGGCTTCGGTAACGCTTCCATAAAGATCTATGGATGCCCCGGTCAAATGGTTGGAATACAGCCAGTTGCTGCCCGATTGGGATAGCTGTATCCCATCGTGTTCACATTGATCGATGACGTTCTCCTGGATCTTGACATTCCCGCAATAGCTGATCAATATGCCGATCTGGTCCCCTCCCTTCAGGTCATTCCTGAGGATCTGGCTCGACCCGGTATCATAGAGATCGATGCCGTAGGTGAAGTTCATCAAGGAATTGTTCTGGATGATCTCGTTGTTGCCGCTGTTGATGTACATGCCGACCTGGTTCATGTCAGAGAGCGTGTTGTTCTCAATGAGCAGGTCTGAACTATAAATGGCCAGTATACCATAGTTCTGCTTTGTGAGGACCAGGTCATGGATGTGCAGATGGCTCGTGGTGGCCACGATGACCTGTCCAGCGTCTTGTGGGACCTCCATGCCGGTGGCGTCGGTTCCTACGTAAAAATAGACAGGACCGCCGTTCACGGTGTTGTTGTACGGTATGTCGTATGTGGCAAGGCTAGCACCATCTGTGTAACTGTAGATGGAGTCATTGATCAGCTGGTTTCCGTAGATCTGAACGTTCGGACCGCCGGAAACATCGATGGCAGAATCATAGCAGTCGGAGATCTTGTTCTTGAGCACCATCTCATCATGGTCGCCGATCAACCTGATCCCGACAGAAGATGACCGCATGGTATTGTTATATATCAGGTCGCTTCCGGTGCTTACTGCGTAAATATTGGTACTGCTGCCGATGAAGTCGTTGCCGCATATCTGGGTATTGATGGAGCTTTCCAGATAGACACACTTATCGGTATATCCGTAAAATTGGTTGCACAATATTATATTGTTCTGACATCCGATCGAGTTGATATTGGCCCAATAGGCGGAATAGAATATGTTACCCTGGACCAGGTTGCCGTCGGATGTCCTCAGGTCAAGACCGTAGTCGTACATGCTCGACCAGGTGTTGTTAATGAACATATTTCCATCCGAAGACACGAGATGGGTGGAACGGCAGGTGAAGTAGTTGTCATCGAAAGTACAATTCGTGCATGATATCATGTTCACGCCGACCGGGTTGTAGTAACCGGCCTGGAAGTTGTTGCCATCAACGACAATGTCGTGGCTGTTCTGCATTTCCAGGCACATGCCTCCATAATTGTAGGGGGAAAGACTGGTAGATCTGATGGTAAGGTTAGAAGAGTCGACGATCTCTATGCCCACGATGTCATTGGACATCTGGCAGTTCTCGATTTCCGCATTCTGGACATTGGACAGCATGATCCCTGCACCGATCTGATATGGTGAGGAGGAGAATTTTGCATTGTAGAATGTGCTGTTGGAGATGATGAAGTGGAGGGTTGTGTCATGGATCGCAAGCGCCGTTCCGTAGGTGTAGTAATTGAAGGAAATGTAGATCCCATCGAGAAGGTATGGATTATCTGAGGAACCATTGCCTGGATAGCCGTGGTCATTAGCGAAAGTGACCAGATCTGCGTCAGAACCGATCTCTATTGGATTGTAGAACGATAGTCTCGGAGGAGCTACATTAGTAGTCGGTTGAGATTGGTTGGAGGATGGGATCGGTAAAATGGGGATGTCCGATGTTTTGCCATCGCCGCTCTGGGTGGCCGCGTCGGCCCCGGAAGCTTTCGCGACCGGTATGAACATGGATGCGATCAGAACGAACAATATCACCATTGAAAGTGTTTTCATGACTACGGTACGGCTTCTCTTGCTCATGCAGAACCCTCGTTGACGAATGATTCTTCTACTGAGGTGATTCGTATATATGTCGGGCATCTCCAATTGTCAAATCTGATAATCAGAAAAGTACATTCTGGCTAAGGAAAATTATCTATCGAGCACCGATTAATCGGGAAGGAACATGGAGATTAAAAAATTCCATATCCTGATCATTATTGACCACGGGATATCGCGCACTTCTTTCCCGGCAAAGCTGTGGGACGAGAAGGCCGTCCAAGGTCAAGACTTGTTTTCGACCCCGATCAGTTTTTCCAGATCGACCTCGATGAACAACCCCTTGCCCTCCGCGACGATCGCTTTCGTTTTGCCATTGACGATAGTAGCTGCGACCTCGATCTTCCTTCCCTCCTGCTTCACGATTTGCGATTCGCAGACCAGACGGTCCCCGACCAGCGCCGGGCTTCTGTAATCCACGGTCATCTTGGCGATGACAGCGACGATCTCCTTTTTGGCGATGGCGTGGAACATGACCTCGTCAAACAGTATGCAGGTAACGCCTCCATGCATCAATCCGGAAAAACCAGTATACTCGGGTTCGACTGTGAAATCGATCCTGGCCTTGTCCCCTACATACCTTTTTTCCAGATGCAATCCCACTGGATTGTCCACCCCACATCCGAAACAGCGACTGATATCTGCATTCTTCATGACGACACCTTGATCCATTTCCACTGCCGAACCTGTTAAGGAAATTCCACAGTGATGCAATCTTGTTGAACTGGAATGCTGAGTTGGCAGATAAGGTAGATGCAAAGTGATTTAATCAGGCAGCTTGACTAATATACATCATGAGAAAAATAACTGTCTTCAATTATGTCACGCTCGACGGCTTTTTCGCCGGACCGATGGGAGAAATAGATTGGTTCAAGTCGATCAAAAAGGACGATGAGTACAACAAGGAGACCCATGACCAGGCCAAAACGGGGGGCACCGTGCTCTATGGCCGCAAGACCTACGAGATGATGAAAAGCTATTGGCCTACTCCGGGAGCAAGGAAGAACGACCCGGTGATGGCAAAGGTCGTGAACAACGGCGAGAAGATCGTTTTTTCCAGGAATCTCAGGAGCGTGGAAGAAGGACCGAACTGGAAGAACGTCACGCTCCTGAACGAGATCACCAGAGAGAACATCATGGCGATCAAGAAGAAGAAAGGAAAGGACATCACGATAATAGGCAGCGGTTCCCTGGTCAGGCAGTTGACGGAGCTGGAACTGATAGATGAATACCAGCTTTTGTTGGTACCGGTCGTCATCGGCATGGGCAAGAGCTTCTTCTCCAACGTCAAACAGATGGACCTCGAGCTCATAGAGGCGAAATCATACGAAAACGGGATCGTCAAGCTGAGGTATCGGCCGGTCTGATAGGTGACGCCCTACCACGTTCGTTCCCGTTCAACGCCATGATTAAGTAGAACGCGCTCCAAGAAACCGCTCATGAGGTCCACCAATCCTTACCTCAACTTCAATGGCAACACGGAAGAAGCGTTCGAATTCTACAGGTCCGTGTTCGGAGGCGAGTTCAGCATGTTCCAGCGGTTCAAGGACACGCCGGAAATGCCCGGTGCACCGAAGGTCGATGAGAAGGACAAGAACAAGGTCCTGCACGTGTCCCTGGCTTTGAAGAACGGGGTGGTGATCATGGGAAGCGATGCGCTGGAATCCCATGGCCAGAAAGTGATCTTCGGCAACAGCACTCACATCTCGATCGACGCGGAGAGCGAAGCCGAAGCAGAGAAACTGTTCAGGGGACTGTCCGTCGGCGGCAAGATCACCATGCCCCTGCAGAAGATGTTCTGGGGGGCGCTGTACGCCTCTTTCTCGGATAAATACGGTATCAACTGGATGGTAAGCTATGGCAACGAACAACGACCGTGATGATGGCAATAGGTACTGAGATCAGCAGTTCTGATAGGTGGGAGGTATGTGGTCCGGCCATCAGGGCAGGTCGTCCAGAAGCGCGGCTTCGACCCGGTCCGCGGCCGCTTCGACCGGGGAGGTAAGACCCTCTCCGAAATCGACGTTCTTCGGTTCGATGAGCAGAAGGGCGATGCTTGCCCCGGTCAGTTTCCTGACGTACTCGCAGAAGACCCTCAATGGTAGCGTATGGGTCGAGATGCTCGGGACATTCATAACCTCCTCTGCATCGTACAGATGGACGGTCCCCGGCAACAGTCCGAGGATGGCGGCATCGATGAGCAGGACGTGGGAGGGTTTGATCTCCACGATCTCGTCCACGAAGCTCTCCGGCACGGTCTCGCATTCGATCAGCCGCACTGATGCAGAAACCTTTCCCTGTAGTTCCTCGACGATCCTGACCCCGACGTAATCGTCCGAACGGATGGCATTACCGATCCCGGCCACCACGACGCCGGTCGCGTCCTTCAGCCAGGTCCGCAGCTCATCTTCCATGTCCGCTGTGTGCTCTTTCAATCGGTGCAGCCGCCTGAATTGGATATGCGGTCATCGGAATAAATGGACATCTTCACCGCGAGACCTTGCCCAGCAGACGCTTGTTCCTGTCGTACACGGATAGCTCCAGGGGCATCTGGCCGATCGCGAAGTGGGTGGCGCACCCGAAGCACGGATCGTAGGCCCGGAAGGCCATCTCCACCTTGTTAAGCACTCCGTCGTCCACCTTGCCGCCATGGATCAAACCCTTGGCGGCGTCTCGTATGCTCATACAGATGGCCGGGTAGTTGTTGGTCGTCGCCACGATCATATTGACGTTCTTGACCAGGGCATCCTTGTCCAACCGATAGTGGTGGATGAGCGTACCCCTGGCCGCCTCGACGATCCCAACACCCTCACCCGGCTCACCGGGCATGTTGCGCACGTGCGTGCCGGTGATCTCCGGATCGTTCGCCAGTTCCACCGCGTGCTCGGCCGCATAAAGTAGTTCGATCAGCCTTGCCCAGTGGAACACCAATGTGCCATGGGCCGGTTTGCCCAACATTTCGAACATCCGTTCGTACTCTGCCTGGGCCAAGGGCGTGGCCATCCCGTCCGCGGCGTTCAGCCGGCCGAGCGGCCCCACCCGGTAGATGCCATTTTCCGCTCCGTCGGTGAAGCCTTTCCAGCCGACCTTCTTCAGATAGGGGAACTTGGAGTAGGTCCATTCCTCTGACCTTTCGCTGATGTGCTCCTGGTAGTCCGCCGCTCTGAACCTGGAGAACTCTTTTCCCGATGGGTCGACGACCCGGACCTCGCCATCGTAGAAGTTGACCCGGTTCCGCGGATCCACCATACCCATGTAGTAGGTCTTCAGCGTGTAGGCCTCGTTCCTGATCATCTCCACGTACTTGGGGTTGTCAAGCACCAGGTCGTGGAACAGCTTCAGGGTGAACTGGGCGAATTGGACCGAGGACCGCGCCATCTCCAGGATGGATCGCCGTGATTCCTCGCTCAGGGGCTTGCTCATGCCGCCGGGCAGGCCGCTCACCGGATGGGTGGCCTTGCCGCCGATGATCTCGGTGATCTTCTGGCCGTAGGCGCGGTGCTTGATGACGTCCTTGGCCACGTCGATGCCTGCTTTCTCGATGACGCCCAGGATGTTGCGTTTGTCCGCCGGCGCGTCCGGCCCGACGATGAAGTCCGGTCCGCCCAGATAGTAGAAGTGCAGTGTGTGGTCGTAGATGAGGTAGCCCATGTACTGTAGCTCCCGCAGCTTCCTGGCGGCGGTCGGTGGTTCAACATTGAAAGCAGCGTCCAGTGCCTTCACCGATGCCAGGTGATGTGCCACCGGGCAGACCCCGCAGATACGGGTGGTGATGATCGGCATCAGCTCGGCCGGGCGTCCGATGCAGAACGCCTCGAACCCCCGGAGCTCGGGGACCTTCAGGTATGCGTTCTCCACCTCTCCTTCGTCGTTGAGGAATATGGACACGCTGCCATGCCCCTCGAGCCTGGTGATCGGGTCGATGTTGATCTCCTTCATTTTTTCATCACCTTCCGTTGCAGTATCGACGACGGCAGGCTGTACATGTAGAAGATGCCCACCGGGTCCTTGATCTGGGAGATGAGGTCGGCGATCTCCTCTTCTGTGTATGTCCCCGGGTCCCCTTCCAGGTTCAGGACCGCCGCCAACGCCGTGATCATTCCCGTGCCCACGTCGGACTGGTTGGGGGTGGCGCCGCCACAGCCCGTGCAAGGCATGTCCACTTTGAGGCACTGGGCCCCGCATCCGCTCCGGGTGGCCATGCCCATGCAGATCACTCCCTGCTCCATCAGGCAGCGCTGCGGGTCGGGGACGAACTGATGCATCCGGTGGATGACGGAGATCTTCTTGTTCTCCCTTATGCGCGGGCATTGGTCGCACACTGCCGGCAGTGGTGCCAGGACGGAACCCTTCGGAGGCAGTTCGCCCTTCAATATCGCGTCCAACGCCTTCGTGATGAGGGCAATGGGTGGCGGACAGCCGGGCAGGAAATAGTCGACGTCGACCGTTTGTCCGAGCGTTCTCACCGTATCGTAGAAAGTCGGGATTATGAGAGTACCTTCCTTGACCTTGGTCTCCGGACTGGGGATGACATGCTCGCTTGCCGGTCTCTTGAAGTCATCCGAATAGACCCCCTCCAGGATGCCTTTGGCATCGCTCAGGTTCGCCAACCCTGGCACGCACCCTTCGTGCGCGCATGAACCGAAGGCGATCAAGGTCTTCGATTTCGAGCGGAGCAGCTTCGCCATGTGCTCTTGTTCGCTGTTCCGGATCGAGCCGTTGAAGAACGTTATGTCGATGTGGCCGTCGGGCATCTTCTCGACGGCGTCGTACTTGACGTCCATGGCCACCGGCCAGAAGACGATGTCCGCCACCTTCACCAGATCGAGTATCCTCTCGTTCATGTCCAATACCGCGATCTCGCACCCGCCGCAGCTGGCGGCCCAGTAGAACGCGAGCTTCAGTTTTCCGGCGATGATGGCTCCCCCCTGTTCTCTCCACCCATGAGGTATTCGTGCATCGCCTTGGCAGCACGCTTTCCTGCTCCCATGGCGCTTATGACCGTCGCTGCTCCAGTGGCAACATCGCCTCCGGCGTACACCCCCTTCAGATTGGTCCGACCTTCCGCGTCCACGCAGATGATGCCGTTCTTGGGATTGGTCTCCAGACCCTTTGTGGTGCGCTGGATCATGGGGTTCGGGGTCTGCCCGATGGCGATGATGACCGTGTCGACCGGTATCTCGAAATCGGAACAGGGGATGGGCTGGACGCCCTGCCTGCCCTTCTCGTCCGGCTCGGTAAGTTCCATGCAGGTGCATTTCATCGATCTGACCCAGCCCTTGTCGTCACCATAGAACTCGACCGGGGCGCTGAGGAACTTGCACATCAGCCCCTCCTCCTCCGCGTTCTCGATCTCCTCGCGCCGGGCCGGCAGCTCGTTCCTCGAACGCCGATAGTTCAGGCACACCGTAGCTCCCAGCCGCATCGAGATGCGGGCGCAGTCCATGGCCACGTTCCCCCCGCCAATGACGACCACATGCTTGCCTATGCGGAGCGGGGTGTCCTGCTCAGGGAAGGCGTACGCCTTCATGAGATTCACCCGGATCAGGAACTCGTTTGCCGAATAGATGCCGCCCAGGTTCTCACCGGGGCAGCCGGTCCACTGCGGCAGGCCAGCACCGCTACCGATAAATATCGCATCGTAGCCCTGCGCCTGCAGTTCAGGGATGGTATGGATGCGGCCGATCAGGTATCCCAACTTGAGCTCGACGCCCAATTTCTGTATATACTCGATCTCCTTCTGGACGATCTCCTTGGGCAGCCGGAACTCGGGGATGCCGTAGCTCAGAACGCCCCCTCCGACGTGCAACGCCTCGAACAATGTAACGTGATGACCGAGTTTGGCCAGGTCAGCGGCGGCGGTAAGACCGGCCGGACCCGCACCAATGACCGCCACTCTTTTGCCGGTCGGCGTGACCCTCTGCGGCAAATATCCTTCATGCTCTCTCTCCCAGTCCGCCAGGAACCTCTCCAGGCGTCCGATGTTGACCGGATCGCCCTTCTTGCCCTTGACGCACCTCATCTGGCACTGCCCTTCCTGAGGGCAGACCCGCCCGCAGATCGCCGGCAGGGCGTTCTTGGACTTGATGACGGCAATGCCCTCGGCGTATTTGCCGTGCGAAATGCACTCTATGAACTCGGGGATCGGCACATCGACGGGGCAACCCTTCCGGCATTGGGGGTTCTTGCACCTAAGGCACCTGGCCGCCTCTTTGCGTGCCATCTCCTCGGTATAGCCCAGCGCGACCTCCTTGAAGTTCTTGACGCGCTCCTGGGGCTCCTGCCGGGGCATTGGGACGTCCTCGTCCGGCGGAACGCGGACCGTGACCTCCTGGCCCTTGGGCTCATCCTCTTTCGCAGTGGCACCCC
>Ga0182021_10008283_pt1 | contig 12318 bp, 13 predicted proteins | sample 612E3MmetaG_FD_120493 | JGI IMG/M metagenome (GOLD analysis project Ga0182021, IMG submission 120493) | Permafrost microbial communities from Stordalen Mire, Sweden - 612E3M metaG (Illumina Assembly) | ecosystem: Environmental > Terrestrial > Soil > Wetlands > Permafrost | place: Sweden...
CGTTCCCTCATCCGTTGAGATGATTGGTGCGAGAGAGGGGAGTTGAACCCCTACAGGTTACCCCACTGGATCCTAAGTCCAGCGCGTCTGCCAGTTCCGCCACTCTCGCTACATTGATATTAAAGGAAAAACGATGCTTTGGTCAAACATTGACCACTTCGGCTGTCGTAGTATTGTAGTAGTCGTCTAAGGCCTTGACGCTCGGGCGAAGACTGGATGGACAATGGTGAGCGTAACGTTCTGTTATCTTAATGGATTCGTGACCAGCTAGAGTCTTCACAGTGTAGAGGTCAACTCCCTGCAGCTGAACCAGCCGGGAGTTGAACATATGCCGACAATCATGGAAGTGAGCGTCCTCAACTTTTGCCTCTTCTCTGGTTCTATCCCATGCATAGCGCAGTTCTGACGCATCAATATCGAACACCTTGGCTTACATGCATGCGTTCAACCTGTACTCCATAAGCAAAATTTATACTTACCAAATCTGAAGGATCAATACTGACAACTCCATAGCAGGAGAGTGTCTCAACAAGCTCATGACTGCTGAGAGGCTTTGTCTGAACCGGCGCCTCGACTGTATTGTCAGAGGCAGCAAAGGGTATATCGATTAGAATAATTGTTACAATCAAACTGAGAAGAAGATATTTTCGCATATCTGTTTTACCTCTTATCTAACTTGATGTCAGCCGGGGTGATGTGCACCGTCAGGTCTGCGCCAAGCAAAGTTTGCAGCATGACATTCTCTTCGAGTATGTTCTGCCTGATTGTGAGAGCCTCTATTCGTTTATTCAGCAAAGCAGAAAACAGATCAGAATATGTAGTGATATTCATGTTGCCTGCATCGAGAGCTGACTTTGACCGATTCACAGCAGTCTCCAATTTCGGCAAAATTTCCTGCGCTTTTTTATAACGCCATCGAAGAAGTCTAAGATTATCGAGAACTTGTCTCGCTTGGGAGTTGGCAGAGTTGAGACGCGCCTGATATTCATCGTACAGACGGAGACGGGTCGCTTTCTCTATTGCAATATTGCCCTGATTTCGGTCGAAGATAGGCAGATTGAGCGTTACTCCAACTCCTGTGGTATAAACGTTGATGGTATCGCGGGCACGTATAATGCCGATATTTACTGCTGGGAATTGAGCCAAGATGGCTTTGCGGAAAAGCTGTTCTTGACTATCATAACCTGCCTGCAGTGCTAATAAATCCGGCCTGCGTCGCGGCAGCTCTTTAATATATACTTCGACCTTGACATCGTCGGGTTCGGCCAGGTCGCCGCCTCCCACCAGTGCGAGTCCTACCTCAGGCGACAGCCCGAGCAGAGCATTGAGATCATGGCTAGTTTTGCTAATCTGCAAGACAAGATCGGCAATGCGGGAGTCCGCATCCTGTAATACCGTCAGATCTGTGCTTACAGCATCGATTGTCAGAAAGCCTTTCTGAAGGGCACTGCTGGAGCGCCGATACCTTTCGGCGACAAGCTCCCTATAGGTCCGCAGTTGGTCCATTACCTTCTCTTGTTCTGTTACCTTGATGAATAATAGGCGTGACTGCTGCACGACCTGCCACTCTTGCCAAAGCACAGTCAGGTCGATCTTGAGGCTGTTCGCGTGGGCAGCATCTATTGAAGCACTTCGTGTAATGATAGAAGCTATGTCATAGCTCAATCCAAGGTTGAAAGCAGTAACAAAACCTGGCCCACTGTTCGTAGGGTAAGCTAACCCTGCAGTCAGTTGCGGATTGGGCAGTATCCCGGCAGCCGTCAGCTGAGCGCGTGCAATACCCTGCTCATCACGTGCCACTTTCAGATCTGGGTTATTTATCACAGCTAGTATCGCCACATCGGTCATGTTAAGACCAACATCAGGGTTAAACGCCCGGCGGGGTGGTTCCGGCAACGGCATTTCGCGCTTATCCGCGATAACATGCGGTATTTCGTGCAAAAATGTCGGCTCATAATTTAACGGCTTAGGGGTATAAGCTGCGCAGCCTGATAAACTGGCGACGAGCAGTAATCTTATAAAAAAGCTCCCAGCATCGATCAGGTGCAAAAACATTTTGCCCTCACCAGGCGCTGTGCAGACGTTATATCTTTCCACAAAGGCCTTTGCATACATGATCATGTCTATCCCTTGATTACATAGCTACATATATAATTGTAGCTTAGGCGTACTTTATGACAAGTGAGACACAGGCATCGATCAGTATGACATCATGATGACGCATATTGTGCCTCAGGCCCTTTCTTTAGCACGGGTTCCAGGTTAGCAAGATCGTCATCTAGTGTTGACCATGAAATATGACTGGCGATTTTCTTGAAGATGATATGAACGACCGGACTGAGATGCCTGCAATAATTGTAAAGCGGGACGAATTTATGACCCAGATCGTATTTTGCCTGATATCCAGTCTGGCCGCTTTGGAGTTCCTCCGCACCGATGCTAAGCGCCCACGCCACAGCTGCCGCCCATAGCCTGAAGTATAGGAACCAATCACCCTTGTATGAATAGTCGATGCCGATGAACTTGTTGATAAGCCGTTTCCCTGTTACGAAGCAAAGCATAAACGCGACTAATTTCCCATTCTCAGTGTCACGAAGAAGGATAAAATGAGAAACTGGTTGTGCGGCTATTAATTCAAAGAATTTCAGAGTCAGGCGCTCGAACTTCGTATTGCCATGTTCATAAGTTTTAAGAAAGAGAATGAATATCTCCCGGAGGAGCTCTTCGTCCGGATATTGGATCACCGATTCATTAAGCGTTCCCCTCTTGTTGCTCAGTCTGAGTTTCTTTTTCAACTTATTTCTCTGACTGGAGCTAAGCGTCCGCATATAATCATCGAATTCACCGCCCTGAAGCTTGATCAAAGTACCTGGATAACTCACGAGGCTAAACAGTCCAAAGCTATTTAAGATCGAGCCGATCTTTTCGACTGATTCGTATGGCAGATCCTTCCAAACTACCATAGACGCCTTGAGATGTCTTGCACGAACATCAAGTTCTCGCTGCAATGCCGGTAATATGTCAGTAATATCTTCATCGGGAACGAGACCGACCGTACCTTCGTCGGAGCAGGGAGAGCCTACAAACAGCGTGCGTTGGTATTGAAAGCGTTTAGTAAACTTTGATAATATTTCGGCAATTCGTACTATCCCGGCTGGCGCAACGATATCCAGAGGAACATCCATGAGGAATGTAGGGACAATACCTATCCGGACCCCATCACGCGCAATAACTGCATAAGCAAATGTGAATTGATCATCGATCCCGCACCGGTCAAGAGCGTCGTACCACCAAAGGCCCTCCAGAGGCGGCTGGAAGCAAAGTTCCCACAGTTCTTGGGGGATTTCCTCAGCCTGATTGAACCACTGTATATCAATATGCAAGGGAACCATCACAAACAATATTTCGGCGCACAATTCGTATCATAAGTATAAATGTCAATCACTCACTCTGTGAGTCTATATTTCATGATCTTGTAGTGTAATGCCCGTGCCGAGATACCAAGTTTTTTAGCTGCTTCTGTCTTGTTGTTCCCCGTAAGGGCAAGAGCATTTTTAATATATTGTCTTTCGAGTTGCTCTTTTGCCTCAAGAAAAGGCACAGCTACATCCATCTCATAACCATGACTCAACTCTCTGCCGGAATCCACACCAACGGAGAGATCATCCTTTTCAAGTACATCCCTTGATGTGGTGGCAACCGCCCTAAGGATTGCCCATTTCAGTTCCCTGATATTTCCTGGCCAGTGGTATGCAAGGATCATCTTCATAGCAGATGCTGTTATCCCTTTGACGCGCTTCTTATAGGCCATGTTCGCCTGATCAATGAATACTGAGACCAGAGGGGGGATGTCCTCTTTCCGCTGATTCAGCGGTGGCAATTCCAGCAAAACTCCTTTGACTCTGAAGAAAAGGTCTTTCCTGAAGCGGTTTGTCGGATTGGATAGATCCTTGTTACTGGCAGATGTCAAACGGAATGTCACCGAACGCTCCACTGCATCACCAACCCTATGGTAGCCACCACTTTCAAGAACGCGCAAGAACTTTGCCTGTACTTCCTCAGGCAACTCGCCGATCTCATCAAGGAACAGCGTGCCACCAGCGGCACGTTCAATCAATCCTTGCTTCTGTGCAATGGCACCTGAAAACGCACCTTTTGCATGACCGAACAGTTCGCTCTCTACGAGATCTTTCGGCAACGCGGAACAATTAATGGTCACCATTTCCCCTTCGACCCCTGACAGTGAATGTATCCACTGAGCAAGTTTTTCCTTCCCAGTGCCGGTTTCTCCGACAATTAGTACCGGGATATTGAGAGGTGCAATTAAAGGAACCGTGTCGATGACACTCTTCATTTTTCCCGTGCCGGATGTGACAAACGGTGGGGATATTTTCTCAATCGTCTGGGTCAAATCACTAATTTGTTGCTGAAGAATACGGTTCTCAAGATATACATGAAGTTCCCGCTTCAATTTATCTATATCAATCGGCTTAGTGAAATAATCGACAGCCCCCTTTTTTAGGGCATTGATTGCATTGTTGACCGTTGCGAAAGCAGTCATAATGATGATAACAGGGTCCGAATTGAAGTTTTTGATTTCTTGCAAGAATTCGATACCATCGCCATCGGGCAAACGGATATCCAGCAAAATTGCATCTGGTAACCGCCGTTTCAAGAAGTCACGGGCTGCCGCTAGAGAATTTGCCATCGAGATATCGAATGAATCATCAAGCGTCATCTTAAGCGACTCGCTGAAATTAGGCTCGTCATCCACTATCAGTATGCAGGGTTTTTTATTATGTGTTGTTGTCATGATTTCTGACCCTTGTCAACGGCAACCATAGTTTTATCCTAGCGCCTCGAGACCTGCGCTGTAGTGAAAGGCCGCCACCGTGAGCGACGAGAATCCTCTGAACTAGATTTAGTCCAAGCCCTGCTCCCCTGGGATGTGACGTAACAAAAGGCTGGATTAATTCGTCCAGTTCTACTTTAGCCGGGAACCCGATTCCATCATCCTCATAAGAAATCTCCGCCACTTCTTTTCTTATGTGTGTCTTAATTGTAATCTTCTTTGCCTGCGCCTGCATACTGTTGTTAAAAAGGTTCTCGAAAAGCAATCCAAGATAAAATTGATCACCGTAAACATATACGGGACGACAATCCAGGCCCAAGCCGACCTTCTGCGCGAAAGCAGACGTAAACTCAGATAGCTCAATCCATTCTTCTTTGGACAACACAATGTCCCTGCCGTAAGATAACAGATTGTCAATCAGTTGCTGTGTGCGTCCCAGTTCTGCCTTGGCAAGCACCACAAACCGTGATGCAAAGTCAGGATCTGCAATATGTGCCGGTAAGGCATAAACGAGATTTGATATTGTGGCAATAGGGGTCTTTAATTCATGAGCAAGTGTAGCAGTCATCCTGCCAAGTAATGCTAAAGTATGCTGTTCTTCCAGTGCCCTACTTAATGCTGCTGTCTCCGATTGATGCTTCAGCTGTACCTTCCTTTTTTGTTCCAGCAGAATGACCATAAGGGTAAAAACAACGAGGGTTGCCATTATACCCTCGATCAGTAGAGGTATATCAAGTTCAAACATCTCTTTTTCCAAAAATGACTTCTTTATATAAATATCTATACTATTTCCGTGTTCCTTGAAAGTAGAGAGAAAAAGAACCGCTTCTTTGTCTGGGATCTTGTCTCCCCGAGCAAGGTCGACCCCCACAACCTGATCATTTATGACCGTGTTAACATATTGTTTTACATAGCGCACTACCTCTTCAGGTGTTTCATTCTCGGCCGCGTCCCTAAACGACTTAACTGCTCTATCGATCTGATCTTTTGTCTCTTTCTTAGCATTTTCCTCTATTACCCTGTTTCCATAGCTCCCAATAATTGCAGTCATAAGGACTCCGACGAGAATTGCTATTATGAGATAGACGATGAGTCTGATAGTCTGAAATGAGGTTATTATATAACGAATGTTAAATGATTTCATGCTTTCTTAAAACCGAGCAATAGAACGCCGACCGACACAAGAACTGTACCTATTATAATATTTGGGGTAATTAACTCACCCATATAATAATTGGAAGCGTAAGCGACGGTTATATAAAGAATGGAAGATGTCGACAGTGCAATAAATAGGCGAGTGGTTTTTAAAATAAGCATCCATGCAATGAACGATATGATATAGAGACTGTATCCCCCAAGGATAAGGTAATTAAGAACATCACCTGATGCCCTGCCACTTACGGCGCCTTTTTTCAAAAGAAGTTGAGATACCGTATCCGACGCAACAAGGATTACCCACAGAAGGATAACTGTACTCTGATTATTGCAGCGCATGCTGTACAACAACCTATTTTGCTTCACCACAGTAATTCCTGAGTTATTTTCACCTATCATGATATTATACATGGCAGCCGCAACGCTATGAATTGCTTGAAATTCTAGTAGAGATTCCACCCGACTGCTCTCTTAAAGTATTCCTCCCAAAAGCGTGATTACTGATACCGCCTTTATTCTCAATAAATGAACTTCTTATCAAACATATCACAAAGAAAGATCCGTCGTAGGCGGAATCTCTCCAAAATGATCATTGGTGTTTAGATTCTCCCTGAAGAATCTTATTGTCTCTGCCGCTACTCTTTCTTTCTGGTTGTCAAGAGGCAGCATGTGATATGTATTATCCAGAAGAATCTTGCGACTGATTGATGAGCCGATATTGTTTTCTATATAGTCAGCATTTTTTATGCTTGCCACGTCATCCTCGACGGCATGCAGGATCAACGTAGGAACCGTTACCTTCTGAATTGTCTTCTTAACAATTTTTACCAGCTTGAACAGTTCATGCATGCTCTGTGCCGGAAAACTGGCATAAGCAATGGAGCTCTCTTTGAGAGAGATCTCGATACGCTTCCGCATGCGTTCATCCTTCACACCGTATGGAGAGCGTTCCTCATATGAGTAGATATATTTTATCGGCGGCAGATAAGATAAAGGCAGAAGGAATTTATACCATGGAAGGCTCCAGCCGTCGTAAAAAAGAGTCGTCGACAGTGTAGCGATAGAAGAAACCTTGTGCCCCTCTTCATAGGCAAGATAAAGTGCCAATAGAGCACCCATACATAAACCGGAAACCGAAACGGTCTTATACTGAGCTTTCATTTCTTTAAACGTATCATGGACCGTTTCGTACCAATCATACCATGTCGTAGCGGTCAGGTCTTCCAATGTCTGGCCATGTCCGGCTAGACAGGGGCCTTTGACCGTAAACCCGCTTTTATGCAGCCTTCTTGCAAGCGTTTTCAATTCAAAGGGGCTGCCAGTAAGGCCATGAATCAATAGGACCGCATGTTCACCACCTTGCAGGTCGATTTTGTGGTCTTTCACACTTCCCTCGCCACAAGAACTGCATTCGTCCCACCGAAAGCGAAGGAGTTTGACATGACGGTTCTAATATCCTGATTAGTTCTTCCAACAAGCGGTACATAATCGAGGTTACACTCGGGATCCGGCACATTTAAGGTTGCCGTAGGGGGTATGGCTTTGTTCTTAATTGCAAGCAGAGAGATAATGAACTCAATTGCACCACCAGCACCCATTATATGGCCGTGCATAGACTTGGTCGAACTTATAGGCACTGTATAGGCCTTTCCGCCGAAAGCCTTCTTGATAGCTTGAGTCTCAACGAGATCATTCGCGGTCGTGGCAGTACCATGCGCATTGATATAATCCACCAAGTCAGGACTGATATGCGCTTCTCTGAGAGCCATCCGCATTGCGCGTTCCTGTCCAGCCACCGTAGGACCGGTTATGTGATAAGCGTCCGCGGTAGAGCCATATCCAATCAACTCACCATATATTGTCGCCCTTCGTCTTTTAGCCCTCTCCATTTCTTCAAGGACTACTACCGCAGCCCCACCTCCGAGCACAAAGCCCGTCCGGTCCCTGGAGAATGGCTTGCATGACGCGGAAGGATCTGCTGCATCTTCGCGCGCAAGTACGCCCAGGGACTCCCAGGCTTTAAAGGAACCGTATGTCATCATATCTTCTGTGCCGCCGGCAAGTGCGACATCCATAATGCCGCATTTTATCTGGCGGAAAGCCTCCCCAATCGCCACCGTGGAGGACGAACAGGCTGTCGCGAAGGTGAGACATGGACCCGAAAGCCCATATTTTATCGAGATATGAGACGCAGGAGCATTACACATTATTTTCAAGATTGAAAGCGGACTTACTCTGGATTTGTCTTCCCTGTATAGGCGATTGAACATCGCATCCAGAGAATGAGCCCCGCCGAGTCCTGTGCCCATGTAAACTCCAGACTGCTCTTTTCCTTCATCATCGAGGGCCAAACCGGAATCGCTCCATGCCTCTGCCGCAGCAACTATCGCCATTTGGCTGGTCCTGTCGAGTGCGGCTATCTGCGTAGTTGAAAAATACTGAGACGGATCGAAATCCGCCTCGGCGGCTATTTTGACAGTCAGTTTATCTGAAAAAGGTGACGTGAATCGCTGTACTCCAGACCTTCCATTCATTACACCTTCGAAAAGCTCTCCCGCAGTTTTCCCCAAGGGTGATATGGCTCCCAACCCTGTAACGGCAACTCTCCTCATTCATTCTCCTGTCGATGCATCAGGGTACAACTATAAATACAATGCCCAGAGCGATAAGCAAAACGCCCGCCCACTCGATTCTGCTTACACTCTCCTTAAGGACGAATGCTGCAAACATTATGATAATGACTTTCTGGATCCCGGTAAGTGGAAATGCTACGGTCAGCGGGATATACATCAAAAGCACTACCCATAAAATCATCTGTAGCAGATAAACCAGAACGCCGGTGATAACCCATTTATTCCTTACAACATTCAGTAGGTACTGCATCCCGTGAATGTTCTGATTCTTTAATGCCCCTTTTTTTAAGAAAACCTGGGTTACGCTCTCAAGAACGACCCCCAATATAAACAAGGGGAGCCATTTAACTATTCCCATAGCTTTCCTCAAGCAGAAGCATTATGCCGAACAGCGCTTTAACAAGAGCTCAAACAGCCTAACGAACAGGTCCAACTCATCATATGAGATGGTTAATGCCGGGGCAAGTGTAAAAGCATTTTTATAATATCCGCCTACATCGAGCACCAGCCCATATTGTTTTCCGTCAGCTTCAATATCTTCGCTCAGCCCTGCCTGAAATATTGCATCCGTGAGATTCCTATCTGGAGTGAACCCATCTGATTTCGTCAGTTCTATTCTCACAGCAAGTCCGAGGGCATCTACATCGCCAATGACAGGATACCGCTTCTTAAGATTCCTTAATGCCTCAAGCAGATATGCACCTTTATCATTAACAATGCTCTCATAGTCATTTTTTTTGAGAAGCTCCATCGTTGCCAAGCCAGCAGCGGTTCCAAGGGGATTGCTTGAAAAAGTGGAATGCGTGCAGCCCGGCGGGAATATCTTCGGATTGATCAGTTCCTCACGTGCCCAAAGGCCCGACAGCGGATTCATGCCGTTGGTAAGAGATTTTGCAAAAGTTATTACGTCAGGACTGACGCCGAAGTGTTCCATTGCCCATAGTTTTCCAGTCCGGTAAAATCCCATTTGGATTTCGTCATCCACCAACAGGATATTGTGTTTCTTAAGTATCTCTGCCAGCCTCTCGAAATATTCAGGGGGAGGGATAATATATCCACCGGTAGCCTGAACAGGTTCGGCATAAAAAGCAGCATATTCGACATCCTTATCCTTTGAATCGATGACTCCGTAATATTCGGTCTCAAAAAGCTTCTCGAACTGTTTTATGCAATCGTAATCGCACGATGCCCGATCTTTTCCATAAAAGCACCGGAAGCAGTACGGGAAGGGGATAAACGTAGCCCTGTTACCAAAGTGTCCATATCTCTTGCGGTACCTGAAGCTGCTTGTAATTTCGGTCGCAGCCAGAGTGCGTCCGTGATACCCGCCCATAAAGGCGAACATGAGTGATTTGCCTTTTTTATAATTCCTGACCACCTTGAGACTGTCTTCAACCGCCTGAGCCCCACCGACATTAAAATGGACTCTTCCCTTTTCTCCAAATCGCTTTTCAGTCTCCTGGGAGATGGTGGAAGCTAACAGGATCTTCTCTTTATGGAGATATTGAGACGCAACCTGCGGGAGGGTTGCCATTTGGCGGTTATGAGCCTCTTCAATATCTTTGTTCCTGTATCCAAAATTTACGGCAGAATACCACATCTGCATATCCAGGTAGGGCTTCCCCTGAGTGTCGAAGAGCCATGACCCTTCACACTGTTCAAAAATCACAGGTTTATCGGAATAGTGGACCGTATCTCCATAAGAACAATATCGTGCTTCCAGTTCCAATAGTTCCTGATCAGTCAATGTACAAGATTGCATATAGGCTGTCCATCCTCATCACGATTCATAAGATTTGAGCTGCCGGAAGCCGACACGATCTCTAAGCCTTCTCTTATCAATTTTGCTACGTCGGAGAAATCGTCAAAGGGCCGGAAGCGCAAGTTCTGTGCCGCACAGAAACGGCCAAGCTTTCCCTTCGAAAAAATAAAGGCGGCCTTTTGAGCAAGACAATAATCACTCCTGCCGTCTCCGATCAAAATGACCGACCGACCTTCACTCACGTTGTTTGTTACCGTGCATTTGCAAGTACCTGAAGGGCATTGCCTGTTCGCGTAAGGGAATACAAGTTTCAGCCTGCTACGCTGTTGTATCAAACCGTTTGCATAGACCGGCGGCATCTCTTTGAACCCAGCATTTACAAGCAGCCGCTCGATAAATACTTTGAACCCATCGCTAACTATCGCAAACGGGATACCCATCTCATTTAATAAATCGGCAATACCAATAAAATTCGGATCGATTTTGAACCGGTCAATGAACTGGAGAACATCCGCTACAGGTTCGTGGATAAGGGACATCTGGATTTCGAGACATTCTCGGGAGCCCATCTGCCCCGACTCCCATAACCTCTCGGGGATTTCCCAGCCAGGTCTGGAGAACTGCTGGATGACGGCATCCGTAATATCCTGATCGACAATAGTTCCATCAAAGTCGATCGCCACAAAGAAATCCGTCTTCATAAGAAGTCTTGCGTTACCCCCTGTTTACTTACAAGCGGGATTTAGTTAGCACCTTCCATGCCTATATAAATGTCTTATCTATCAATATGCTAACTTTAACCAAAGACCCTATTGCGCAATTATTGTATACGTATATTGCAAGCTTCGTTTCAGGTGCTCAAAATTATGAGCTTTTCTCAAGAGATAATTATGTGAGTGTTCGTCGGCGTCGCATTGTGACCCGCCATCGGCAGTTAATTATGACCCAGAGCGATCTGTTATTATATCTTTGATTTCAGGCCATTAGATCGAGATGGGAAGGGTCTGCCGTTCGAGCCCGATATGTACGAAAAGAGGGTCAAACGAAGGAGCAACCACTGATACTCTCCAATCGAAACAAAGCGCTCTGACTGCTTAGGCTGCTTTATCCACTTCCTTGAGGATCTGTTCTCGAAATGACAACTATTGAAAATATTCGGCGCCTGCAGCTAGCCTTAATCGATGATTACACAAATAGTCTATTGGTGCAGCTTCGTTGAGTGGCGCTTGTCTCACGCCTCGATCTGGATTGCTGAGGAGCGCGATAGCTTCACCCTGCTTTACACAGTACGAGCGACTCGAGCCGACCGTTGACTTCCTCATAATAACCATTCGTCAGGAAATTCTCGACGCTCACTGTCTGCTCACTGTAACTATCGAGAGAGGACAACCTGAAAAAACTGACGGGGGTACGAGCGATAATCATCAAGGGCAGAATCTCATAGCCACCCCTGCGATAAGCTCAGTGGCGACTATTATCTATTGCTTCTTCCTCAAAGAAGTCATTGCTGACGGGTATTCTGAATACTCTGAATGTACAATATGCGAACAACCCCAATTAATTTGTGTTAACCGGCGTGCAACATTGATCCACTTTTGGCGGTAATCAGCATCCAAATTTGTCCTCATCTTTAAATCGCTGGCGTTAAGCTTGGGGTCTATTGAGAAGAGCTTGGATCAAAGACTGATGCCGACGGCGAGTCAATCAAAAGACGTCGATCAACAGTCTTTTATTGTTTGACAGCGACTTGGTCAAAAGTGATAGAGTCAATTATAGGCTTGGGAGGAGTTTTATAGTTATGGGGAAAAGATTGTCGACGTTTGGAATGATATGCTTGTATTTATTGATGTTTACCGGTGTCTCCCATGCCCAGATTTCCGCAACTTTGAGTGCGAAGAATAGTACCTATTCAGAGA
>Ga0182021_10008285_pt1 | contig 12316 bp, 8 predicted proteins | sample 612E3MmetaG_FD_120493 | JGI IMG/M metagenome (GOLD analysis project Ga0182021, IMG submission 120493) | Permafrost microbial communities from Stordalen Mire, Sweden - 612E3M metaG (Illumina Assembly) | ecosystem: Environmental > Terrestrial > Soil > Wetlands > Permafrost | place: Sweden...
AAGACTGCCGATGCTTTCCTGCCTAAAATGGCAGAAATGTATATCGGGGCAGGTGTTGAGCTGCGCTGTGATGAAGACAGCTATTCACTGCTTGCAAAAAAAGGGCTCTCTCCGCTTGCAAAGGCTACTGAAGAGGACTGGAGCCTTGAATATAATGACCTTATCCTTTCGATAAAGCTTGTTGATACCATAAAAGAAGCCATTGACCACATAAACACTTTCGGTTCCCATCACACAGACGGAATAATCACCGAAAACGCCTCCAGGAGAAAGGAGTTCATAGGGCTTGTTGACTCCTCAAGTGTAACGGTAAACGCCTCAACCCGTTTCGCTGACGGCTATCGATATGGAAAAGGTGCTGAAGTCGGGATCAGCACAAATAAGATCCATTCTCGCGGGCCTGTTGGGATGGAAGGGCTGTTGATCTACAAGTATATCCTGATGGGGAAAGGACAGGTCGTAGCAGACTATGTCGGGGATAAGGCAAAACCATATACCCACAGGAAACTAGATCTTAAGTTTGAAGATGTGGATTAAAAATAACTAACATTCAGCTTTAATTAAAATATTCGTTAAAATCTAACATTAATTGGAGTCATCATTAATATTTGAGTGAATTGAGACATCCGCTAATATTTATATACTTTAATTGAAATACCAGCGCAGATTGAGTGGCATTTAGTGCAAACGATGGAGACCGGACTGCGGTTGCGAGTTTCCAATCCACTTCAGATCCGCTACGAGGCCTTTTAATTGACAGATAGAAAACAGTTTCTTAATGGTATTAATAAAGTCGTTATCAAGATCGGTACTTCTTCGATTACAAAAAAGGATTGTGACGATACCAGGGAAAATTGCAGCATTGATCCTACTTTCATGGAAAGTATCGCAGCCCAGGTCTTTGAGCTTCGAAAGCAGGGAAAAGAGATAATTTTGGTAAGCTCGGGGGCAATAGGTGTAGGACTTTATGAATTGGGCATTGCTCCAAAGCCCCGCGAGATTCCTATAAGGCAGGCAGCGGCAGCAGTTGGACAGAGTATCTTAATGCAGTATTGGAGCGAAGCTTTTTCAAAGTATGGAATGAAAGTTGCTCAGATCCTGCTTTCGTATGAGTTCTATTCGGATCGAGTATCCTATCTGAACTTAAGGAACAGCATCTCTACCCTTCAGGAGTATGGAGTCGTCCCGATAATAAACGAAAATGACTGTACATGTACAAATGAGATTGAAGCGATCTTCGGAGATAATGATAAGCTCTCTGCAATGGTTGCAAGCAAAATCGATGCTGACCTCCTGATCATTCTTTCGGATATCGACGGCCTTTTTGATAAGAATCCGAAGACGCACAACGATGCCAGACTGCTGCCCCTTGTGGAAAGAGTTACGCCCGAAATAGAAAGTTATGGGGGTGACCCTACCAGCTTCAAGGGTGTAGGGGGAATGAGAACCAAAATAAAAGCTGCAAAGATCTGCAGTATGGCAGGCTGCTGCGCATTAATTGCAAATAGCAAAATTAAGGATGTAATCCTGAAAGTTCTTGCCGGAGAAGAAATCGGAACCCTCTTTCTTGCTGAAAGGCGCATTCGGAAAAACCGCTCTCGCTGGATAATCCTTGCGAAAGCTGCAGGTACCATCCATGTGGATGCAGGCGCAATGGCAGCGATTTTAGGAAAAAACAGCCTCCTGCCAGCAGGCATAGTAGATGTTGAGGGAAATTTTGACAGAGGAGATATAGTAAAGCTGGAATGCAAAGGCAGGATATTTGCAAAGGGAATTACAGATTATACCTCTGCAGAGCTTTTAAAAATAAAAGGAGCCCATACTAATGCAATTGAGGGCATCTTAGGCTATAAGAATTACGATAACGTAATTAAAAAAGAGAATATTGGCATACTGGAAGAATTAAATTGAATTATCGGGAAAATTAAATATATGAGATTCTTAAAGGGTTAAAACCAGTTTCTGAGGGTTAATAAATGTCTTATTCTCTGGATCTGTATATTCTCTGGAATCTGTTCTTTATTCTGTTGTATCTGTCGAAATTAGGAGAGTCGTAAATGGAAAATCGAAATATAGGATTTATCGGAGCAGGAAAAATGGGATCTGCTCTCATTGAGGGAATCATTAAAGCCGGAGTTGTAAAGCCTGAAAACATTGGCGCAAGTGATGTATACGTGCCTTTCCTGGATGAACTGAAGACGAAGTTTGGAATCCGGGTATCAACTGATAATGCTGTTATTGTCCGGGAATCGGATATTCTTATTCTTGCGGTGAAACCCCAAACACTCGGCTCGGTGCTTGCAAATCTGCGGGATTATATAACTTCCGACAAACTTTTAATCTCAATTGCCGCAGGAGTGCCTCTGTCCACCTACGAGGATGCTCTTTCCGAAGGCACCAGAGTCGTCCGTGTGATGCCGAATATTGCAGCCACGGTTTCGGAAGCTGCCTCAGGAATTTCTCAAGGAAAAAATGCCACTTCAGAGGACCTGAAAACTGCTCTCGAGATCTTTTCTGCAGTTGGCACTGCAGTCCAGGTGCCTGAATCTCTCATGGATGCCGTTACAGGCCTTTCAGGGAGTGGGCCAGCATTCATTTTCCCTGTAATTGAGGCAATGGCCGACGGGGCCGTCTATGAGGGAATGGACCGGAAAAATGCCCTGACCCTTGCTGCCCAGACAGTGCTTGGGGCTGCAAAAATGATGCTTGAAACAGGCATGCATCCCGGAGAACTAAAAGACATGGTCACTTCTCCTGCCGGGACTACAATTCAGGGCATTCACGCCCTCGAAGAAGCAGGAATCAGGGCCGCATTTATGAACGCAGTCATAAGGGCAAGCGAGCGCTCAAAAGAGCTCGGAAAGAAGTAAACTTCTTTACCGGTTCTTTCTTCTCTTTTTTTGACTTCAGCAATTAAAAAGGTAAAACAAGCTTTAGTTTAAAATTTAGTGTTAATGCAAGTCCTTAGATTATTTTTTACTATCCTTTTTCATGCATAAAAACCAGTCGAGTAAATATCTTCCTTCTTCCGTAGTTTCAAGTCTTTCTTTTACTGCTTTCATTGAACTGGGGGCCGGAATAATAACGTCATCACCTGGCTGCCAGTTTGCCGGAGTTGCCACTTTCTCGGCATCGTTCTTCTGAAGGGCAGTTACAAGCCTCTTTATTTCCTGCATATTTCTTCCGACTGACAGAGGGTAGTAAATGATTGCCCTTATCTTTGATTCGGGGTCGATAACGAATACTGCCCTTACTGCCTGGGTAGTTGAGGCATTTGGCTGTACCATGCCGTATTTCTTCGCGACTTCCATTTTCAGGTCGGCGATCACAGGAAATTTAACTTCAACATTTTTCATTCCTTTGTATTCGATTTTCTCCTCAATCCTCCTAAGCCAGGCTATGTGGGAATAAATACTGTCTATAGAAAGCCCGATGAGTTCGGTGTTCATTTTTCTGAATTCTTCCTGCATACTGGCAAAGGTAACAAATTCGGTAGTGCATACGGGTGTGAAGTCAGCAGGATGGCTGAAGAGGATTACCCATTTTCCTTTGTAATCTTCAGGAAAACTGATTTCTCCCTGCGTCGTCACTGCCGCAAATGAGGGCGCGTCATCTCCAATAAGAGGCATATGTACATGTTCACATTCGGTTTCAACCATATTCTCACCTATCCTTTTAAGGCATTAACGTTTTTCTGTATTCAGAAATTATTAGTATCAGGAGACTGACTTGAGTTGCAGGGCTCAATTAAAAAGCTTGTCCATTCCCTTTCCAGTCCCCAAAAACTATCTTACTATTATGTGCATTCTTATATATCTATTACGAGATACGGAATAAGAGATTCCCATATTGGAAGTTCTGCTCGTCAATCATCCTTTTTTATATTTTTCTTTTTTTCTATCAGGCTTTCTTCTAAAACTGTATCATGCGCCTTTCTTCTGAAAAGCGATTTATGCTAGCAATCCTTTTTTATATAGGGATTTTATGAGGGAATTCGTGAGACCTAGAGTTGTGGTCAGTAAATGCCTTGAGTTTGACCGCTGCCGATATAACGGGGATATGATTAGAAGTCCGATAGTGGCAAAGCTTAAGGAATATGTTGATTTCCTGCCTGTTTGTGCAGAGGTGGAAATAGGGCTTGGTGTTCCGAGAAAGCCAGTGAGGGTAGTTATTGACAAAGGAGAACACCGGTTCGTGCAGCCAGCCACCGGCAAGGATGTAACTGAGGATATGAAGACTTTTTGTACTGATTTTCTCGATTCTGCAGGAGAAGTTGATGGTTTTATCCTGAAATTCAGGTCTCCTTCCTGCGGGATTAAGGACGTGAAAGTATACCCGGCTGCAGCTGCCGGTAAATTCGGAGCAGTTGAGAAAACGTCAGGATTTTTCGGGGGTGCAGTCCTGAAAAGATGCCCTTTTCTTCCCGTTGAGGATGAAGGAAGGCTCAGAAATGCCCGGATAAAAGAGCACTTCCTGACTAAGCTCTTTACACTTGCCGCTTTTCGGAAAGTCAAATCAGAGGGGAGCATGAAAGACCTTCTCAAGTTTCATACTGAGAACAAATACCTTCTCATGGCTTATAACCAGGCAGAACTCCGTAAATTAGGAGCAATTGCTGCAAATAAGGAAAACAAACCCTTAAAAGAGCTGATTTCCGAATACGAGATGCACCTTTACAGGGCTTTTTCCAGGCCTCCGAAATACACTTCGAGCATTAACGTGCTCATGCATGCCCTCGGCCACTTTTCGGACCGGCTTTCAAGCCGCGAAAAAGCCCTCTTTTTTGACTGGATCCAGAAATACAGGGACGGAAAAACCTCTCTCTGCCCTGCAATAAACACAATCAGGTCATGGATAGTGCGTTTTGAAGACCAGTATCTTCTGAATCAGACATTCTTTGAACCCTATCCGGAAGGTTTGTTAGAAGTGGATCCGATTGAATCTCACCTGAGGGAGGATCTCTGGAAGGGAACTTTTTAGATTATTTATTTTTTGATTTTGGGTGTAATAACCCTTATTCTCCTGAACTAGGCAATGTGAAAAAGTGCTGTATATAGAAAGCCCTATGAGTTCAGTTTCATTTTTCTGAGTTCTTTTACATACTTAAAGGTAATAAATTCGTTAGTGTATACAGTGTGAAATCAGTAGGATGGCTAAAGATTATCCATTTTCCTTTTAATCTTCAAAAAATTGAATTCTCCCTGCCTCGTCACTGCAGTAAATGAGTGGAACCGTCTCCAATAAGAGGCAAACGTAATTGTTCAGACTTGTTTTCTACTATATTCTCACCTATCAATTTACGCCACATGTTTTGGTGATGTAAATTTTTAGTATCTGAGAGAATGACTTAAGTTGCGGAGTTTAATTCAAAAATATGTTTTCTACTCTCCGTCTCCTAAAACTATATTTATAATTATACTAGTTATAAAATATCTATTATGTTATCTGTAGTACTTTAAAAAGTTCATTTAAACATAGGTTAAGAAAAAGAATGAAAAGAGATTAATAAAGAAATTTTGATATTAAGTCTAAATTTATTGAGTTAAGTTTTTAAACTCATCCTTCCTTTACTGAATTTGATTACTTGCTCTCTTTAAATCTGGACAATTCTCATATTTGGTTTTAACTCACACAAAAAATCGAAAACTATATTACGATTAATTGAGATTTCCTTCTTAAAATATTGATAATAAAAGTAACTCCCATGAGAAAGATTCCGGTTTTCGTTTCTTGCCCAACACATTTGAATGAAGAACAGAAATTAAAAAGATCTATAATAATAAAACTTTTAGATGATCTACAAATGGAACCAAGAGCACTTGGACGTGGAGATTATCCTAAAGATTACCCGCTAAAAGAAGTATATGTTATCGCTAAGCATTGTTGTGGTGGTGTAATCTTGGGTTTCGAACAATTATTTGTTGAGACCGGAATCAAAAAGAGAGGAACGGACGAAGAACAAAAAATTGAATCTTTAAATACGGTATTAATTCCTACACCTTGGAATCATTTGGAAGCTGGTATTCTATTCGGACTTAAATTACCATTGTTAATTTTTAAAGAGGATGGTATTGCTGGTGGCGTCTTCGACGTAGGAATTACTGATGTTTTTGTTCAGAAGATGCCGCCAATAAAACCAAGCAAAGCTAAAATTGAAGAATTAAAGCAGGTATTTCTCAAATGGCAAGGAGAAGTATGCAGGATATACTATGATTGAAGGTATAAAGAAGATACTTGGTTACTTCTATATTTTTTATCAACCTTTCTCGTATGTTTCTTTTCTCAAAATGCTTTTTTCTAAAAAAGATTTCATGCATCCTTCTTCTTGAAAGTGATTATTTCCAGTAATCCTTTTTAATATAGGGATTCAATTCGAGAATTTGTTAGACCGAGATTTAATTAGAATTTAGCATGAAAATTTTGTATTTTTCATTTGTCTGAGCCTGTTATTCGAAGAATCTCATGTTCGTTTTAAGCTCAAATGCTTTGGAGTTAAATTGTTGTGTTTCTATTTAAAGAAAATCAAAAACTTATTTATTTGTAAAAAGCCACGAGTAATGAAGTAATTGAAGAAAATCAAAAGGATAAGTTCTCAATGGAAAAAAAAGAATTTAAAGTTGTGGTAGCTGGAGACGTTACTGTCGATTGGTTTATCTACCCTGTCGAAGCCAGTGACGAAGGTGAAAATTGGCGTTTACACGAAGTATTTCATGCAGATGTACTACCTGGTGGGGCAGAGTTATTGACCAATTTCATTAAACAATACATAAATGAGGACTGCATATCAGCCACAGTTGAAGGGCCGAATTTACTAGAAAAACAAGACTTGCGCAAGATATCACCGGATGAAGTAATTCACTCAAATGCAGTTTTAGAAAACTATAAAATTTCAGGCGATAAAGACATTAAAGTTTTACGCATAAAAAAACCTCTTGGATACATTGGACCCTCAGAGAAAAAGTTGCCATCTAAACTCCCAGAACCATATCAAAAAAGAGCAAATATCATTGTGCTCGATGACGCAGGGAATGGATTTAGAGAGATGTCTGATCTATGGCCTAAAGCTTTAGGTTTTGACTTTGATCCAATTATTGTATACAAGATGAGTCTTCCTCTAGTCAAAGGTAGTCTATGGAATAAAATAATTGAGACACCTCGAGAGAATCTTGTTGTTATCATAAATGCGAATGATTTAAGAAGTACAACAGGAATTCAAATAAGCAAATCCCTATCATGGGAACGTACCGCCAAAGATTTTGTATTCCAACTCCAAAAGTCAGATGTACTTAATTCATTGAATCATTGCCCCTATCTTATTGTATTGTTTGGTACTGAAGGAGCTATTCTCTATCGTACCAGAGAAATTGGTGTCGATAATGCCATTATTATCTTTGATCCGTCTTTACTTGAAGATGCTTTTGCATCAAACATTGAAGGGAAAATGATAGGACTCACATCAATTTTTACCGCAACTCTGGTCAAACAACTGATAAAAGAAGGTTTAGTCGGGCTTATTGCTGGAGTCAGGCAAGGACTTGCTAATTCGCGCGCACTCCTTGAAATAGGATATAATAAAATTAATGGAATCGAGTATCCGGACTTTAAAAAGATTTTGGAAAAAAGTAACTCATATACCTATGTTTTGAGCTCAATTAAACCGCCTGAAAATCTAAGAAGTGCAGATCCCAAATTCTGGAGAATCCTTGATCATAAAACAGGCCATATTCGGCAGCTTGTTGCAAGGGATATCGTTCGAAAGGGAAAGACCAAGGGGTTGGAGAGCATACCGATTTGTAAATTTGATGATTTTGAAACATTCGATCGTGCTGAGATTGAAAGTTATAGTTCGATTAAGGAACTAATAGTCGAATTTCTTTTGAACCAGAAACCAAAAAATCCTCTCTGTTTTGCTGTCTTTGGACCTCCAGGTTCTGGCAAATCTTTCTGTGTCAAGCAAATAATCAAGAGTATTGATTCAAATGGAGACAGACTTAAGTATATATCCTTTAATATTTCCCAATTTGGTAACTATCAAGATTTGGTCAATGCATTTCACATTGTGAGGGATGTATCTCTTTCTGGAAAAACACCATTTGTCTTTTTTGACGAATTTGATTCAGCTTATGAGCGCCAGTCTTTAGGTTGGTTGAAATATTTCCTGGCCCCAATGCAAGACGGGGAGTTTAAAGAAGGAGATAGTATACATCCTATAGGAAAAGCGATTTTTGTATTTGCTGGCGGAACAAGATATACGTTTGAGAATTTCGTTCAAAACTTTGAAGACAATAGCTCAGCTGTCAATCTGATCTCACCTGAAAATCTGAAAGCTAATAAAGTCTCTATCAAACACACTGAAACTGAAGGTATAGACAATAAAATTGAAGATCCAGAATTGAAATTTAGGGATGCAAAGGGCCCTGATTTTGTTAGCAGGCTACGAGGGTATATTAATGTCATGGGCCCAAATCGACAATGCTCAAAAGATGATGATGATGATGCATTCGTTATCAGAAGAGCACAGCTTTTAAGAAAATTCCTGGAGGATGAACTGACAGCTTCCGGTCTTTTCAACTCAAAACGAGAGATAAGTATTGACAACGGAGTACTGCGGGCAATGTTAAATGTGACTAAATACAAGCATGGCACTCGTTCAATGAAAGCTATTATAGAAATGAGTCGTCTAGCAGGTAAAAATCATTTTGATCTTTCAGCCCTTCCAGTTAAGAAACAGCTTGATATGCACGTAGATGCCGAAGAATTCCTTTTTTTGACGAAAAAAGAACGATATCAATCAATGCTTCTACTAAAAGATTTACCTGATCTAGATTTATCTGAATCTAAAGAGGTTCCATACCGTAGCAGAGAAGAGGCTATTATAGAATCTATTGCCAAACTGATGTATGAAAACTTCAAGAATCGCCTAGATGAAGAGGACAGAGAATCAGACAACGAAATTACATTTAAGGACTTCATAGATGCGGCTGAGGATATTCCCAACAAACTTTGGACAATTAATCAAAGTATCCGAAAGATAAAAGGAAAGATACCAAATACACCTGACATTACTGATAATGAACTTGATTTATTAGCTCAACTAGAATACGAGCGATTTTGCCGAAATCAGAGAATTAGAGAATCAGATAGCAAAGAAAGTAAGATTTGTGAAAGCTTTACTCCACTGCTAACTTTTTTTAAAAAGCGAGATAAAAAGATAGAAAATGTTTTTCGAGAGTTTATCTCTGAAATTCCTATGATACTTCAAGAAGCTGGATATGAAATATATCGTCTGAAAAAGATCAAGGAAATTAATAATCCAGAAATTGTCAATCATCTTGCCCGACTAACACTTCGAAAAGTTGGACCTGACATATATCGATTGGAGGAGATTGGGGAAATTAACGATTTTGAAATTATCGACAGTCTTGCTCGACTTCTCCATAATAAATATATTGAAGAGAGAATGAAGAAAGAAGATACTCTTGAGACGAACTCATCTTTAGTTGAGTTTGATGCTCTGCCACAAGACCTCAAAGAGGCAAACTTTGATAACGCAAGAACGATCCCTGAAAAGCTGAAAAGCATTGGCTATGATATTAGGTGCTTTCAACAGGGCAATGAAAATAATGAAATAAATCTGACAGAAAAAGAAATTGAAAAAATAGCAGAAATGGAGCACAGTCGTTGGGCCTGGCAAAAGAAAATGCAAAGATGGGTTTACAAAAAGGGTGAGAAAGATCCTGAGATGAAAACCAGTCCATACATTGTTCCGTGGAAAAAACTTGAGCCTGATATAAAGGATAATGATCGCAACACTGTCTGTCTCATTCCAAAGCTTCTCAAAGAAGCTGGGTACGAAGCTTACAAGCCTGATCCAGAAAAAAATGGTTGAAGCTAATTTAATGAAGGCAGTAATCTGAGAATGCATAATTCGGTTAAAATGCTAAACACACGAGATGTGTTCTCTTTTATGTCAATATTTAAGATTAAATCGGAAAAATCAATATAAGTGATATTGGATGTTGTGAATAAAATTCGGTAACCGAATCCAAATGGAATGAAAATTAAAGTGCCTGCACAGATTAGCAGGATTTCATGATATGTGAAAGACTTCTAGATCAAAAGCTGGAGTTACCTATAAATCGTATACAAGCCAATCTACTATGGAGTACTTCCCAGAGCGCTCTAAGTATCAAAAGAAGTCAAATAGATAGGAGTGGTCAAATGAAAAGACTATACAGATCAAGGACTAACAGAATTATTGCAGGGGTATGTGGCGGCATAGCCGAATATACTAATATCGATCCAACAGTTGTAAGGCTGCTTTGGTTGCTCGTGTCTTTAATTTGGGGAGCAGGAATAGTTGCTTATATTATAGCATTGATCATAATTCCTGAAGAGCCGTGATACTATCATAAGGGATCCGATATATTTCCCGAATCACGTAAACCTTTCCTGCTTTCAACAGCAATTTTAAAAAGTCCTTAAAAAAGTTATTAAAAAAGTTTCCCGAGATCTTCGGGAAATTTGCTACATTATTAACTCTTTGCTGTCCTCTAATAGTTAACTGTCTGCTATCCTTTAATAGCTTAAAGCCGGATCACTTTTCTGAGTTAAAAAGCTGATCTACAAACCAATCGGGGTCAAACTTTCTCAAATCTTCATATTGCTGTCCAATTCCAAAAAAGAGGATGGGTTTGCCTGTTATATAAGCGATGGAGATAGCTGCCCCTCCTTTGGCGTCAGCATCTATTTTTGTCAGGATGGACCCGTCAATTGGCACGGCTTCATTGAACTGGGCAGCCCTCTCGACTGCGTCGTTCCCTGCGACTGCTTCATCTACAAAAATTATGAGGTCAGGAGTGCTTACCCTGCAGATCTTTTCCATCTGCGACATAAGGTTCAGGTTAGTGTGCATGCGGCCAGCAGTGTCCGAAAGCACGAAATCTATTTTGTGGGCTTTTGCGTACTGGACAGCATCGTAAATGACTGCTGCGGGATCGGCTCCGGCCTGGTGCTTAATCATTTTTACTCCCAGCCTGCTTGCATGGATTCCAAGCTGGTCGATGGCGCCTGCCCTGAAAGTATCTCCTGCAGCCAGGACTACGGAATAATCCGACTTGAGCAGCCTGTGAGTTAATTTTGCAATAGAGGTTGTTTTTCCTGTTCCGTTAATTCCGACAAAAACGATGTGGACAGGCCTTTCTATGTGTTCGACGTACTCGTCAAAGTCAATTGTGTTAGCAGATACGATATCCAGAATGGCTTTTCTCAAAGCTTCCTCAACTATTTCTCCCGTATCGCTGCCAATCCGTCTTGTAGTACCTGCGAGCTGTTTTTTCACGGATTCCACAATTGCCTCAGAAACCGAAAGAGCAAGGTCACTTTCAAGAAGACCCATTTCAAGTTCCCAGAGAGGCTCCTCAAGATCTTTTTCACTCAGGTAAACCTCCCGATTGAATACTAGAGCTTTTGCTTTTTGTGCAAGCCCGACCTTCGAAGAAACTCTTTTGAAGAATGATTTTTTCTCTTCAGGTTTTTTCTCTTCCCGTAATTTTTCGTTCTCAATTTTAATCTGGGCTTCTTTCTTTCTCTCTTCAACCTTTCTCTTGTAATCTGCCTTTTTCTTTTCCTCTGTTTCAGCGGTTACAGGCTTAGTTACAGGCTTAGTTACGGGTTTAGTTACTGCAGGCTCTGCAGGTTCGATTTCTTCAGGACTTTCCTCTTTCAGGGGCGTTTTATATTTTGTTTCTTCCAAAACAGGTTCAATTTCTTCTTCAAAATCTTCTTCAAATTCATCTTCAAATTCATCTTCAAATTCATCTTCCTCTAGCACAGCTTCATCTACCGGCTCGACATCTACTGCTTTCTTGTCAATCGTCCCGATGAGCGCTTTTTTAAAACTCCCAAGTTTCTCTTTAAATTTGTTGAACACAGATTCCATCCCTGAGAGATTCAGTAAAAAGTAGATAATTATTAATTTAATAAAAATGTTTCACTCTTAATTAATGTTCCACTCTTAATTAATGTTCCACTCTTAAATAATGTTCCACTCTTAAATTAATTATTGAACCGATTGTTCAGGCAGTTCTCTAAAGGTGATTCGAATTCTTTTTCAGGCCGGGTTTTTTCAGGCCTGGCCAGCTTGCTGAATTCTTGTAGCTTCAGCTTCCAGTGCCTGCATTCCCTGTGCGAATTTAGTCAGTGAAGCATTCATTTGTTCGAGAAGTTTCGTAAGCTGCTCTTTGCGGCGGTTCAGGGTCTCAATAGCTTCATCTGCAGTTTTTTCTGCGCTGATGCCTGATCCCAGATTCACAAT
>Ga0182021_10008286_pt1 | contig 12316 bp, 14 predicted proteins | sample 612E3MmetaG_FD_120493 | JGI IMG/M metagenome (GOLD analysis project Ga0182021, IMG submission 120493) | Permafrost microbial communities from Stordalen Mire, Sweden - 612E3M metaG (Illumina Assembly) | ecosystem: Environmental > Terrestrial > Soil > Wetlands > Permafrost | place: Sweden...
CAGCGTTCTCGATTGCAAAGCCGATAATCTGGCAAATCATAGCAATTTGTCCAGGTGTCACGGCGGTTCCCGTGGGTAAAGACATCACTCGCCGCGTCAAACGCCTGGTCTCCGGCAGCAACAGCCCGGCATGGGGGAAGTAAGATCGATAGGGCTCCATCTCATGACAGCCGGGATAGAAATAGCGCCGGGCCAGGACGTTCTCGGCGTGGAGGACGCGTACCAGATCGTCGCGACTGATTCCGGCTGTCTCTTCATCTACCTCGACGATGATGTACTGATAGTTGCAACGCTCGGTCTCATCATAGATAATGAGCTGTACGCCTAGTATGTCTTGTAAGCCGGCTCGATAGGCGGCGTAGTTGCGGCGGTTGGCGGCGATGAACTCGTCCAGCGACTCCAACCCGGTGAGGCCCATGGCCGCCGAAACCTCGCTCATCTTGCCGTTGGTGCCGACATAGATTACGGTGTCATAGTCAGCGAAGCCAAAGTTCTTCATCAGGCGCATCTTAGCGGCCAGGTCGTCGTCGTTGGTCACCACCGCTCCGCCTTCGAAGGTATTGAAGAACTTGGTGGCATGGAAACTGAAGACTTCGGCCTGGCCAAAATTGCCGATCATGTGGCCCTTGTAGGAGTTGCTAAAGGCATGGGCGGCGTCGAACATCAGCTTCAGATTGCGACGTTCTGCGATTTCGCCCAGGGCTTCAATGGCGCACGGCCGCCCCCACACATGCACGCCAATGATGCCGGTGGTGCGCGGGGTGATCATGGCTTCTACTTTGACCGGGTTCAAGTTGTGGGTGGCGGGGTCCACATCGCAGAAGACCGGCGTGATCTCCTGCCGCTGCAGCGCGTGGGCCGTGGCGATGAAGGTAAAGGAAGGGATGAGCACCTCGCCGTGCAGTTCCAGGGCGCGGATGGCAATCTCCAGCGCCACGGTGGCGTTGCACATGGCGACACAATGCTTGACACCCAAAAAATCCGCGATGCGCTTCTCTAACTCCTGCACGAACAAGCCGTTGTTGGTCAACCAACGACGGTCCAACAAGTCGTTGATGCGATCCAGCAGCGCCCCGCGGTCGCCGATGTTGGGGCGACCGACATGAAGGGGCGCAGCAAAAGCTGGCTCACCTCCCAGTATGGCCAACTCGTAAATTGACTGCATCCCTCCCGCCTTACCCTGCGCCGACCTGTCCATAGCAACCTACCCCTTCTGACACAACAAGAATATACTTGAACACAGATCTGGATACTGTTGTCCCAGTTCGTAGCAGGCGTCCAAGTATTCTCTGGAAATGATGTCGGTCTTCAGTAATCTGTCCCACTGGAAATTGGCGAGGGCTTTGAAGAAGATGCCAGACCTATGGATAACCTTCAACCCTCCCGCCCTCGAATCTCGTTCAAGCGTGTCAAGTGCGTATGTGATTCTGTGACCATGGGCGGCTTCAGCGCCTGTCACGGCGCAATTGTGGCTGATCAGCCCCATCTTGACTGCGATTTGCCTTGACGGTGCATTGGCGTTTGGGCACACTAAAAATAGCCTTCCTTCATCCGAAAGCCACTCTTCGTTGATTCTTCTTAGCAGGGCAACCGGGTTATCGATATGTTCCAGTACGTGGGTTAAGATAATGTTGTCATATCTGACTGGCAGGTTGGCGTTCTCGAACAGCGAGTTAACAAGCTTTACTCTATCTCCGAACCGCTCCCCGGATTCCCGGATGGCTTCGGCGGAGGCCTCAATACAGGTGATATCGGCAAAAAATGGTAACAGCCTCTGTGTGAAATCACCCTTGAAACTCCCTAGCTCGAGGCAATTCCCCTGTTTGAAAAATGGCCGGAACGATCTTATCATGAAAGGGTGCATCACGTCGAAATCGAAATCGTATGCATACTTGTGATCAGGGGTATCCTGTAATTCCTTGTTGTAGTCTCTATTGTTTGGCATGTTTCGCGCTCACTGAGTGGATTGTCTGTGGAACTTTCGCTCCATCAGCAGGTTCTCTCCGAATTCGTCTACCACCTTGAAGCCAGCCTTTGAATATAGTTTGATAGCCGCGCTGTTTTCTTGCGTCACTTCGAGCCTGATCCTGATAAAACCAAGGTTTCGTGCAGATTCCAGGCACATCTCCAGCAAGCTGGCTGCTATGCCCTTACCCATGTACTCCTTCAGGACACTCACATTTGTAATGAAGCCAGTCTGATTGCTCGCATCATTGAGATAGGCGTTGATCATTCCCACAAGAACGTCGCCCTGCCACGCCTCGAATGATACTGACTTCTCAAACATCTTTCTGGAGTATTCAAGAAGATTGATTCTCGAACTCAATGGGGGTGAAAAATTGCCATCACACGCCTTCAGGTGTGAATAGACTTGCTCTATTGAAGCAGTCGTGACTTTGTACTTCAGAGTCATCTGGTAGTTCTCAGTCGGGCCAGACCGAATCCGTACCGACCAAATTCGTTGCCATTGTACAAAAGGTAAATGTCCTCATCACACTCGAAGACGTGGGGATAACACAGCATGTTGGAGTCCCAGTCACCTTCCGTCACATTAATGCCAACGTTGGAATCATCCCTGATCCAGTTCGCCAAATCGGTAGAGTAAGCATAACCAATTCTGTAACTCCTATCTCGGTTGTTCCTGAAGTCAAATGACTGCCTGTAGCAGAAGTACAGGTGGTACCTGTCTGCCAACCTGATAATCGTCGGGAGCGCCTGGCTCTCATTAGGAAACTTGTCATCGATGATCTGCCTGCTATCTCTGCGCCACGAAATTCCGTCCTCTGAAACCGCATGACTGATCTTGTAGATGCGATCCGGGGCTGACTCCGCCGAATACTGATTCCAATGAACGCCATAGATGTACCACATGTGAAACCGACCTTCGAAACAGTGGACGAAGGGATCGCCCACGAGAAAAGGTTCGTGCAGAGAAGAGGTTAGAATAGGTCCGTCCCCCAGTTTCTTGAAGGTTAGGCCATTGTCGGTGCTGACAGCGAATCCTACACTGGTGTCAACGGAGACTGATACCTTCCGATTCCAACCGCATGTATAGGCATAGATTTTGTCACCATGTCTCACAATGTTCATCGGAAAGATTCCGTGCTCGTCAAAACAACCCAGGCCTCCCAGTTCGATCACAGTGTCGGTGGAGATTTGCAGGATATTCTTGAAGGTCTTGTCCATATCAACGAAAGAAATATGACTCAGGAACTTGCCATTCCCCGGATCTTTTTTTCGCGTCGAGAAGTAGATTCTTACAAAGTCATCAAAGACAAGGGCCTGGGGCGACTGGGCATACTCCCTGCAATCGTTAAACAGTTGATGCTCCGTCGGATCAAATATCTTCCCCATCTTTTCCCATATCATATGAATAATCTCCCGGCGATCACGCCAGAACTCCATCAAGTCGGGCAGCGCCAAATCCGTAACGTCCGACTTGATTTCCAAGGTAAAGCAGGTATACAGTGCCGTCGAGTTCAAGAACATGGGGATAGGCGAGCATTTCGGAATCCCACCCATTCTCTGAAACATCGATCCCGACCAGCAAGTCGTCCCTGGTCCAATTCATCAGGTCATCAGAAAAGGCATAGCCGATTCGGTAGCTTCGATCCTTGTTCCTTCTGAAATCTGAAGCCTGCCTGTAACAAAAAAACATATGGTACTTTCCCCGGGCAAAGATGACGTCCGGACTTGCCTGTGCTTCATCCTCGCCTAGCCTGTCCGGGATGATATCCTTGTGCAGTTTTGTCCAATTGATACCATCCATTGAGGAGGCCATTCTTATCTTGTAGATTGGTTCTGGTTTACCGTTGGCAATCTTCCAACTCCTGCCCGCTATGTACCACAGGTACCAGGTGTTACCATATCTCCTTACCTTTGGACCGCTCAAAATGAAAGGCTCATCCGGCGAATACGATAGAATTGGCCCTGTGCCAATCTTCTTGAATGTCTCGCCGCCGTCCTTACTCACAGCATACCCGATTGCTACGTTGAACGGTACTGACTCACATCTTGTCCAACCGCCATAATAAGCATGAACATCCTTGCCGTCCCGTATGACGGACACGGGATACGTTCCGAACTCATCGAATGTCCCCAATTCTCCCAGTTCCAGAATCGGCTTTGGACTCACTCGCAATATCCTGAATAGATTGCCCCTGCTCAAATCGATATAAGCGCAACGGCTCACATATTGTCCAGTCGCGTCAGGTTTTGGACGACAACTAAAGTACACCCTGACGAAATCATCAAATATCAAGCATGAAGGGGCCTGCGCAAATTCATGCATCCACGGAATATTCTTGAATTCAGTTGGATCGAAGATCTTCCCAAGTTTTTCCCATTTGAACATCAGACACCCCTCAACGTTGTGACGATTGACCCTACATCAATCTAGATTCCTACACGAGATCGTAATCTCCAAGCATTTCAAGAATACTTTCCCTTGAGCAGTTCATCATAACGTCGATGATCGACAGGCCTGGCATAAATTCAGCGGTAGATTGCTGGTAGAGATTCAATCTCGGTTTGAGGAACGAGAGCTGTATCCCATTTTCCTGGAATCTCTCCTTCGAGTACAGATCCATCCCGCCGATCGGGTTGATATAGTGCGTGCTCCCCAGCGTCATGTTGATCGAAATCACACGGCTCTCCGCCGCCAGCGACTTGTTGAAGGTCAGCTCCGACGAGACAAGGATTTCCGTCCCGATTCCCAGATACCGACAGATCTTGCTGAGTGACGAAATATTGAGACCAGAGACATTCCTCTCGGGGTTTCCAAGCACGTCAGCCACCAACGCCCGAACTTCGGTGAAGTAAGGAGCCTTCGAGTACGACTGATCGATGTTTCTCAGTAACTTTTTGGCCTCAGCTTCGAAGGCGTTCGTGTAGAATCTTTCATTGATATTCTTAGAATAGTCGTCGTGCTTCACGCTGAAGACAAAGGGAAATTTCCGATCATGGACGACGACATAGTTCCGATTAATCCAACCTTGCCGGATGTACTGGACATCGTCGTGCACAACGAACTTATCGCAGGCCGAGATCAACTGAAAGTAACCCATATATGGAAAAAGGTAAGGCTGCATCAGTCCGATCTTCATGTTTTCCACCACGTCAGTTGGACTTCGATTTCATCAACGGCAGGCCTGTAGCTGGTCGCTATCTGACCAACCGAAAAGCGCGACAGAATAAAGAAGAAGCAGTATTTCTGTACTCACCAATAGGCTCCATTTTCCATCTGGAGGTGATTGTCTGGCGTTTCCTCCGGCAACGGCCGAACCCAATACTCGTTCATCAATCTCATGACATCCGGGTTATGATCCCATCGCCGGCCACAAATGCCAAAGAACAGCTGCAATGCACCGCCAAGGTGAATGCCCTGCTTGCCAAGCTTCTTTGCATGCACAGCAAGTGGCAGTGAGTAAGCACTGGCGCCGATGAGTGCAATATCAAAACACTTGTCGGACATCTCTGTTTCTAGAGCGTGGAGCGTCTCAAACCAATCCTGATGTTTGGGCGCCATTAGCGAATGGTGATATGGAACTCGCACACAATCAAGCGTGAACTGCGGCATGACCTGTGTTTCTGCCCAGATTCTGGTTAGATGAAGATGCTGGCTGCAAATCGTGTCACAAAACGGCGAGATTGCCAGAATCCGCTTGCCTGCAAGGGCATTCCACCAGGGAGTTTCACGCTGGTAGGGCTCTAGTGCAAGAAGATCTACCAATCCAGAATTTGGACAGTATCGGTTAACAATTCCCGGTTCACCATGATTGAACCAGACAGACATCAATGTAACCTCCGGTAGTACCTCATCCAGCATATACCGACAATAGCGGGTGTACATCCAATAACTGGCAGGAAAGACAATACAATTGGCACTAGTCTGCCAGTAGTACGCTGAGCGTCCTGCGGCATCGACCTTTCCTTTGGTGACCAGATATTTCCGAATCGCCAGCGTTTCGCCCGAACCCAGCTTGCCAATCGCCTGAGGTTCGCCGCTCATCAGCGCTTCAGAGATGCGCAGATTGCCGGCCTCCCCGCGATAGATGTGCCGACCGATGTAGGCCCAACTATTGACCCGGCGAATCACGTCCCGCACCGTACGAGAACTCTTGAGCTTGCGCAAAAAACGCTGGTACATGCAGCCTCTTTCGAAGGTCAGGATATTTCGACCGGTTCAGGCGTCACCTTGATGTGAACGTGCTGGTGCCGGGCCCGATTGATATAGCCGTAGATCATCAGGAGCCGGGCGAGCCGCCCTAGCAGCGAGGCCCCGATCACCCCGTTGAGACCCAGGCCAGCGGCGATCGCTGCAAGACCTAAGGCCGCAAAAATACCCAGCCCGACAAATGTTACGATATTCTGCGCCAAAGTGTCGCCCGTCGCTACGAGCAAGACATACGGCATCTCTAACATTGTAAAAGGCAGATATAGAAGCGCCAGACCCATGGCAGGGATCGCTTCTACGTACTTGGGCATCAGGACTGGCACGAACAACTGTAGTCCAATTGCCCCACCCACGACCAAGAGCAGCATTCCTGGCATGCTCCACAGAAGTGGTTTACGACATATTCTGAGACCTGCATCGACACTCTCCGTCCGGCCAAATTCTTCAATAATCCTTGGCGTATAAACTGCAACAATCGCCTGAGGTACATGGTTAGCCACCTGTAGGATCATAAAGGCCATTGTCGAGAAACCAAGGGCGACCACACCGAGTTCTTTCCATACCAGGGTTGTTATGAGGAGACTCCAACCTACAGTCGAGCCATATCCAGCGATGAACATGGGCACGCCTTCTTTAACTAAATCAAACCATTTCCTCCAATTAAATCGCCAGTGAATTTTCAGGGGGCGATGAATATGCAGATAGATCAGGCTGGCCAGCGACGAACACCCCGTTCGCATTGCCATAGTTACATAGGGCCATATTAAGTAGAAGGGGAGAAGGGCCAACCCGACAAGACTACTGAGTAATGAGCCTTTTGCCAGATCAATGAAGTCGTGTCCGGTTCGGTACGTTGCACTCAGATAGCCTCCGTAGAAAGTGCTGGCGATTACCACAACCTGAACACCCCAGCCTAGTGAGTCCCTCCAGTTTCCCTGGGCAAGCGTCCATATACTCAGGGCTGCAAAAACCGTTGCACTAAGTATCGCCACCGCAACGTACCAACCCTGTGCAATCTCAGCTATTTCTATGGCCCGATCGCGTTGACCCTTTCCAATATAATAAGGATACCGACGGTGTAATGAGTCCCATACTCCCAGCCCCAGAAAGAACACGTAGCCGCTAGCGATGCCAAACTGGTTGAAGTATCCCAGATCATCAGGGCTAACAAAGCGGGCTTGCACCAATGCTCCGACGATTGCAATCGCCATGGCAAACAGATTTCCACCTGCCAGCATGGAAATTGACCGCACGGCTGGAGACGCAAGTGCCTGCCGCACTCGCCATCTCATGGTCGCAGTGAGTGAAAGATGTTCCATGCTGACCCTAAATAGTTATGCTTTGCCATCGATGCCCGCCATCCCATTGGCTTGCTGCCATGAATCAATAGATCAATTTCAATTCCTTCTCGCATGAACAACTCCGGAGTTTTTGGCAGCCACAGCCCTTTGGTTAATCTACGAATAGAGGCTTCATAGCTGAATATCAGGTTGCTGCCTTCGTCGGCTATAACACTAAAGATCATTCTGCTAGACAAAATCAACGGACACGCCAAACCTGATGGTGTCGATAACTTTGGCGCAGGACAGTCTTAGTTTCTTGCCGGTCTGGCCCTGATGTCACCAGTGGCCAAAATGGGCGTGTCACAATTAAGATAAGCACGGTCTGTGTACCTTCTCCGAAAGGATTGGTGACGACGCATACCACCAATAGCACCACTGATGTCAATGCTAGCAGAGTTTCCCACCTGCGATCCTTCAAAAAACGCAGCCCGGCAGTGACCAGCATGACCAAAACCACACCAGCAAACGCCCCTCCCCCGCCCAACAACCCATAGGCCCCAAAATTATCTAAGAACAATGAATGGCCTCCCACGTAAGGGCTGAGTCGTATACTGCCGCCGCCCATGCCCAGGAATGGTTCAGCCAGAAAACTTTTGATCGAAATATCTGCCAGCAACACGCGCGATACGGCGACATTATTCCCTGCATACCCGCCGCCCTCAAAATTGGTTAACAGGTTTTCGATACGACTATAACTGGCACCGAACAGCGGATTGTCGCGTGTTGCCGAATACCCCAATACCACTGACCCCAGGATAATGAGAACGATAACCATGGCCGTCAGTCGATGCAGCCCTTTAACCGGAAACAATAACACGAGGCCGCCAATCACGCCACCCGCGATGGCCAGCAAACCGATTGGCGTGGCAAACGAGGCAATGGACACGGCTATGCCCGTTAAAATTGCGGCTACCAACAGCAGCACTCGCAGCCAACCGCGCTCGGCCACGGCCCGCCAGATGAGCATCGGCAACAACATCGTCCATAGTGCGTATATGCCCTGATTGCCAAACTCCCAGGCACCCTGCAACTCTGCCCACATCTCGCGGGCGATAGCTACCGTGCTGGATAGTTCGCTGATAGTAACTAATGCCTGCAGCCCCAACATCAACGCCAGCGCAATCTGGAAAGCGCGACAAGCGGACTCATCTCGAAAAAAGCCGACTGCGAAATAGACGCCGATCACCAGCACGATCGGGCTTATCATCAACCGCCAATCGCTCAGCCCGTTACCCCGCAACCATATGTTGAGGACAGCGCCCACACCATACCACACGGCAAACAGCACCAACCATTTATTCTCAGAAACCCCTTCGCGTACCGCTCGCTTCACCCGGCCTAATGAATCTTCCCGCTGCCCGGCCATGACGGCCAGACCCATCACCAGAAAGAAACCCACAAAGCCCCTTAGTAATAGGCCCAGCACTGGAACAACCAGCGAGATAAAGGCCAGACTTACCAACCTGAAAAACCAGGTGTTGGCTAGCGCAACTGGCGGTGGTTGACCGCCAGCCCAATAGTTCGGCTTTCTATATTTGCCTGCTGTGCGCATCCCGGGCTTAATCATTCGGACCTACCGGCTTGAACCGCATTGCTCAACCTGTTTCGCTTTTCGACTGCGGAGCGCGCTCTCATTCGCGCCAGCACTGCGCGCCGCAGCATAAGCCTGAGCTGCACTAGCGCACTGCCTTTGCGCCAAACGCCAATCGCCCAGTTCCAGCCACCAGGTGGCGGGTGGAGAATCCAACTTAGTGATGGCTCGCATTTGCCACATGTCGGCCAGTTCCGGCTGATTCAGACCCGTAGACCAGACTTGTGCCAGAACATGCATGACTGAAGCATCATCCGGGTTTCGCTCCAAAGCCAATTCCAGGTTACGCCGCGCGTTCTCAAACTCTTGCATCCGAAAGTAGGTCAATCCAAGATAGTAATACGGGCGGTCGTATTTGGGATCAGCGTCCCGGGCTAGACTAAGATATTGCAGTGCCTGTTGATAGTCGCCCCGATTTGAATAACCCAAACCTAAATCGGCATAGGCAACAGATGGATAGGGCGTAGCCCCAACTGCCTCTTCATAAGCCGTGACAGCCTGATCCCATTGAGATGTTTTCTCCCAGGCGCGTCCGGCAGATAGCCAGTACTCATACGGATCTGCACTCAGCTTCGCGCCCTGCGTGTAAGCCTCTGCGGCTGCCATCCACTCACTGGCAGATTGATCCAACTGAGCGGTCGCCCACCAGTAGTCGGCGTCGGCGGGCGAGAGACCATCCACCATCTTGTGCCACACCGCTTGAGCCTGTGCCACCTGCCCCTGTCGCTCAAACTGAACTGCCAACGCCGAGGCGCTTCTATGCTGTAAGGCCAAGTCAAACGCTTGTCTATACCATATCTGTGACGCCGGTTGATTTCCCGCATCTCGCAGATTGACAGCTTGATGATAGGCTTGTTCAGCCAGTATCAGGCGTAATTCTGACGGTACCAGATCTACTTCACCCACTCTGGCCAATTCATAGCCGGCAAATGGCTCGCCGCCTTGCACAGCCTGTTGCCAATAATGGATAGCCTCGTTACAATCACCCTGCATCCACAGAGCTCGTCCCAAATGTGTTTGAAGCCTGGGCGGAGCGCTCGCCTGCACAACGCCACTTTGCAGCAAGTTAATCACCGCCGTCATCTCGGCCAGCGGTTGGCAGGGCGGATGAATCAGTTGACCATGGTGGACAAGCCAGGCAGGCAACAACTGTTTCAAAGCCATGTTTTGAGACCAGACAGACTCGATTGCACCGCCTCGTACCACCAGCGTAAATAAAACGATTACAGCCAGCAACCCTAGTCTCTGACGATTCATATACGACTGCCTGAGCATCTGGGCCTACATTCGGTCGCCGCGCCATAATGCTTCGTCAACGCAGTGGGAACCGATAAACTGGGTTAGACTTTGCCCTTATCCGTGGCCGCGATCACCGCGCCGCCATCAACACATTCAGCGTGCCCGTCACGTTGACTTCATTCGTCGTCAACGGATCCTGCACCGAGCGCTGCACCGAAGGCAATGCCGCTTGATGCAGCACGTAATCCACGCCCTCCATCGCCCGCTGCACCGTCGCCAGATCGCGGATGTCGCCTTCAATCAACTCCGCCTTCCGCGTTCCGAATTCCACCTCCTGCAAGTTTTCTCGTCGCCCGGTGCTAAAGTTATCCAGCACGCGCACCTGCTCGCCGCGCCGCAGCACTTCGTCGACGATGTGGGAGCCGATAAAACCGGCTCCGCCTGTAATGAGATAAGTCGCCGTCATAACCTCACCTTTCACGCTTCACCCGCTGCAGCGCAGCGCTGTCTCAGGCGGCCTGTAACACGCGCTGTTCATCTTGAATGATGCTGGCTGGCCTGGGCGTTGGCAGAGGGACGCTCAACGCCCGTTCTCGCCAGAGCGCCAGGTGTTCCTCGATCCCCCCGGTTGCTTCGCGCGCCAGATTCTACTTCAATCTGCCCGGTTCGCTAAACCGCAGCGTCTCAACCTCACGTGACCCTCCAGACAAACGGGTTGCGGCCCCGCCGACGGCCGAGTCCGCAACCCGCCCCTCACACCGGTTAGCTCTTCGTTTCCGTCTTCGTCGCCGCGTGGCCGGGGCGATCCGTCGCCGTCACCGTGATGCGCACTGCCGTGCCTGTCGGCGCCGCCGCCGTCGCCGTGTACAGCCAGCGACCGCTGCCGGGCGGCGTCTGGGTGGCCGCGCCCTCTTCCACCGCCGTGCCATCGGCCTGCGTAATCGCCACCTTCACCGCTGTCACGTCAAAGTCGTCGTGTGCGCGGGCCGTAATCACGTCGCCCACCCGCCCGGCGTACGCGCTCACATCCACCTCGTCCACCGACGGCGCGTTGAAGAAATCCGCCACGGTCAAACTAAAGACCGGCTGTCCCTTCGCCTTCGCCGCCTCTTCGTAGATGGTTTTAGTCGCCGGGTCCGCCATCACCAGCTTGCCGTACAGCGCCGCCTGGCGGAACTTCTCTCGCACGGCCGTCTGCGCCTCAGTGGGCGCCACGCCCGTCATGTCCGGCCTGCGCGCAATCACCGTCTCGCCCAGCACCTCTTTGAAGACCAGATCGCCTACCTTGCCCCGCACCTGCTCGATGATTGGATTCGTCTTGACTTTTGCCATGGGAACTCTCCTTGAAAAGTGGATTGTGACAAACTAAGACAGAGGCCGTTTGCACCCGTTCGCGGGGCCGCCTCGGTCATCCTGCTTAGATCCTTCTTACATCCTTCTTACATCCTTGCTAATCTGTCGGTCACAGTCGCACCGGCTGACCTGCATGATACAACCGGCGCCCGGCGCTGTCAGCCGTGCTTTTACCCGTTTTCGCCTGCCCTTTGTCACTACGTTGTCAACTTGTTCATCACCACGCCGCTGACGCGCGCCCCGGCCTGGTCCATTGGCTGCCGCGCACTTTAGCCCACCACACCCGCCGGTCGTCAGTCAGCGTGCCGGTGCCGATCTGGCCCAAGCGATAGACCTTGGATAGGTTCTCGACACTAATCACTACGTTGCTCATACGGTATCCATGAAAGTGGTTTCTACCCGGTTAAACAGCACCGTCCCCATGAGGAGGGCGACTACCTCACGGTATCTCGCCAGCCTGAGCCATGGCACTGCCTCAAACTCGGCCAGCCGGTCTTGCCCGGCGGCAGGGGTGGAAGTCTGCTCAGGGGTCAGCGAGGGGCAGCACATGGCTACCTCTCCTTCTGATCCGCCAAAGCGCTGGTCTCTGATCCTTCCAGTTCGGCTTGGAGTCGG
>Ga0182021_10008287_pt1 | contig 12316 bp, 10 predicted proteins | sample 612E3MmetaG_FD_120493 | JGI IMG/M metagenome (GOLD analysis project Ga0182021, IMG submission 120493) | Permafrost microbial communities from Stordalen Mire, Sweden - 612E3M metaG (Illumina Assembly) | ecosystem: Environmental > Terrestrial > Soil > Wetlands > Permafrost | place: Sweden...
AAGATGAAGTCATGCCTCTGGTCAACATCGGCATCGGCAGTGAGCAGCATCCGGCTGCGGCGTTGATCCGCCATCGTTGCGCGAGCTTTCATGGCGCACGTGACGTTTGGATCGGGCAGGTCGCACGGGAGTTGGACGATTTCAACAGGTATTTTGCGGAGCAGTTATTGGTCCGGGGCGTTCTATGGTGCCTGCTGGAAAAGGGTCAGATTACAATGGAGAACTTTCGTGAACAACTCAAGGCGCTGGACACGATTCAGAAACCAAAACCGTTTCCAGAAAATCTGCCCTTCTCTGTCACGCCACGTCCTTGGGGCAATTCCTTTCTGCCCAAATCAACCCCACCAGCACGACATCTTCTGGTGGTGGACGTTACGCCTCTGAAACCCGAGGAACGCATCGCGATCACCTGCCTACAGGGCCTGACCAGCCGGGAGCAACCCAGAATCTGGTTGAGGCGCAATAATGAGGATCAAACCTGGCTCGACTGGCACAAGGAAAAGAAGTACATAGACAGTTATGAGGTGGTGACCAATTGGATGGGTTTGTTCCAGCAGTATTCCAACAGTTATAAAGGCGCCATCATCCCCGACACAGAACTTTTTCGCGGCGATTTGCTGGCAGTGAACGTGGCGGAGTGCGAGAATCTGATCATTACCAGCCCGGAACTGGCGAAGAAACTCGGAATTCCTGTGAAGATTGACCTGCGCGGCCGATTCAAAACTTATAGCGAGGGCATGCGCTGGGTCTGGACAACCTATAAAAACCAGTTGAGCCGCCATCTGTGCCAATACGAGCATCCTTCTCTCCTGCAAAACTGCACCTTCGCCTATGATTTGCAGTGGCGGGGAGTGATCTTCTGGATTGTCGGGCCACTGGACGAGTACGAGCCGGGTGCCGACAAACTCGCTGAATGCCGACTCATGGCGGAGATTTTCGCGGAGATGGATCCGAACACGGCAATGCTCGGCTATCCTGCGATTCCTGCTTGGGGTGACGGTTATGGACTGGGCGAACCGGACGGAGTCGCGTTCGCGAGCCGTTATGCCAAAGGAGTCGTGGCCTCCGATTATCTGGGCAATGCTTGTGTCATGAGCGGTGTGCGCCTGGATCGAATGGACCAGCCGAAACAGCCACCTCCGCCACAGTTGGATAAAAACTCCATCTACATCGCACTGGTCATGTCCGACGGCGACAACCAAAACATCTGGATTGATTTCTGCGAGAAATATTTCAATCACCCTTCATTCGGCAAATTCCCACTGGCATTTGGCATGGGACCATCGATCCGGGAACTGATGCCCGCGGTGGCACAGTGGTATTACGAACATGCCTCGCCCCAAACGGAATTTATCGCCGACGTTTCCGGGGCGGCTTATACACGGCCGGAATATTACGGCCTCGCCTTCGCCGATCGCGATCGCGTTTTTGCGGGTTTTCTTGACTGGACAGCGCGCCTGATGCGGCCGATGGGGATGCGCACGGTGCGTACGGAACGCGGCAGCGATGTCATTCTGGACCGTTACGCAAAAGGGCTTCCGTTCTGCCATTCCATCTTTGCAGATATGAGTCGTGATTTAGACCGTTGGGACATCGACGATTTGACCTACTCGTTGCCTGGAGGCATGCCAGTCTTTCGCGCCGTGACTGGCAGCGCTTACGGCAAAGACGGTTTCCTCCGGGTCGTTCGCGAGCAAGTCGGCAACCAGCGGCCAGCCTTTGTAAACGGATGGGTGAATTGCTGGATTTTCGGTCCGGACGATCTGTTCCACATCTATGAACAACGCGACCCCAACATGGTGTTTGTTACCCCGGAACAGCTTTCCTCGCTGTACAAGCAGGCGAAGGCGCGTAGTTGGGTCAAGTAAAGGATGTGCTCCGTCAGACGCATGCGGCACACAAGCCTATGCAAGCCAGTGCAATTTTAGGTTTTCGGGAAACCGTTGGATTCGGCCTTGGATCGAGCGAGCGGCACTCGCTAAACGGGATCGGCTGGGTCTGGCGCAAACGGAAGCAACCGCATTTGTTTCGGATTGTCCTTTCTCAATCCAATGCCGCGCTCGGTGATCGAGACGATTTTGCTTCGCGGCGTGTTGATGATGGGCTGCAAATATTCTCCTTGTCTTCTGCACTAAATGATTTACAAGTCATGCCATAGAATGGGTTCTTTGAAGATTGGGATTGAGGGGGAAGAATACTAAGCAAAGAAATCATATGGACGCGTTTTACCAGACATTTAATAATTTCAAGGCTGTTGAATTTGTCCTGAGAAACTTTTTTGCCAACGGGGGAAATCATGCATGGGCCGTTTCAGATGCTGGTGAGGATTTCAGCCCCGTCCTAAAGCAATTTGGCAATAGGACAACCTATTTATACGCGGAAAATAACACAGGCATGAAATATTGGAAGACAGTGGACAAACCTTTGGAATGGCTTTCGAGACTGAAATGGGCCGCCTCACAATCCAGTTCAGGTCACATGATTTTGCTCGAAGATGATGTTTGGATTCGCGGAAGCCTCACCACAATCAAGCCCACTAGTGCAATTATCGGCGTTCCAACCGGCATGTGGTGGAACGATATGCCAAAAGGATGTGGGGATTTCATTAACGAATTCGGAAAGCGCAAAGGCGAATACAAATACTACGGCGCTTGCGGTGGTTGTATTTTTGATCGCAAGGTGTTCCTTGAGAGTTACACATTTGCAGTCAATCTTCTAAAAGAGCATTGGAACAAACTGCAACATCTCTCGGTAGTTGATAATCATTGGGCTCCTAAAATTGGCCATGCAGATGTAATATTGACTATGCTGTTTAATTTGTCGGGTTATGAATATCATGGTAACCCAGAACATACCGAATGCCGAAATCATCGAGATTGGGAAACAAACGGAAAAAAGATTGTTCATGATTACAAGGCATTCTACTGACCCACTCCAATCGCTGAGATATTTGTAGTTGGTGATGTCGACACGGGAGGCGCCCCGCCGAGAATTGATTGCCTGCTTCGGGTTGTTTCATGTCTTTCCATTGGGCTTAACTACGCGACAGGTGACACCACGACCTTCGCAACCTGTTTCACAATGTGCGGAAGATGTCCCCGCCGTTTTTCTCCCATTCTGGGTACGCCTTTGTGCCATCTGGTAGCGAGTGTGTCCATTTTACGGCTTCGACAACACCAGACTCGACCCAATTGGCGTGCTCACCGATACTACGCGCATGTCTATCAATTCCTTCCATTTCTTTGAAATACGATATGCCCGGACTTGCGACCATAGTTCTGAAGCACAATGCCCCGAGCAGTACTTGCAAGGCATCTGTTGTCCAGATAGCCTTATGTCCCCACTTGGTAACAATGCTATGAATGGCTGACTCACGAGAACCGTCGGTGTTTGACAAGTTTCGCAAAACCTCAGCATATTGCTCATCATAGCGGCGAAAAATCAAATCTACACAGGGCACTATTATCCTAGCGCCTCCACCGAGTTTGAGAATACGGCGTAACTCTTTCAGAAAAGACCATGCCTCTGCTGGCGTAACATGTTCAACTCCGTGTTCAACGAATACAAATTGTATGGATTCGTCAGGAAATGGAAGTGGCCGACTGATATCAATATCTAAGTCGTGATTCAGCCAGCCTGGTAGACTGTTCGGACCGCAGCATAAATGTAGTTTGTCTGGCATCTTATGTTTCTGATCCAGATAGGAATTCTCTGAGATTAAGCACCGATGTCAAGAAAAAACCTGAGCATCCAGCCGTGCGCCGTGCCGCCGTGCCTAAAGTTTGAGTTTGAGCTTCGGCCGGCACCGGTCCTCCCCCAGTCTTTCTCTTCGCGCTGGCCCTATTACTCCGATGCGACCTTGAACCGAGCGGCCTACGAGCATCGTATTACGTCGAGAAAAAAGATGGCGCGATGCCGCCTAACACTGCGCGAGCCTGTGTGAAAACTCTGGTGCGGTGCGAGTGATAGGCGCTTAAGCCGGCTTTCCTACGAAAGTAGGTAGCTTACGAAATATATTTGCGAACGATTGAAAGCAACCGCTGATTTGACTTACGCCACGTGAATTGATGAGCGCGTTTGCTTGCCAAAAGTCCAATATGGGCAGCTTCACCCATATTGTTGTAAACTCTCCGCATTTGTTCAACAAGCGAGTCAAGGGATGGTTGTGCCCATATGCCAAGGCCACTGTATCTTTCGTCCGCTGATTCTAATGAATAATCAACGCAATATCCCACTGATGGATCGAAAAATTCTCGAAGACCTCCATAGTAACACGCTATCACGGGGCGTCCAACCGCCATTGCTTGATGTTGCATAAGCCCCCATGCCTCAGCCTTGGCTGCTGACACAAAACAAGTCAATGAAGAGTACCATTCTGCAAGTTGATTTTGGGTCAAGTATCCTTTATACACTTGAATCCGTCGATCATTGAAGCCAACGACTTGCGAGTTTGGCAATGTTTTTATTTTAAGCAAAACATCTTTCTCACTTGGAAAGGCGATTTGGAATGCTTTGATTACATCATCCAAGCCTTTTCTAGTCCTGCCACTAATATGAGAATTGCCCGCCGCTCCAAATACACAATGATTTGATGAAGCCTTTTCCCTTACATAAAAAACGTTTTCATCAATACCTAGAGGACTTAGCTCGATAGGAACATCAATGCCTTGTGCGCTAAAAATGCTTGCATTCCATTCACAAGGTACGATTAGGACATTTGCCTTTTTTAGATTTTCCAAATGACATTGCGATAATCGTGTGCTCTCCCACATGGTGAAAAAAATTGTTTTTTTGCCCTCCGTTGGAGATACACCAGGGGGATGAAGTAGAAGTTCCCATTCATGGTTGGAATAATCTACAAAATGCTGCTTTATGTTCTGGCTGATCGGGACCGCTGACGGTTCATCAACCCGAATAGGAAGAACTCTTGGCCGCCATCCTAATGCTCCAAAATCTCTTATGATTTGCTGAGCATGCAATCCATAACCAGTAAAACCATCAATTGGACAACGAAGCAATATTTTCCCTTCATTGGGAGATTTGCCTCTTTGTCGTCTTGGACTCAAACGTCTCCTAAGTTCTTCCAAATACTGAAGGCATTTCTCCTCTCGTATAAAATCTTTAACCTTACGATTTTGGCCGTAAAGTTTCCATTTATCAGTCTGCCGGTGTTGGAAGATCATCTCGCCATTATAATCATGTTGGTAAACAGCGCCATCTACCACTTTGGGCGGAGTGCTGACCATCGCAAATGAAGTTTTTATTTTCCGGAAAGCCAGATGAAATGTTTCTTTTTCTCCGTCAACATATTTGTAATAGAAATCAGAGTGTTCATTATACCAAAGAGCCAAGCATAAGGCTCTCCAAACTTTTGCCTTATTAACAAGAATTTGGCCGGTTTCAAAAGCACTCTCTGTCAGGTAAGGCACGTTGAAAACTTCCCAAGCTTCGGGCGGAGGACCATTATTTGGACGTGGCCAGAATACTGCGCCACACTTTTTATATTGTACTATATCAAATAAACGCTCGGGGTTTATTACCGGAACATTATCTGCATCCAACAAAAGTATTTCTTTAAAGCGACTATGAACTAGTGAAAACGGTTTTAGTTCATAACCATTCAAAACTCTACAAGGATGTCTTTTGCGAACTTCGTGAGCATCAATGCATTCCACCCTTAGTTGGCTCACCATTTTCTCCATTCGAACAGAGAGTTCTCTCCTGCCCAAATACCATAATTGAATCGGCAGATTGCATTTAAGCCTTCGGAGCATCTTTATGCATACCCAGGCCAGAGGGAAATATTTGTCCCCGCCGCCACAAATAATGATCCCACGATTTTTGCAACTTTTTGGATAAGGGGGAATCCGGTTTATGTAAGCCTTCGCTTTCTTAATGTATTGATTTTCTGTAGACAGTTCTTCCATTTTTATCTCCTTATCTGGAACTCATATGATTGTGAATCTTACGCCAATTGTCGTGATGGAATTGATTGTCATATTGTGATTAGCGTTCATATACTAAGATTCACAGATGGTCAAAACTATTGATGTCAGTCTTTAATTTCACATCGTCTGATCCACCTGTGCGCCCAACTTAATTGGGTGACCAAATTGTTGGAAAAGTGTGACACATTATGGTTTTGGCAAATGACGATCAAGTCTTGGCAGCGGAGCCAGGATTCCACAGCGACCCGCCACAGAATGGCGGGAGCGCGATGAGGTCCATTCACCATTTTCCCGATTATGGCTCCGAACCGTCGAAGCAGCAAGCGGAAAATGGTTTGGCGCTGGCGTTGTTGTGGAGAGACGGCGACGACTAACGAAATCAAATCTCCGCGATACCATGCCGGAACCATCTCACGCGCCAGATGTGCTTCCCCAGCCGGATACGATGCTTGACAGCAACGCGAACTTCAGAGTTTTCTGTGGGCTATGAGCGGTCCCCAGCCACCGCAAACGCTTCTCGCCGTATTGCAGACGTGTGTTTTCTCCAGCGCAGATTGTATTCGAGACACACTCAAATCGTAGTGCCATTCTCCCCGGATCCACCAGATCCGATTGAGATAACCGGCATCTTTCAAATCCTCCAGGAGATCAGCTTCAACCCCCTCGGCATCCATTTTGAGTATGGCGATCTCTGGATTGCCATGCTGTTCCAACACATCGAGCAAGGCCAACGCTTTGACGAGCGCACCTGCGGTCATCGTGTCACCAAATTGAGCTACGCACTCCTTAACCTTGCGCGCAGCGTGAAAGCTGTCGTAACTTAGAGTGACAATCCCTTCCTGTCCGCGCCGAACAGCAGCAGCTTCGTAAAATGAAATATTCTGAAATCGGCTCGTATTCAGCCGGTATAACTGGGTGCTGTCCGGAGCTGGTTCAAAAGCAATTAGGTTGGCAGATGGCCAAAGGTTCTTCACTTTCATAGTAAACGTTCCGATAAACGCGCCGATATCGAGAACCCATTCCACATGATAGCCCACTCGTGCAATTGGTTCAAGCTCGTATTCATCCAGAAGCGGACCTTTCGCAATATCGATATCGCCTTGCTGACTAACCGGATCTGCCCGCACCCAAACCTCCTGGCCACATAGTTTGACTTTTTCAAACGGTGTCATATGGCTTGTTGGTACCAACCGCGACTCTATTCTCATTGCTCTTTGCTTCGGACCAAGGCCTCCAATTAACTTTATAACTTTAGAAACATACCCGGACCTCTGCTCACTTGAGAGATAAAGGCATCGATCGCTACGGCTATGCAATCGCTGTACTTCAATGGTCAGAGACCCCGGCCGTCCCTCCAAGATTCATCAGCATGCATGCATTTTGTGCAACTGACGATTTGATCCCTTTGCCCGGTCTCCAGAAGCCTGCGCAACTTAGAATTCTGATGCCGGTAACGTATCTCGGCGATGGACTCCTTACGCAGATTGCCCAAAGGCACTTCGCGCATCCAATCTTGGCAGCAGAGCAACACAGTGCCGTCCGAATCGATAATCAAATCTTCCATTGGTGTAACATTGCACCAGCTTGGACGCGGTTCACCCGGCACGATGTCTGCAAAATTGCTCAACGCGGCACAACGATTCATTAGTAAACTGTAACCAACGCACGCTCTTGGAAACAACTGGCGAACCGCTTCCAATTTACCTACAGTTTCCCGGGTTGTTACGACCGACACACGAACGTCGAAGCGTCGGCCGGGCAAATTCACGAGCGATAAAATATTCTCCCGGATTCGGTCAAAGTGACCGCCAATGGTGTTGCGCTCATAGGAGGCCGCATCATAACCGCAAAAGGTGAAGGCGATATTATGCAATTGAGAATTCAACTCGCGAGCTAATGCGGTTAACATAATCTTGCCACTCGTGTTAATCGCAATTTTTTGGTGCGGCAGTGCCGCTATGAGTTGGTTAATGCGGGGGAGAAGTTGTGGGTCGAGTGTGGGTTCATTGAACAGGCCGAATGCGAAATGTGAAGCCCTAACGTGCAACTCCGCCAATTCTGAAACCAGCTTGTTCCACAAGTCGTTAGGCATGCACTGTGCCTCTCTGCCAACAAGCCCCGGACACGTTATGCACTTCACATTGCAGTAAGAGGTGTTTCCTATGATGACGGCGCGAATATCGGTAAAGCATTTCGTTGGGTTCGTTACAGAATGCATGACTCAGAGATTAGTCCGAGATTGACGAGTGTCAAGGGGTGATTGATTCCGTGTCGTGTAGTTTACAGAAGGAGACAACGCGCGAAAACGCCTGCTCCCACTGTGCTGGCCGCCGACCACATCCGCGAACTCGATGGAGCCAACCGTCTTGCTCGACCAACTCCTGCCCCACCCCACCCGAGCACAAGCCCGCGCCGAAAAACACTCCGGGCTGCGTCCCGTCCCGACTTGTCCATGGTGGCCATTTGTCTGGAGCCAACAAACCCGTGTCCGTGTCGGCGACGACGGCAAAGTCCCCGCCAAATCCCAACGCCAAGCCATTGATGCTCCGCCACGCTCCAACCGTCATCCGCTGATTGCGCCCGGACGGCGACATCTATTACCTCCGCCACGCTCCGATCCAAAAGCCAAACCCATCGTCCTCCTCCATTGTCGGATCTTTTGATTGGCAGTCTCCTTTTGAAAATTACATGACAGCGGAAAATAAAATGTTTGACTTAAACAAATATCAGGTATTTGATGTCTCAAGTTTCGTGAGGTTGGGTTTATGAAAAAATCATGCTCAGTTGTAAAAAAGCCAGTTTCGGTTGTGGGAAAATCACACTCACTTCAGAAGTCAGGTTCGGTGAAAAAATTGGCGGGTGTTGTGAAGAAGTTATTTGGCATAGGTAAAAAATCTTCTTCCGCCGTGAAAATATTGGCACCTTTGGTGCGCTTAAGCCCGCGCGCTGCCTCTGCATCAACCAGGCAATTTAGTTCGTTGGGCAGTCCATCGCCTAGTCCATGGCAGATAAGATTTGAAAACGTTGTCGGAGTCCCATTTTTGGTGTGGAAGAGTGGTTATTGGAGTGCGCCTTCTTTCTGTGGAGATGGAATATCGAACACAGACGGGACAACTCATTCTTATACACGTGTAACGGTTTGGAATCCCCCTCCTAGCTATTTGGGATTCACAATTAATAATAGCTGTAATACGGTGTCATATGATGACGCGTATACGCAGTCAACAAGTTCAGATGCAGGTAGAATATATTTATGGTTCAAAGCTCCGCCAGGAAATTATACAGTTAAAATTGGATGGGCATTGACGCTAGAAGCTTCCGGTTCACTAGGTACGTCGGGGTGTTCAATGACAGACGTGATTAATCATGTGGTTATCGAACATCCCTTTATTCAGACAAGTGATAGCCCTTGGAGTGAAACTGGCATATATGACCTTAATGTAACGACCACAGATAATCTCGAGCATGTAATCTTTTTTTATACTCCTACTCTGAATTTCAATCCGTATGTTACAGAACATGTTTATACTGGAACAGCAGCAGGTAATTTTACAATTATCAGCGTTAATCAAAACTAACTGAATTAAAGTTTGGTTTATGAAAATATGTAGTTATGGAATGCGTAGCTTGCTTGGCGCAGTTGGAGGCATAGCATTACTTTTAGCGGTTATTGCCATAATTATCTTCTGCTCTCAGCCTTCGGCATCAGAGAACATTTCGGCGGCAGCAATGCAAGGCAATCTTGATCATCTGAAAAAGTTGGAAGCAAAGGGTGTGAGTTTAGATGCTCAAAACCGCCATGCGTTTGGTTGGACTCCATTAATGGCCGCGATTTATATGCAGCAAACAAATATTATACAATATTTGTTAACCAGAAACGTGAATTTAGACCTTCGAGATAGTACCGGCAGAACAGCTTTGATGTGGGCTATTACCACCAAAGATACAAATACAGTAAGGCTGCTCCTTAATAAAGGTGCAGACGCTACTATAAAGGACATAGGGGGTGTCAATGCATTTGGATATGTGGAGACTAGCCCGTATCATGCCTTATTTCTCGAATGGCTGAATGAACATAGCACCTCTAACAAATCATCTAATTAACATTTTACGAAAATGCTTGATTAAACAAATATCACGTGTCTCAAATTCAAATTTCGTGGGGTTGGGTTATGAAAAAATCACGCTCGGTTGTGAAAAGGCCAATTTCGGTTACCCGAAAGTCTTTCCTAATGATCCGCAATGAATGTCGTAATAACCAAAGCAACTAAAGAAGTCATATTATGGTAAATCACTCAAAAATGAAACTGGGTAAAAACCCTGCGCGTCATGATCCTCGCACATTGCTAATGGCGCATTACCTGCAACCCGAGGCGTTGCCTCAACTGCCAGCCTCGCAGGAGTGGACCGACAAAATCCAGACATGGCCAATGATGGCAAATGACCGGCTGGGCGATTGCACTTGTGCCGCTGCCGGGCATCTCATCGAAGAATGGACGACTTATTCAGGCACAGGAGTGACTCTATCAGATTCCGACATCATAGCTGCCTATTCTTCCATCACAGGTTATAATCCCCAGACAGGACAAAATGATAACGGCGCGGTTGAGCTGGATGTTTTGAAATATTGGAGAAAGACCGGATTTTCTGGACACAAAATCAGTGTGTTTGTCGGATTGGAACCTGGAAATCACGATCACATCAAGGCTTCGGTTTACATTTTTGGGGGCTGCTATATCGGCTTGGCGTTGCCCATTTCGGCTCAAACTCAAAATGTCTGGTCGGTTCCGCCAGGCAGTTTGCAAGGACCGGGTGCTCCCGGTTCCTGGGGCGGCCACGCCGTTCCCGTTGTGGCTTACGATTCGCTGGGATTGACAGTGGTCACTTGGGGCGCGTTAAAACAGATGACTTGGGGGTTTTGGGACGCATACTGCGATGAGTCGTATGGCCTGTTAAGCCCCGATTGGGTAAATGCAAAGAAAATCGCGGCCAATGGGTTTAATTTGGCTCAACTGAAAGCTGATTTAAAGGCCATTGCTTGATGATATCGGGTTACGGATTGAAGGCGTTTTGCTTCTTGCAAGGTGTGAATTTGGTATACACTTTGACAGGATTTTAGTCAAAAAAAAGTTTGACTTGAACCAATACTTGATGCCTAATCTGCCAAGTCGACATTTTTGAACTCAATGCCTGTTGGCGGGTTTAGGTATTTGAAAGATGGGAAGAGAAAGGTAATTATGGCAGCGAAACGAAAATCTGCTAAAAAAACCGGCGTCAAAGAAGATGGCAACCGGGGAAAAACTTCGGCTGGTTGCGGATGTGGATCGCAATCGAGTGCGCCGATGTTCAGTCCCCGGGCAGCTTCGACGTCAACCGTTGTTGCACTATCAACAACTTCGCCTTCCCCATCATGTGGCAATCCGCTCACCAGTTTTTCCCAGCAGCACCAGGAGCAAGACAATTGGTGCTGGTCGGCAGTCACGGTTTCGATACATCAGTATTATGTTCCTGGCACCCTTTTGAATCAATGCAAACTGGTTAATTATACTAAAGGACTAACCAATTGCTGCGACCCGGCCGCCGCCAGAGTCAAACCATGCAATACAGGGGTATCGTCTTTGGACAACCCGTTGCAAATTGTTGGTAATTTTGCTAGCAAGTATTTGAGTGCGGTGTCTCTTACGACGATAAAAAATGAGATCGACAATTGTCGGCCGCTCGCCATCGGCATCTTCTGGAACGGCGGTGGTGGACATGCCCTTTCGATTTATGGTTATGAAATAACAACCAGTTCCACCCAAATCCGCATTGGTGATCCGTGGTATGGAGACTCGTGGCAAGACTATCCTACGTTTCCATCTGGCTATCAAGGAGGCGCTACTTGGGTAGAGACTGATCTCACAAACCATTAGCCCTTGAAAGAGAGGATAATAAATTTTATGGCCATAATAAATGTCAAAGTTTCAGAAGAGGGACGACAGGTGGTACAGCGAGAGGTCGGTAAGCTTCATCAAGTACATCACGCGCTCGGAAAGGTGCGGATGGAAGAGGTGACAATAATTGAGCCACACGGACACTATGTTGTTGACCTGGCGGATTTAGTATCTGGGCACTTGCTTTCTCCGGTGAGATTCAATTCTTGGCGATATGTTCTTTTGCATGGAACTGGTGTCGTAGGTACGGCGGAATTGCGCGCCGACGAAAAAAACGGTAAAGTGCTGAAGTTTGGTGCCTTGTACGATACTGCTTTTGGTAAAGAAACGCTGGAAGCGCTGCAAGCGGCGGAAAAATTGCCGCAAATAGGAAAACAGGATTACGAACCTCGTTTTTTGGACATCCCGGCGGTTTATTTCGTTGCGGTCTGGCTT
>Ga0182021_10008290_pt1 | contig 12313 bp, 6 predicted proteins | sample 612E3MmetaG_FD_120493 | JGI IMG/M metagenome (GOLD analysis project Ga0182021, IMG submission 120493) | Permafrost microbial communities from Stordalen Mire, Sweden - 612E3M metaG (Illumina Assembly) | ecosystem: Environmental > Terrestrial > Soil > Wetlands > Permafrost | place: Sweden...
CGCCCTGGCGCACATCGGCGGCGGTGAACAGCACGAGATCGGGCCGGGAGCGGCGCACGCGGCCATTGGCGGCGGCAAGGCCAACAAGGTGAAGTCCGAGAAGGGGCTCATTGGCGGGGGTGAACTGAACGAGATCAAGGAATCGGCCCCGCACGCGCATATTGGCGGCGGCAAGAGCAACCTGGTGGACGTGGCGTCGGAGAAGGCCCACATTGGCGGCGGCGAGAACAATAAGATCGGCCAGAGCGCCCCGCACGCGGCGATTGGCGGGGGCAAGGACCACGAAATCAAAGATCGAGCGGAGAAGGCGCACATTGGTGGCGGCGAAAAGCATTCCATCAAGGAGGATGCCAAGCACGCCCACATCGGCGGGGGCCTCCAACACAGCATCGGGGCACGAGCGGAGAAGGCAGGCATCAGCAGCGGGGAACTGAACACCGTGGGAGACGACGCCAAGCACGCGCACGTTGGCGGGGGCATCGCCAACAAGGCGATGGCCGAGAAAGCGCACGTTGGCGGCGGGGCCAGCAATGAAATCTATGCCGCGCATTGCAGCATCAGCGGCGGCCTGGCCAATACGATAAAGACCAACAGCAACTACAGCACCGTAGGCGGCGGCTACCAAAACACGATTACGGCCTCCGCGCCTTTCAGCACTATTCCCGGCGGTTCCCTCAACACCGTGGGGGCCAGCAGCAGTTTCGCCGCTGGCCACCGTGCCCAGGCCAATCACCAGGGTACCTTCGTGTGGGCAGATAGCCAGGAAGCCGACTTTGGCTCCAGCAACGCGAACCAGTTCGCCGTGCGCGCCCAAAATGGTGTCGTCATCCAGGCCCAAACCAACGCCACGGCCTTGGAGTTACGCACGGGCGGGGCCATCAAGGTCACCGGTGCCGGCGTCGGCACCGGCACCCCGATCTTCATTCACCGCGCCACCGCGGCCAACACCGCGGCCCATATCACCACGATTGACAACCCCCTGTGCAACGGGGATGCCAGCGCCATCCTGCTCGTGACGCACAACTGGAGCCAGGACACGGCCTCCCAACGCTATGAAACGGTCCCAGTCGGCGTGTGGTACAACGGCGCCCAATGGACCATCTTCCACGAGGACGCAGCAACAGCCATGCCGGTCGGCCGCGCCTTCAACGTAATGATCGTCAAACCATAACACCTCCTGCCAACCGACAAGCCTATGCAAACGAAATGGATTCTTAGCATTGCCATCCTGCTCCTCGGCGGCCATGCGCTCTCGGGACAGAGCTTCACCCTCGACTGGTTCACCATTGACGGCGGTACCAGCACGGGCGGCGTTTACTCAGTGAGTGGCACCATTGGCCAGCCGGATGCAGGTAGAATGTCCGGGGGAAGCTTCACGCTGGACGGCGGCTTCTGGGGGGTTATTGCCGCCGTCCAAACCCCCGGCGCGCCCTATCTCTGGGCCATGCGGACCACCACCAACACCGTCTGCGTATGGTGGGCAGTGTCGGACACGAGCTGGCAGTTGCAGGCGACGACGAACTTGGTGACAACCGGGAATGTTTGGTTGGCGTGTGCCTACGTCACGAATGGGGCGAACTGTGTTTATGTCGAAGCGCCCCCACTGGAGAACAAGTTCTACCGGTTGAAGAAGTGACCGGGACCGGCGCGGGCTGGAAACGCAGGGACGCAGAGACTGCAGAGAAGCGCCGAGCCGAGAGGCTGAAGCCGTTGGGGCCCCCAGCCCTGACTACCTCTGCGTTGAATCTTCGCGCAGTTTCTGGATCATTTTCTTCTTGCGCCGAGTAGGCGATTTCGGTAACTTATCTATGCTCAATCCAGTTCCGCCAGCCGTGCGGCTGGGACCACCCGGCGGGCGAAACGGGGAGTAGCATAGCCAAACAATCTGCTGCCCATGAAACTTTCCCGTCAAGGCGGGACGAGTTCCGGCCGGTCGGACGGGCAACGCTCCTGCGGGTGCAGGCGGCGGGCGCGTCCCCCAACGACCAAGGGCATGTTGCATACCTGTGGAGGCAAACCATGAGGCATCCTCCGTCCGATTGGGTTTCGTGCGCGTCCATGATCCACACCCCGCTGAGGAATCGGGCCCTCAAGGCGGAGGCCTCCGCCGAGTCCTTTCGCATTCATCAACATCAGTCAGCCTCACCAAAAGTATGAAAAAGCAGTCCTTAAAAGCATTCGGTCATGCACGACACCTCGTCGTGGTGAGTAGCATGGTTGCGGTGGGGGCGGGTTTCGGCCTTGCCTATGGCCAAACAACGGCCGACGACCTCATGGCGCTGCGCGAGCAGGGCCGAAAGGAAGGCTGGACCTTCCAGGTCGGTGAAACTTCCGCCTCCGGGCGCCCCAACAGCGCGTTGTGCGGGGCGGTCGAGCCGGCTGATTGGCAGGCTCAAGCACATTTCGAGGCCGCGGCGAAGGGGCTGACGCCGTTGCCACCCGCTTTCGACTGGCGGACGCAGGCTGGCTATCCGGGGATCAAGGACCAGGGCAATTGCGGGAGTTGCTGGGCCTTTGCCACGGTAGCGCCGCTGGAGTGGGAAATCCGGGTTAAAGATGGCGTGGACGTGGACTTGTCCGAGCAATGGCTGATCTGCTGCATCTGGGAGGGGTGGAACTGTACCGTCGCCGGTTGGGCGGCCCACGACTATCACCAAGACAAGCTGGGCCAGTGCGGCCACTCGGGCGCGGTACTTGAGGCCTGCTATCCTTACACGGCGGCAAACTGCACCTCCTGTACCTGCACGAACGCCACCAACCATGTGTATCATATCAAATCCTGGGCCTACCTCGGCACGTCCAACAGCCCGCCCGACGTGCCTTCCATCAAGCAGGCCATTCTGGACCATGGACCGGTCGTCGTTTGCGTCGTCGGGTCCTCCGTGCCCTTTAAGAACTACGTGGGCGGGATTTTCAACTACGACACCAACGCCACCACCGATCACATGGTGGCGCTGGTGGGCTGGGACGACAACCAGGCCGGCGGCGTTTGGTTCGTGCGCAACTCCTGGGGCACCGACTGGGGCGAGAGCGGTTACATGCGCATCAAATACGGCTACTCGAAGATCGGCACCGGGGCCAACTATATCAACTACGGCGGCGCCAATGCCTTGCAGGTGATTCCCTCCTATGGCTTCGACAGCTACGGGCTGCTGGGCGGCCCCTTCACTCCGGCGACGATGATCTATACGCTGACCAACCAAGGGGCGAATAACGTGTTCTGGGACGTACTCAGCACGCCATCGTGGCTGACCCTGGGCATCAACTGGGGAGGGACCCTGGCTCCGGGCGGCAGCATGACCGTGACTGCGACCGTCTCGTCTGCCGCTTGCTCGCTTGGCCCCGGACGCTACACGGGTGTCATTAATATCATCAACGAGGGCGACCTCCACACGAACTCCTTGCCCGTCTCCCTGACCGTGGGGTGCCAGGCCTTCTATACCAATCTGTTGGACACCAAGCCCAAGTGGACGGCGGAAGGGGAATGGGCCTTCGGCCAGCCGACCGGCGGGGGTGCCGCCATCTTTGGCTTTGCCGACCCTACGAGCGGCTACACGGGCACCAACGTCTGGGGCGTAAACCTTAACGGCGACTATTCCCTCACCAATGTCCCTTCCCCCTGGTATTACCTTACCACCGGGCCGTATGATTTCAGGGGCTACACCAGCACAATGCTCCAATTCGAGCGCTGGCTCAATTGCCGGCCAGCGACGATATTCGCCGCCAATGTCACTATTGATGTCTCCACCAATTACCCGAACCACCTGCTTTGGACCACCATCTGGTCCAATGTGAGGAATTCTGATGGCATCTACGACGCTTACTGGACCAACGCTCAGTACACCTTCCCCGCCTGGGCCGACAACTGCCGCTACGTCTATGTCCGCTGGGGTTACAGGGTCCCGGACAACGTATGGTGCTCCGGCTGGAACATTGACGATATCGAATTCCAGGGCATCCCTCTGCCGGTCATTATCAATCAGCCCGCCAGCCACACCAGCGATGCCTGCACCACCGCCACCTTTGCCGTCACCGCCGGTGGATTGGGCCCCTTGAGCTACCAGTGGGTCAAGTATGGCACGAATTACCTCACCGACGGCGGCAAGATCTCCGGCGCAACCAACTCAACTCTGACGATCAGTAATGTGCTCAAAGCCGATCAGGGCAATTACAGCGTCATCATCACCAACGTCGCCGACGGCGTGGTGACGAGCAGCAGCGCCACCCTTACGGTCAATGACCCGCTGATTACCTCCCAGCCTGCCAGTTGCACGAACCTCGCGGGCACCACCGCCACCTTCAGCGTCAGCGCCGCGGGGACAACGCCGCTCGGTTACCAGTGGGTTAGTAACGGCACCAACTACCTGGCCGACACGAACAACGTTTCGGGCGCAAAGAGCACCACTTTGACCCTGACGAATGTTGCTCAAAGCGATGCCGCCTCCTATTCGGTGATCGTCACCAATCCGGCCGGGAGCGTCAGCAGTTCGGCGGCCATGTTCACCGTGCTCGCGCCGCCAGCCATCACCACCCAGCCGCAAAGCCGAACCAACGACTACGGCACCACGGGCACGTTCACGGTGGCAGCGAGCGGCACAGGGCCGTTGGCCTATCAATGGCGCAAAGGCGGGACCGACCTGCCGTCGGGCACCGATGCCTTGCTGGCTTTGCCCAACGTGGGGCGGTGCAACGCGGGCGTTTATGCGGTCCTGGTGACCAACCTTGTCGGCAGCACGCTCAGCAGCAATGCCCTGCTGGTCGTGCGCGTGCCGCAACGCCTCGGCACGCCAACGCTGCTCTCCGACGGCACCTGCGTCATCCTTTCCGGAGATGCCGACGGCGGCCTGCTCTCGACCAACGACCTGGCGAATTTCGACCTGTATGCCAGCACCAACCTCGAGAACTGGGTCCGCCTGACCAACAGGTTGAGCGTGACCAACGGCCAACTGCGGGTGTGCGACCCGGGCAGCGCCAACCTGCCCCAGCGCTTTTACCGAGTTGACGAGCAGTGATTCTCCGCGCGCTATTCGACGTTGATCTTCTCGCCCTTCGCGCGGGGCTTGGCGCACTGCTCGATGCGCGCGTCCAGCAACGCCCGGAGTCCTTTGAGAAACTCCAGCCGCGCGATGTCGAAATGCCGGCGCGCCTCCGGGGCGGCCCCAGCCGCCGTAACAACTCGCTCAGGGCCGGGCCGGCCGCCTGGCAGAGACGCGGACCGCACGTTTGCTTTTGATTTCGCTTTGTCTTGTTATTCATATTGCCTCCTGCAGTTCCACTACCAACATGCCGCCGTCGAGCCGCGCCCGCACGGGCGACAACCCACTCATCGAGCTGGGCAAACCGATGTGCCGACGCACTGCCCCGACCTCGATGACCAACTCCTCGCCTTTCTTGAACAGGCCAACCTCGCCTTTGGCGGCGAAGGGCGCCTGGAGCCGCACCTCGTACACCCCGTTATGTTTGCGGAAAGAATAGGGCCGCTCGGTCCGGGTGACCGCTGCTGGGTCTTCTTTGCTGCTAAACATCGCGCGGGCCAGCTCGCGAATCCGCTCCAGGCCCAGGACTTCGTGCCGGAACAGCCGCACCGTCCGCATGGGCACCGGGGCGAAATAGTCCTCCACTTCCTTGAGGAACTTCTCCTGGGTGCGGCGCCATTCGCGGAAGAACTCATCCGCGACATCTTCGGGCAGCACGCGATTGACCAGCACCTGGTCCACCGTCAGCCCGTGCAGCGAGAAATAGACAAATGCCCGCTGCGTTTCGCGGACCACCATTTTCTCGGCGTTGGTGACCAGCCGCACGCTGGTCACGCGCGGGTCGGCCAGCAACTCATCAATGCCCTCGATGCGGTCGAACAGCTCCTTCACGCTGGCGAAATAGCTGTCCGGCGGCAGCTCGAACGGCGCCACGCGGTTGGCGATCGGGCGCACGGCCCGGAGCAACCCGCGTTGGATGGGAAAGACATGCGCCATGTACCACTTCATCGTCGTCGGCATCGAGACAAACCGCAGACTCTCGCCGGTCGGCGCGCAATCCAGCACAATCACGTCATACCGCTTCTCCTTATGCCAGTCATTGACGTAGAGCAGCGCGCTCAGTTCCTCCATGCCGGGGAAGATGGCCATCTCCTCGGCCTCGACTTCGCCCAGGCCGGAGGTGCGCAACAGCGAACTGATGTAAGACCAGATGCGGTGCCAATGGCGTTTGATCTCTTTTTGGATATTGACCTCATGAATCCAGAGGCGGTCCGCGATGGGGTAAGGATCGGCGGTTTTGGAATCGAACAGACCGGACTCGAGGTCGAAGGCATCGGCCAGCGAATGCGCCGGGTCCACACTCATCACCAGCGTGCGATAGCCCAGCTCGGCCAGGCGCGTGCCGGTCGCCGCCGACAGGCTGGTCTTGCCCACGCCGCCCTTGCCGCTGAAAAGAAGGATCCGCATACGCCGAAAGCATACGCTCCTTCCCGCCGGCGCGCCAGCCTTGTGGCTCAGGACGATTGGCAGCCGGTCGAACGGGTAGCAGCCGACGTAACGAGAATCGGTGCAAAAGCAGAAAGCAGGTGCGCTCGGTGAAGATGTGCGCAGCCGGGGGTGAGAGTCCCCCAAGTTCGGCGGCAAGGCTGCCGGAGTTCAGAATGAAAGTGATGAATGGAAAGGTTTAACCAACTGCCCAAGACCGAGGGTTGCTTGGCGGAAGGAGAGCTGATGGAACTATGGTTCTATCGGGTCAAACGACCGTCGAGAAGCGTACCCAGGGAAAGGCGCGAGCCGCAAGCAGGACCCGCATCCTGCTTAAGCAATACAGCCTCGAAACTGCAAATCGCCAGCGGGGACGGTGTCTGCTTGCCGGAACCCAAGACGGAGAGACCCGTTCAAGGTGAGGGTCTGGAAGGCTGGCCGGGGTCTAAGAGCGTGGCGCGCGCGGAAGGCGGCGCACGAAACCGAGGAGGCCCCGAACGGTCCCGCCGCACGAACTGCGCGAGCCAAGCGGGTATGCCGTATCAACGACAAGAAGAGGCGGCAGAGGCAGTCCGGGGAGTCGGATCAGCTCGTAGTAGGTCATGGCAAGGCGTAAGCCCCGAGATGGCCGAAGGGGTTGACAACCTGACGAAGTCCACACAGGCAACCAGTTCCGTGAGAACGACGGAGCCAAACTGGCAAACCTTCCTGAGGGCGATAGATAGCGTGTTGGGTTGAAGAGCCCGGTGCGGGAATACCGCCCGCCGGGATCTGTGAGGGGGGCGCCGGGCAACCGGCGTCCCTACCTCGACAAAGCAGAAATAGACTGAGCCCCGTTACCTTCGGTTGCTACAAACAACAGTGGCGTTGCCGGGTGTGTCAATGCCGCGTTTGTTCTTACGGCCAGATGGATCGCAGTTCGTTGACTTCGAGTGAATCGAAATGGACGGTGGCGTCGGAGACCGTGAGCACGAGGCTGGGGTCGTCCGGGGCGAACTTCGCCGCCATTGGCATGTAGAGCAGGCCGTCATTGCCGAAAATCTCGAGCGAGGTGCAATCCACCAGCACCTGCAGCCGCACCTTGCCGTTCACCGGCGGCAGCGGATTCCGGCGGTCAGCGCAGACCAGTTCCTGCTTCGCGACACCATAGGTCACCGGCATGCCCCGGACCACCAGCCGCACCTCACCTGTGCTGCCGACTGAAAACTGCGCTCGCAGGTCGAAAAGGTCGCCCTGAATCCCCGCCAGCGCGTTGGTGCCGGGGGCGAGCGTCACTCGCGACCAGACGTGCCGAACGGCGTGAAACCGTTCAAGTTCCTTCACCGGCTGGAAACAGAGCCGCGGGCCGGCGGCTGTCGAGCGCAACGTGAGCTCGCACGGAAAAGCCATCATCTGGTTGAAGGGCATGTCCGGGGTGGCAATCCTGGCCCAGCCGATCTGGATGCGCCGGCCATCCCGGGTCGGGATGTCGCTGTAAGTCTGGGCCGCATAGAACGCATTGCCGCGATGGCCGGGCAGCATGGGGGTTTGGGGAGTGAACTGGCGGCCGTCAAACGTCCCAAGCCGGTATTCACTGCTGGCGGCGGTCAGCACCCACAGCTTCTGCGCCGGTTTCCCGTCCACGGGCAGCTCGAATAGATCGGGGCATTCGTAGAAGCCCTCGATGCGGCTCTCGAACTTCCACTGCTTGAGGTCAGGTGAAGTGTAGAAGGCGATCCAGCGTTTGCCGTCCAGCTCGTCATAGACGGCCATGACCCAGCGTTTGGTGGGGCGGTGCCAGAGCAGCCGCGGGTCGCGCCCCTGATGCCGGACTACGGGGTTGCCGCTGAACTCGGTCCAGGTCCGCCCGCGGTCGTTGCTGAAGACGATGCATTCCCCGCGGCCTGTGCTGGTAAAAGCGGCTACGAGCGGCGCCTCTTTCCCGGTTTGGAAGCCGGCGGTGTTGGCCCGGTCCACAACGGCGCTGCCGGAGAAAACCCAGTCCCCGAACTGGCGCGGGTAGAGCGCAATGGGCAGCTCCTGCCAGTGCACCATGTCGGGGCTGACCGCGTGGCCCGAGTGCATGCTGCCCCAATCCCAGCCGTAGGGATTATGCTGATAGAAGAGGTGATACTCGCCCTGGTAATAAACCAGTCCGTTGGGATCATTGTTCCAGCCGCGGCGCGACGAGAAGTGGAATTGCGGGCGCAGAGCCTCGTGGTAGAGGTTCTCGGCGCCTTTGATTTGATCAGATAGTTCGATGGCGGATAGTGCGGCGGAATCTGCGGGCAATGCGTCCGCCTGGAGGAGGGCGCGCTTGCCCTGAAATGGTGCCAGGTCGAGGAACACCCAGAAATCGGGTTCGCCCAGGGCCAACTCGATTTCGAACTCGCGCGCAACCTGGCCCTCGACCAGCAGCTTCACGCGCTGTTTGGGAGCGCGATGCCTGACTGGCAAGTTCAGGAAGCGCTTATCAAGAACCAGCTCGCGGGCGGCAGGGGTTGGCGCAGCCCGAAGTCCGGAGAAGCCGATCGAAGCACAGAGAACAAGAAGAATCAGCCTGTTCATGAATCAGGGAGAGCCATCACGGCCCTGCGGCATCGTCGTCTGGTTCGACATGGAGCAAGCGTCATTATAGAATTGCCCGGTGTCAAACCGCTTTCGGAGCGGTTTCGGAGCGCCGACTGCAGTCGGCTTACGATGTCCACAAGCACAAGCCGGACCCCTGGGTTTGCGTCCAAGCAAAGACGAATGAATGGTGACTTCGGCGTGGAATCGAGGCATATTGTGAGCATGAGTTCCGAGCCGCTAACACTGCAGGAAAAGCTCGCCGCGGAGTATCACGCGCGCTGGGAGGCGGTGGAGACCGTGAAGGCGCAGGAACTGGCCGCCCTGACGGACGAACGGGCTCTGGAGATTATCCTGTCCTTGAGTGCGGTCGAGGGCTGGCGTGACCGCCCCGATTGGTCTGGCCTGGTGGAACAGCAGGCGATCTTCCAGCGGGGGCTGGCCAGATGATTCACCTCCAGGCAGTGCTTGAGGCGGCCGAGGAGGTGCAAGCCTTCTGCCTGAAGCAGGGTTGGCGCCTTTGCTTCATTGGAGGTGTCGCGCTGCAGCGTTGGGGGGAGCCGCGCCTCACTCAGGACGCTGACCTTACTCTGCTCACAGGGTTCGGCACCGAGGAGTCTTTCGCAGACCCATTGCTCGCTAATTTCACGGGAAGGCGAGCTGACGCCCGTGCCTTCGCGCTGCGAAACCGGGTTCTCCTGGTCCAGACTGCCAAGGGTGTGGCTGTGGACATCGCCTTTGGCGCTGTCCCCTTTGAAGAGCGGAGCATTCAACGCGCCTCGCCCTGGCATTGGGCAGCCGATCACATGCTGACTACCTGCTCGGCTGAGGACCTGGTCATCCACAAGGCATTCGCCGGCCGTGACCGGGATTGGGGGGATGTGGAGAGCGTCTTGATCCGTCAGCGTCTTGAGTTGAAGCTGGGCTTGGTCCGCAAGGAACTGAAGCCATTGCTCGAACTGAAAGGGCAGCCCGACGCCATGGCCAAGCTCGACGGCCTCATCGCCACGGTCAAACGACGCCTCCAGGCCAAGCTGTGAAAGACGAGGTTTCGCATGAATCGCAGCAGGATAATCCCCGACGCCCCTGGCGTCGAGGACGTGGCCTAACGCAACAAAAGTGGTAGGGGGCTACCGCAGTCCAAGACGCTTTGCGATTTCCGACTACGGCTTGACCTTCTGCATGAGGTAGAGCAGGCCGACAAGTGCGGCGAGGGCAAGGCAAACCGCCGCCGCACACCATCCAAAGATGCGCCGTCTGCGTCGCCTTATCTGCCGCAACTCACTCCGTGAAGGAGGCCTGCTATATCCCGCCATTGGGCAAGGGTACCAACACGCTGGACACGGGCAAGAACATTCGCCGGGACGAAAGAAATTCCACCCCGTGCTCGGCCCGGCGGCATTCTCTCCCACTCCGGGCTTGAGTCGGCGGCTTAGCGCAGAACTGGGGAGACGGCGTCAGGGACGCGGTGGAACGCGTCCCTACCATCGCTTGGGCTCGCGCAGACGCTCGCCCTTCCGTTCCTCTATTTCTCCACCTTGTAGGCGAGCACCGCCGCGCCGGGCTTCCTGGCAATTTCGAGCGTGAAGCCCTGCTCCATCAATTCGCGGCCCTGCTTGCGGGTGATGGTGTTCGTGTCCAAGTCGGTGATGGCATATTCCTTGTCCGCATCGAGGCCGTGCAGCTTGAGGTCCGCCTGCCGATAAATGCTGTCGGCGCGGCGGAAGACCTGGATCATGCCGTCGCCTTCTTCGGGCCGGTCAAACTGCCAACCGATCCACGCATCGTTGGCGAGGCTGTAAGGCGTGAGCGGGTAATAATCGCCCAGCATGATGGGGGCGAGCTGCCGCCATTCGCCGATCAGTTTGCGGGCCAGGTCCCAGTTGGCGTCCTTGTTCCGCATGTCGAAGCAGGCGGTGAAATGCGGGCACATCACGCTGCGGAACATGTAGGGATCAACGGCCCCCGTGCCCGTGCCATAAAACGGCACCCAGAAGGAGAGCGCGTAGGTGTGGCACTGGTTACCCACCGGCTCGATGATGTAATCGCTCCTAAGCAGCGGGACCGCCCGGCGCAGAGTTTCCAGGTCATTGCGCCGGCCACCGCTGGCGCAGGAATCAATCAGCATGTTCGGATGGTCCTTCAGCAGGGCGTCCCAGTAGGCGAAGTAGCCGGTGACGTGCCGGATCTCGGTGATGCCTTGCCGATCCGGGGTGTCGTTGCGCCGCCAGTAGGGGAGCGGATCAATGTTGAAGTCCTGCCGGTAGAGATCAATGCCCTGCTCGGTGAGCGTCTTGCTGACGTGGGCGGTCAGCCATGCGCGGGCCTGGTCGTTGCCCAGGTTCAACAGGTCGCCCAGCAGCCACTCCGGGTGTTTGTCCCAGAGCCAGGTGCCGGCTGTCACCCGCTCGGGCTCGAACCAGACAATGATCTTCTGGCCGCCCGCGTGGGCGTGATCGGAGATTGGCCGCAGTCCGCCAGGGAAGCGGTTGGTGTCCACCTCCCACGTGCCGGTGTTCGGCCAGCCCGTCTTGTTCCAATACCAGCCGGCATCCATCCACCAGTAATCGAGGCCGAGCCGCTCCTCGCGGTAACGGTCAATGAACTGAATCTGGTTGGCGGTGTTGGCGTGGATCATCTCGCCGAACTGGTGCGAGCTGCACGCGGCGAGTTGCGCGTGCACAGGTTTTCCACACGGGCGGGGCAAGTTGTGCGTGAGCATCCAGCGCCGCCATAAATTCTGGGCCCGCAGCCAGTCGCCCCGGTAGAACTGCACGACGACCATGGGGCCGCGCACTTCCTCGCCCGGATGCAACCGGAAATGCGTCAGCTCCTGCCCGCCGGTAACCCGCACACCGTTGCCGTCGTCGCGGCTGAATTGCGTCGCCCACTGGCCCGCCCAGCTCAACACCACGATGACCCCTTCGCCGGGCCAGCCGAGGTTGTAGAACGGATAGGCCGATTGCGTGGGCCGCCCGCCGGTGTTCGCGAACTTCTTCTCGCTGCGGGCGGGCAGGACATCTGCGTGGGGCTGGTAGCTGTCCGGCGTGCAGAGGTCGCCGGTGTGGTGCCGCAGGATGCAGTCGCCCTGCGCGCTGCTGCTGAACGTGGTATCAATCGCCCGGATATCCTCGATCAACGGCGAGTCCGCCGCGCCGGTGTTCTGGAAATACACCGTCCATTCCACCGTGGGATAATCGCCGTATTGCACGCCGACGCAGCGCACGCGCAAGCCGCTCTCAGGATCGGTCCAGGTCAGCGTGTGTTGTTCCCTTTGTCCTGCTGCCGATGGTCCAAATTCCTCA
>Ga0182021_10008291_pt1 | contig 12312 bp, 13 predicted proteins | sample 612E3MmetaG_FD_120493 | JGI IMG/M metagenome (GOLD analysis project Ga0182021, IMG submission 120493) | Permafrost microbial communities from Stordalen Mire, Sweden - 612E3M metaG (Illumina Assembly) | ecosystem: Environmental > Terrestrial > Soil > Wetlands > Permafrost | place: Sweden...
TGGTAATAGGAGGTTCAGGAGACCCAATAAAGGATCCTATTGTACTTGAAGCAGCTGCGGCTGCAGCAGAGGGTGAAAGATGTTTACTTGCATCTGCTAACCTAGACCTAGACTACAGAAAGGTAGCAAAAGCTGCGATTGATTACAACCATGCAGTACTTTCATGGGCTATAACTGATATAAATATGCAGAAAACACTTAACAAGTACCTTATGAAGGAAGGACTTACACAGAAGGATATTGTAATGGATCCTACTACATGTGCCCTTGGTTATGGGGTTGAGTTTTCAATAGATGTTATAACACGTACTAGGTTGGCTGCACTTAAAGGTGATAAAGATCTTCAGATGCCAATGTCTTCGGGTACCACCAATGCTTGGGGTTCTCGTGAAGCATGGATGAAAAAAGATGAATGGGGACCAACAGCCTACCGTGGACCTATATGGGAGATAATTACCGGTCTTACTATGATGCTGTGTGGTGTAGATATATTTATGATGCTTCACCCGTCATCTGTTCAGATGCTCAAAGAAATAGGAAATACGTTCACCAGGGATTACCTTACAACTGACGTTCCTGATATCACAAATTGGATTACAGAATTAGAATAAGGAGGTTTTAGATTGCAAGTCACTGCAATGGAGATTTACAGGCTACTTCCAAAGACCAACTGCGCTAAATGTGGAGAGGCATCTTGTATGGCATTCGCCACCAAACTCTCAGACAAGGAAACTGATCTTGAACTGTGTACACAATTGGCAGCAGATGAAATGGAAAAACTTGAGAACCTACTGGCACCTGCCGTGAGGGAGATAACCATAGGAAAAGGTTCAAAAGCCATGATATTAGGTGGAGATGAGGTACTTTACAGGTATGAACTCACCTACTACAATCCGACTCCACTAGTTATTGATGTAAATGATAACTTGGACGAAGAAGCCCTCAACGAGAGGATTAAAATCATAGAAGCAACAGAATTTGAAAGAACAGGCGAAAAACTTGTACTTGATGGTATTGCTGTAAGAAATGTATCTGGAGACAAGAATAAATTTGCTGAAACTTCATTAAAACTTAAATCATGTAAACTTCCTCTTGTACTGTGTTCACTGGATCCTGAAGCTATTAAAGCAGCCCTAGAAAAAGTAGGAGATGAAAGACCATTATTGTATGCTGCTACAGAGAACAACATCGAAGACATGGCATCTCTGGCTATTAAATATGATTGTCCATTAACGTTATTTGTTCCAAATGATCTTGAGAAGATGAAAGAACTTTCACGAATCCTAAGATCAAAGGGAATAAAGGATATAGTCCTTGACCCTGGAACATATGTTGATGATGGAATTGGAGACACACTCGATAACTTCGTAATGATCAGAAGACTGGCAATTGAAGAGAAGGATGAAGATTTCAGATTCCCTATACTGGGTATTCCTGCTCTAACCTGGTTATACGAAAAAGATGAGGTTCAGGGAGGTATTAAAGAGGCTACCATTGCTGCAACACTTATGAATAAGTACGCTGACATGTTAATAATTCACGGAACAAACATCTGGGAGCTTATACCTGTTCTAACTCTAAGACAGAGTATTTTCACAGATCCTAGGAAACCACAAATGGTGGATGCTGGGCTTTATGAGTTCGGTGAACTCGATGAAAACTCACCTGTATTGATGACCACCAATTTTGCTCTCACATACTATACTGTTGAGGGTGATCTAAAATCTGGCAAAGCAAATTGTTATTTGCTTGTTTTAGATACTGAAGGACGTGCAGTTGATGTTTCACTTGCAGGAGGTCAGCAATCTGGTAAATCTGTTGCAGATCTTATTAAAGATTCTGGAATAGAGGATAAGGTTAAAACTAGGACTTTAATAATTCCAGGACTTTCAGCACCATTAAGTGGTGAAATTGAGGATGAAAGTGGATGGGAAGTTATAGTTGGTCCTAGGGATTCATCAGCTGTATCTGACTTTTTTCTAAAATTGAAAGAGAAGGAAAACGCTTAATAAATCTAAATGTATAGGAAATGATCTTTATGAAGACACTGATGGTTGTGGATCCTAGAATGTGCACGGAGTGCAAGGATTGTATTACAGCATGCCGTAATGAGCACGGAGTTTCTAGGGCAAAAAAGACATCTACCGTACCTATTTTCTGTATGCACTGCCATCCAGATAAAGCACCTTGTGCAAGAATATGTCCAACTAATGCAATAAAGGAAGAAGATGGTACCCTAATTGTGGATGAAGATACATGCATACTTTGTAGATTATGCATGATTGCATGTCCCGTAGGGATGATGGTGATAGATTCTGAGAAGAAATCAATTCAGAAATGCTCATTGTGCATGGAAAAAGACAGGATAATTCCTGCGTGTGTCGAGGCTTGTAAGGATAACGTTCTAAAAATATTCTCAATTGAGGATCTTGATGATCTTAAAAACGACACAACATTTGCAGACGTGCTTGAACAGGCAATGAAGGTATACCAGGATAAAATTTAAAGGTTAAAATTCTCTTTTTTTACTTTTTTTTATTTTTTTTAAAAAAATTATATCATTTATTATAAATTTTAAAGGCTTCAATTTCTATTCCTTCATTTTTTAATATTTCAACTTTCATTTGAGTGCCTCCTCTAAATCCTCCGATTTTGCCATCTGATCTGATAACTCTATGACATGGCACTAAAATTGGAAAGGGGTTTTTGCCTATTGCAGTTCCAACTGCCCTATACGCGTGGCTATTTAGAGATTTTGCAATTTGTTTATAACTTTTTACATGGCCATAAGGAATTTTAGATACTTCAATTATTACATCCCTTTCAAAGGTTGTTTTAATTGTTGATGTTTGGATGTAAGGCTCATTGATATTTAATTCTAATTCTTCAAGATCTAAATCTAATTTATTCCCATGATAAATATCACATAACTTCTTGGCAGTTTCAGAGTTATCATTGGAAACACGAAATTTTTGATAGTGTCTCGATATTTCAGATATTGCTTCGTCTAAACTCTTTTGTGGTAGTGTAGTTCTCAAAATTTTCCCGATTTCTGAAAATCCAACTGCAAAGTATAAATCATTGTGGTTGTGTGTAGAAATATTTATCGCATCTGTCTTCTTTTTTGTCATTATCTTACCTATTCTTTATTGTTTTCAAGATGTATCTTGACTTAATTATTAATTTTTTATTTTAAATTTCTACAGAAGAATATATCAAGGAATATACGTATTTTTCTTAATTGATATAACAAGAATTAGGAGTTTGTATTTATTTTTGTATATGGAAGCTGTATACAATTAGATCCACGTCTTCATCAAAAAGTTCAAAGTTTCCTGGTTCACCTGCAAACCATAAATAGTACAGAAGATCGTTTCTTTTAAATACTACTATCATTATTTTTGTTGTGGAGACATTGTGGAGATTTTCACCAATGAGTAAATATGCGTCCATATTTTTGGGTTTAAACTCCATTTCTGATATGATCCTACTGTTTTGCATAAGAAAAACATTTTTAAGTATTTCAACAAAATCTTCAGGATTGATATCTTCTGCATCTTCAAGTCGATTAATAGAGAACAGTAATGTATTGTTGGCTACGCTGCCCTTGATAACTTTTTTTTCGTCTGCTGTTTCAATAATTTCCCATGTATTGGGGTAATTAAAGCTTATTTCTCCATTTTCAAAATGTACATTCCATGATGCTTTACCTTTTGATTTAATGTTGTCAAGCGCATCTGCTGCTTTTTGTCTTACGTAAATGTATTGATCATCAAGGGCTTTGATCAAAGGATCTACTGCTCTTTCATCACCTATCTCCCCTAAAGCTTCGATAATACGACCTCGGACATGTTTATTATTGACTTTGTCCCTTTTTACCAGGGTTCGTATTAATGGTTCAACAGCCCGTTTATCTCCAATTTTTCCAAGTACTTGGGCAGCTCTAGCTCTCATATGCCAATCATCGCTTTTAAATTCTTTTAGAAGTGGTTCAAAAGAAGCTTCTCCAATATTCCCTAGAGCAATTAATGATTTCCATCTAACATCACTATCTTCATCATTTAATGCATTTACAAGGGTTTTAATGCTCTTATCATCCTTAATTTTACCCAATGCTACTGCTGTGTACTTTCTGACATGCCAGTCTTTGTCATTCATGGCTTTTAAGAGTGGATCGAGTGCTTTAGAATCCCCTATATTTCCTAATGCATTAGATGAGTTCTTTCTGACACCCCAACTTTTATCATCAAGTGCTTTTATCAGTGGTTCCACAGCAGAAGGATCACCAATTTTTCCAAGTGCTGCAGCTGCTTTCCATCTTACTTCTTCATCAGAGTCTCCAAATAAAGAATTAATCAATGGATTGACCGCTCTTCTATCTCCTATGTTCCCAAGGGCATCGGCTGCACTTTCTCTTATAGAAATTAAAACTGAATAACTGTCTTCCCAACTTTCATAATTAAGTGCTTCGATAAGGGATTCTACTGCACTTTCATCACCAACCCTAGTTAGTGATCTTGCAGCTTCTTTTCTAACAATATAATCTTCATTTTTAAGAGCTCTAATTAAACCTTTAATATCTTTTTTCTTTTCCAGCTCATCTATATCTGGTTTAAATTCTTTTTCTAGTGAATCCACAGTTAATTCACATCCTTAAATATAAAACATAAAGTTGATAATAATCTTATGAACATAAATCTTAATTTTTATGGATAAATAAATTTAGGTTTTAAATTTCTATAAATTATTTATTTGATCAATTTACTGGGATTTTGTCCCTTAAATTGTCAGAATCGTTATAATAACTCTGTTAAAACCTTCATCAAGTTCGGATGTTTTCCTACAAATTTCAGAACGGATATTTTTGAGATTGATTCTATGTCTTGGTTTTCAATAAACTCTGCAAGGGCGTTCATATCATCATCATTCAGTTTGTCTGCCATTTTCCGATATGTTACTGATTTGTTTAAGTTTTTACCTATCTTTTGCCTCCAATTATCTTGATATTTCTTTAAAAATTCTGAAGAATGGTCTTCTTTTTTTACAGATTCTGCAGCGACTTCTCCAGCTATCCTTGCACAGGATATTGTGGGGTGAATTCCACCTCCAGTTATCGGGTCAACCTGTCCAGCTGCATCTCCAACAACTAAAAATCCGTCTGTGTATGTTTTATCAATTGGTCCTGAAACTGGGACTCCGCCAATGTTTAGTTCAACTGGAGTTGCATCCAATGTTTTGACATACTTGTTAAGGTACTCAATTGCTGTACCTGCTGAACTGCGGATACCCAGACCAATGTTTGCCACTCCATCACCTTTAGGAAATATCCATAAATATCCTTTTGGGGCGATTTTATCTCCAAAGTAAAACTCGAGGTACTCAGGATCAACATCTATTCCAACAAGCTCGTACTGTGCACATGAACAGATATTTTGTGGATTCAATATGCTCTCAAAACCTGCTAATCTGGCCATATTTGATTCAACACCATCTGCAGCTATGACAACATCAGCATGTATTTCTATATTTTCTCCTAAATGTTTAGCAACCACACCAGAAACTTTATGATCTTTAATTAAAAGATCCTTTACAGTGGTTTTTAACATAATGTCTGTTCCTGCTCTAGCAGATTCAATAGCAAGTTCTTTATCAAAGATTTTCCTATCTAAAACCATGCCTTCAGCTATTCCGCCCTCGTATGTGATTCTTCTACCGTTTGGTGCGTGTATATGTGCACCTTTAATTCTGGAACGTACATATCTTTCTGATGGTTTAATCTCTAGGGTTTCAAATGTTCCATATGTCACACCTTCAGCACACTGAACAGGAGTTCCGATTTCTTGCCTTTTTTCTATCATTAAAACGTCTACATCGGACTTGGATGCAAATAAAGAGGCAGTTGATCCTCCTAACCTACCTCCAACTACTACAACGTCGTATTTCAATTTTTTCATTGTTAAACCTCAGGGACAAGTGCCCCTAAAGGACATACAATGGCACAATTTCCGCATTCTGTGCATCCATCTAGCACAATCAATCCTTTTTCTTCCAATTCAAGAACATGTGAGGGGCACACAACTACACAACAACCACAATATCCACAGTTTTCTGATAAGATCTCCATTTATATCACCTTGCGTAAGAATAATATTACTAAATATGGTATAAGATTCTTATATATCTTATGTTATAATCTTAAATCTCTTCTAAGATTAATTGAGACAGTTTAATTAAGTTTGAACCCTTAATTATTGGTTAAATTATTATTTATTTGAATTGATATCATTTCTTTATATTTAAAACCAATATTTAGGACTTTATATTTATAAATTTAGGTTCAATCTTTGATTTTAGCTTTGGAATGTATATTAAATGATAACACATCTATTGAAACCGTTAAGTTAATATGTGATGTAAACTAATTTCGATTGTATGCAGGGGTGCCCGAGCTGGCCAAAGGGGGTGGACTTAAGATCCTCTGGCGTAGGCCTACGTGGGTTCGAATCCCATCCCCTGCACTTTTATATCAATTTTGCAATCCATTAGGTAATAAAATTTAGAAAAAGTCTAAATAATTCTTTTAATATGCCTCAGTGGCTCAGGGGTAGAGCGATGCCTTGGTAAGGCATAGGCCGGGGGTTCAAATCCCCCCTGAGGCTTTTTTTATATTTTTTTGGAATTAATAAAACTAGATCTATCATAAAAAACTGGTTTGTAAAATAGTTATAGGTGATTTAATTTGCAAAAGAAGATTATACAAGTTTCAGATATTCATTTCGGTGAGAAAACATTTTCACAAGGCCTTAAAAACAATTTAATAAAACAGATAACAGAAGAAAATCCTGATCTTATCATCATATCTGGAGATATAACTACACAGGGTTATTTGAATGAATATAATGATGTATCAACCTTTTTGGATGATTTAAAATCTGTAACCGAGACCCATGTAGTTCCAGGTAACCATGATGCAAGAAACGTAGGTCTTCTCCACTTTGAAAAATATATTGGCAAAAGAAAATTTGTTCACATAGATAAAAGTGGAGGATTTGCAATCATTGGATTAGACTCATCTGAACCTGATATAAATGACGGACAGATAGGTTTAGACCAGCTGGAATGGCTCAAATTAGAACTTGAAAAAATATCATCTGATATATGTAAAATAGTCACATTCCATCACCATCTACTTCCTATTCCCCAAACAGGACGTGAAAGAAATATTTTATTAGACTCTGGTGATTTATTAAGGGTTTTTATTGATTATGGTGTTGATTTTGTATTGAACGGCCACAAACATGTACCAAATGTTTGGATGATCGAAAAAATGGTTACTTTAAACTCAGGCACTGCAACAACTATGAAACTTAGAGGAAACACATACCCCTCTTACAACGAGCTCTTGCTAGACGATTGTGGGATATTTGTGAACTTGATAAATACAGAAACAGGATATAAGAGGGATTTGGCTAAATATTCTGTTGAATTTGATGGGAATGATTACGGTATATGTTATTATAAACACAACTCTTTTCAATCACCTTAATTAAAATTATTTATTCCAATTATCCATTTTTCTATTTAAAACTCGAAATTATCATCTGATTTGAATTTTAATTATGGATTTAATATAATATTTATTAATGATCGATTTAAATTATTATAGAAGTATAGATAATTAGCAATTTAAGATTACTCGTAGAAAAAAAATTATAGAGATATTTTAAGATGATGAATTAATTTTAAAGTGAAAAGAAATGTCAAAAACGTCAGATGTGGTGTTGGCGGGAATCATCGCCGGAATTGTGGCCTATTCTACTTCAGTACTTGGTATTAGTGGGACTATTATCGGGTCTGTTGTAGGTGCAATTCTATACCAACTAATTCCACACTTATTTAAAAAGCCACTGGAAGGAATTAAAACTCAGAATGTAGAGGCAAGGATTGTGTACACAATTCCTCTCATACTAATAGTGGTCATAGAAATATTGTTCATATTCGCAATGCTCTATTTAAAACCGGGTAATTTCTTCTATTTGCTCGAAAATGCAACCGAAAATAATTTATTTCGTTCAATTGGGTTTGGCCTTATAATAATGGGGATATTCCCAATAATACAACCAGAAAATATTAAAAAGAGTTATGGATATATAATAATAATAGTTGGTGTTATAGTATTTTTAGGTGGTTTTGCAGATACTAAAACACCAATAACAGATATATATTCATTTATATTCTCTGAGTCAGGGGTGTTGATTTCACTTTTAGTGATCGCAGCACTTAGCTATGTAATTTTGGCTATTACACGGGAGACCATCATTTTAATAAAGGAAAAGGACGAAGTTGATCTTGAGAATTATGTAAAGATCTATAATGATAAGCCTAAACATGGTGAGAAGATCGATCACTGGATGGATGAAAAAAAGAAAGGAAAAGATCCCAAAAAATATAATAATGAAAATAGAAGGGACCATGATATGAGGTAATGGTTAATGAAACGATCTAATAGCACTTTAAAGGCAATATTGGATGTAATACTCCATGACAATCCATCTACACAGGATGAAATTGCAGAAAAACTTGGTTTAACTAGGAGATATGTTACAAAATTATTACAACCTTTGGTTAAACGTGGAGTTGTGAGAAGAGCATATATACTAGATATCAAGAAATTCAATGAATTTTCTGAAATGTTCGATGAAGAAAAGACTTCAAGGGAATATGCAGTTGCATACCTTATTAAAGATATGCTCAAGAACATGGTTGAACACGTTTGTAAACAGTTTGATATGTCTTTTGAGTCCTTTGTAAAATACAATGATGAAATGGCAAATAAAGCCCTTGAAATGGATTATATCAGTAACAACATGCATGAGAAAATTCGATCCTCTGTTGACACTGTTATATCAATAAATCCATATTCTGAGTTCAGCAAAACTATGGTATTCAGTGAAGTTGCCTTCGATCTTGAACGTATAGCAGATCATACTTGTCATATTGCCAACTTTGTATTGAATGGTTGTTATGAAGTTGATCCTGATATGCTCGAGGTATTAAACTCAATGTATCTTACTTCCAGAAAGATGGTTAAATATTCAATGCAAGGTTTCTTAAATGAAGAACTCGATCTTAAGGACAAGGTAATGGATTATGAAGAGAAGATCCATGAACTCCAGAAGAAGGCCCTTAACAACATTGCAATCCAAATGGCAGAGGATGATGTAATGGATAAGGATAGATCAACCTATTACCTTACACTTTCAAGAGTTGTTAAGGCATTTGAAAGGATCGGAGATATATCAATAGAGATAATAGACACCGCAGGCGAGTTCTACAGGAACATACCCAGATCAACCACACCTGAACGTTTCAGAAGGAGATCTTCAAACTAAATTTTTTGATTATTGATTTTAAGGTATCTGATTTAAAATCTGAAATTATCAAATAGATAAAATTCAACTTAACATTTCTTTAAGTGAAAAAGATTCTATCAAAATTTAAACAATTATATGACTGAAACAACTCATTTTTTTATCATTTAAAACCAATCTAAGATCTATATAATAGAATGCTGCTGAAAGAATTCAAAAAGTCTTTTTGTGTACATTTTTACACTTGAATATATGTCATTTGTAAGTTTTTTTAGATTCAAACAATTTATTAAATATTACCAATTTTATATTTTGACAACTTTAAATTTATGATTAAATTATCTATTTAAATTATTCTCTGAAATAAACCATATAGAACACGATAAAAAATGAATATTAAGAGTTTAATTAAATGAAAAGGTCTAATTATTTGATTAAAAAAAATAATATTGAATATCATTAATAAGTGATTAATTGTGTATTTAAATAAAAAAAATTAGATTAAATTGGTGTATAATAAGTTCTTTTCAGTTCTCGAAGTTTAGCATCGCGATCAGTATCATCATCAGTTATTTTACAGCAATCTTTTGCTTTGCCATTCTTACAGAAATAAGCTGGGGCTTCTCTAACTTCTAAATCATATTCTTTCCATATACGGCATTTAAAGCACTGACACTCTTCATGGTAATATAAATCTTTACAGATTGTTTTACCTTTCGCACAGTAAAGTTTAGGTATTTTATCTGGATCTAAGATAAATCCACTATCTATATCAACTGAATGTCCAATTTCTTGCATTATTTTCTTTTGATCTTTTACACAAGAGCTTTTTACTTGTACTGGGCAATCATCACAGAGACATTTTTCCATATTTTCCAAGTTAAAATCTATTTTTAACATGATGTTTATTTTATTCCTTAAAATTATTATAATTTATTTATTAGAATCAGATTTTTTTTAAATTCAAATGTATTATTAAAAGAATTTTCATTAATTGCCGAATATTTATATAAATGAAATTAATATTGTATAAATAAATTTGATAAAATATTATCATGAAATTAACAAAAAAAAGTTGAAAATTGTAATTAATGATATCAATTCTTGTATCCTGACTCAAATAAGCTTACTGAACTTTCTAAACCATCTTTACTGGATTCTATAATATCTATTGCCGATTGTAGTTCATCATCTTTAAATTTCTGATCAACTCTTAAACGATGAATAATGAATCCTACAATTGACAAAATTGCCATATATATCAAACCATAAAAAATTAAAGCTAAAGTGTATTGATAAATTGTCAAATTATCTAATGAAATAAAAGATAAAATTAAAACTACTAAAAATGCAAAGATAAAACAGCTTGCAATTATCAATAATAATTTTTGGTCATCACTCCGATCCCTAAAGAGGAATATGCAGCAATAGACAATGATGATCCTGCTAAACTCAGTACTAAGAATTCTGGTATTAAAACATTAATATCCATTTTTTAACTCCGTTTAATATTTATAACACTCCTGATTCAGCACTTCCTCTTTGGATAAGGGACGGGCATGTTTCAACATTTGACTAAAATTTTTATTATATATCTGTATTAATTCAGGTTGGACATTCATTATCCCTACAGATCCACGGCTATCGTTGTGTCTATGTGGTTTTTCAATGTATAAATGGCTATCATTGAAGATCATAAAATGTTTTGTAGGTCTTTTTGGTAAGATTAAATATTTTACGCTTTCATATTTATCAAGAAGAGTGTAAATTTCCATTTTATCCTCACAAAATACTTTAGGACCGCCGATTATTGTTATGGATTCAAATTTGTGATTTGCTGCATGTTTAATTATTTCTTGTGTACCCTTCGCTAAATTCTCCGACTATTACTTTAAGATTTAACATTGACTTTATTTTTCCTTTATTCCGCCAATTTTTAAGATCTTCTATTAGGTTAAATCTCCAAATTCTCTTTTTGTATCTTTCTGAGCTATTAAATAAGACTATTTCATCCCCATACTGCTCATTATAATGTGGATTGTGTCTATAAATGAATTTAATAAGGATAATTACTATTAAAGTTATCAAAGTCATTAATGTAAAAATTACTAGATAATTAAATTGCATTTTTATCTCCTTTTAAGAAGAGCCTACAAATTATTTCGAATTATCCAACGAATATAAAATTTGAATAAATGATCAAAATTTTTAGACTTTTGGTGCTTTTTTTTACACTTGAAGTGTATGTCTCATTATATATAAAATTTGCATTCCTTGAAAGTCAATAACAATCATAACTCTTATAAATCCAAAAAAATTCTTAGTTGCATGCTTGAATTGCACTATCTTCGGAATTTAAATAAGTAAATATTTCAATTGAAAATATAGACGTACACTTCAAGTGTAAAATAATTCACTTTTTGTTTAAATAATAGTTCTACATAATAAAAATTATAAAAAAATTATATAATAAAAAGGAATTGGAATAATAGGCGAAAAAACAGGTTAAATCTAATTGTAAGTTCAAGAAAAATATAAGAAATTTTTTTGAGTTGTGGGGGTCTATTAAACAATGATACTAAAGGAGAGAAAATGGCATATACTCATTGCTTTAGCTCTTGGTACCATTATGGTACCCATAAATACTAGTATCGTGAATGTGGCATTGCCATTTATTAGTTCTGGATTTAATAGTAATCTGGCGAGTTTGGATTGGGTTATTACTAGTTATTTAATCACCCTGGTAGGTTTGGTTTTGTTTTTCGGTCGGTTAGGTGATATGTATGGTCATGAGAAGGTATACCTATCGGGACTGATTTTTTTTATTTTCACCTCAATTTTATGCAGTTTTTCATCATCTATAATCTATTTAATCCTTTCCAGAGCATTGCAGGGGATAGCAGCAGCGATGATGATATCTGTTTCATTAGGAATGGTAAAA
>Ga0182021_10008292_pt1 | contig 12312 bp, 10 predicted proteins | sample 612E3MmetaG_FD_120493 | JGI IMG/M metagenome (GOLD analysis project Ga0182021, IMG submission 120493) | Permafrost microbial communities from Stordalen Mire, Sweden - 612E3M metaG (Illumina Assembly) | ecosystem: Environmental > Terrestrial > Soil > Wetlands > Permafrost | place: Sweden...
CGATGGCGACGCTGGAGCCCGGCCGAATGCAACGGTGAGCGCAGCCCGTCGGCGAGCGTCAATGCGACGCCCGACGGAGATCGAATGTGGTCCTAAGACGCACGCCTACAACGCACGCCTGCCGCCCCCAGGGCGTCGAATTCGACGATCTGCCTGCAGTCCATCCAGCCGTCCGGGACGGCCGCGACGTCGACGACGCGGACCGTGGCGAGGTAACATGCGCCACACCGCTGGCAAGTCTGCGCACCGAGCCAACACGCCTGTCGTTACCGCTTATGTCACTAGCCTTGATCGCAGCCCTATTCTTCACAGTGGCGCTGCTCGTGACCACGACGTACTTCCTATTGGGTTCCGTGCCGCTGCTGGTTCTCGAGCACGACACGCCCATGGACTCCCGCTTCGTCCGCAGCTTCTTCAATACCTACTATTTGGCCGCCATGGGCACGGCGAGCGCGACCGCCTTGAGCTATGCCTTGGCCGGGAGGTTGGCCATCGCGTCCGGTGCCGCCGCGCTGGCCTTGCTGGCCGCCATCCTGCGCCGGAAGGTCATTCCCACGATGGACTCGCTTCGGGAGGAAATTCAGTCCAGTGGGACGAGTGCCATTTCAGCGTTCCGACGCATCCACACCAGCGCAATATTGATCAATCTGGCGCAGTTGGTGGTCATCGTTTGGACCTTGATAGCCGTTTCGCGATCATTGCGATGAGGCAACGGAACACAAGCTGCAAGCGCCTCGCGAATCCCAGGACGATCGAACGGTCGACGCGCCACCCGAGCGTTCAGCGCAAAGGTCGACGGACGGGTCGATCGGAGCGGCAGATCGGCATCCCGTCGAGGCGATAGCGATTGCAGCCTGTGCGGCGCAGAACGCGACCGAGAACCACAGCCAGCGCCGCGCACAACGGCAGGAAGGTCCGGCGACCAAAGCTCGTGCCAGGATTTCGGCACCTCTGGGGCGGCGAGGCATCCGCGTGAGGCTGCGGCGCCGGGTGACGGGTCGATACCCTCAGCCCTCCAGCGCAGCAACCTCAGCCGTGAGCTGCACGGCCGTGCCCATCACGCCCTGCAGCAGATTGCGCAGCAACCGGATTGCCAGGCCCGGCCGTCCGCGCTCCAGGTCCGCGAAGCTCGTGCTGCTCAATGTGCAGCATTCGACCTGGGTATCGGCGCGCACATCGGCCGAGCGCCGACCGCCGTCGGTCAGCGCGAGTTCGCCGAAGCTCATGCCGGCCGACAGGGTGGACAGGCGCTTCTGACCGCCGCCGGGCAGGTCGACGGTGACGCTGACCTGGCCGCGCAGCAGGATGTACAGCGCGTCGGCGGGATCGCCGCGACGAACAATGCTTGCGCCGGCGTCGAAGCGACAATGTTCGACGTAGTCTTCGAGCGCCGCCACATCCTGCGCCGAGGTGCCGACGCACAGCCGATGCTCGGCCAGCGTGCAGGCGGTAGCGGCGACATGTCTGGGGGCATGACGCTGCAGCAGGCCACGCTCGCACCACTCGAGCCCGAGATCGAGCTGCGGCTGAAAGTTCACCGAGCGCGCGTTCTTCGGATCGAGTTCGGTGCCGAAGTCGGCCAGCAGATCGCTGCGTCGTACTCGGGTCAGCACCACGTCAACACCCTGCGCGGCGCAGACGCCGACCAGGTCGGCCAGCATGCGTGTGGCCGCGCGGTCGGCGTGACTGACGCGCTTGAAGTCGAGCACCGCGAAGTCCAGGCCCGGCGCTGCGCCGGCGATTTCGCGCACCACCTGCTCGATGGTCGAGAAGCGCAGGTCGCCCTGCAGCTCGAAGACCGCCGCGCGCCGGCCCTGCTCGTCGAGCACGCGGCGCTCAGCGTCGTCGCGGCGGCGCTTGGAGCGCACGCGGGCAAGCGTATAGCGAGCCCGGATCGTCGCCGACGAGGGCCGCGGCGGCTGCAGGAAATGCAGCCCGAGCTCGCTGGAAAGCGCCTCGCAGACCTGCACCCCGCGCACGCTGTTGCCACGCTCGTCGAGCGCCGGCGAGAAGACGCCGATGCCCAGCTGCCCCGGCAGCACGGCCAGGACGCCGCCACCGACGCCGCTTTTGGCCGGCAAGCCGACGTTGAAGACCCAGCCGCCAGTGAAGTCATAGACGCCGCAGGTCGTCATCACGCTCAGGATCGCGGTGATGAACTCGGCCCGCACCGCTCGCCGGCCGGTTGCCGGGTTGACGCCGCCGTTGGCCAGCGTGGCCGCGATCAGCGCCAGGTCGCGACAGTCGACCTGCACCGAGCACTGCTGGAAGTACAGATCGAGCGCGGGTTCGGGGTCGTCTTCGATGATCCCGTAGTTGCGCAGCATGTGCCCGATCGCGCGGTTGCGGTGCCCGGTGGCACGCTCGGATTCGAAGACCGCCGGATCGATCGACAGTGGCCGGCCGGCGTAGTCCGAGATCGCACCCAGGACGCGCGCAGTCCGCGCCTGGGCGTCTTCGCCGGCCACCAGCGACGAGCAGGCGATCGCGCCGGCGTTGATCATCGGGTTCAGCGGGCGGCCGGTGACGGGCTCCAGGCTGATCGCGTTGAAGGCGTCCCCTGATGGCTCGACACCGACCGCGCGGTGCACGCGCTCGGCGCCACGGTCCTCGAGTGCGACGCCGTAGACCAGCGGCTTGGAGATCGACTGGATCGTGAAGGGCACGCGCGTGTCGCCCACCTCGTAGACGCAGCCGTCGACGGTGGCGATCACGATGCCGAACAGATTCGGGTCGACCTTCGCGAGCTCCGGGATATAGGTCGCAACCTGGCCGCCCGCGAGGCCGGCGAAGCGGGCATGCAGGCTTTCCAGGCAGGCATGGACGGGCGAGCGGGTCCTTGTGACGTATCGGTCATCTGTCATAGGGGCGTCACTGCAAGATGCATGCGCGGCACCAGTTTGCACGCTTGCGGTGCGCCGCAGTTCCGGCCAGCATCGCAACGACCATCGGCCGCACTAAAGTGGTCCGCCGCGGGCCCGCTGCCGGCGCCGCGCCCGTGCGCAGCGGCTCGGCGAGTGCCGTGGCGAGCGCCTGCCGGCCCGCCGGTTCGTGCGCCGGCACGAACAGATCGCCTTGCGGCCGCATCGCGCGGATGCCGGCGGCGCGCGGCGGGAACGGGTCCAAACGCAAGTCGCGGCGAGCCGGACGAGTTGAACGACCGCGTCGGGAAACCCGGATCCATCGGTCCGGCATCGCGACTGGTTCGTTGTCCTCACCGCCTGCGGAACGCGGTCGAACCGCCGCACCCCAAGGCACGACTGCGGCGCCTGGATACCGCGACTGAAAGCTGCCTGACTCGGGTAGGAGCGAGCCGCCGCTGCGGCGACGCGGCCCACCGCGGCAACAGCAATGAAAGGGTTCAGCCGGCGAATCTCCGTATCGGATCCGATGTCGACTGCCTGTTTCACAATAGAGCATCGCAGTGTTTGCGTTGGACACAACGAATCGGGTCGCCCACGGTGCGGGCCACCGCCTGAGGGCCACAGCGGCCCGTGCCATGCGATGGCGACAAATGGAGGAATCACCTTGAACGTCACAAAGCGCCAGCGCGCCTTTGCGCTCGGTGCCACCCTTGCCCTGGGGGTGCTGCCGTGGGCGTCGGCAGCCCGGGCTGCACCGGATACGGTGCCCGCGGCGTCGCCACGAGGTGCGCGTCCGAACATCGTCTTCGTACTGATCGACGATGCCGGATTTAGCGATTTCGGCAGCTACGGCAGCGAAATTGCGACACCCAATATCGACACGATCGCAAAGTCCGGCGTTCGCTTCACCAATTTCCACACGGCGTCAACGTGCGAATCCAGCCGGATGATCCTTCACTCCGGCGTGGACAACCATCGCGCGGGCGCCGGCACATTGCAGGTCACCATTGCAGACAACCAGCGTGGCATGCCGGGCTACGAGGGCTATCTGTCGGGCAACGTGCACAGCCTCGGGCAACTGCTCCACGACGGCGGTTACGCCACCTATTTCGCCGGCAAGTGGAACATTGGCCAAGGCCTGGCGCGCGCACCCGGGACCCGCGGCTGGGATCGTTATATGTCGCTGGAGAACACCGGGGCCGACAACTATGAGGCCAAGGTCTACGCCCCCTTCAACCTCGAGGCCACCTGGCTGGAAGACGGCCACGTCGCCACGTTGCCCAAGGATTTCTATTCCAGCCGGTACTACGCCGACAAGCTGATCCAGTTTATCGACGAAGGCCGGCAGGCAGGGCGCCAGGACAAACCCTTCATGGCTTTGCTGTCCTTTCAGGCCGTGCACTCGCCGCTGCAGGCCCCGGACCCAGACATCGAGAAATACCTTCATCGCTATGACAGCGGCTGGGATCGAATCCGGGTCGAACGATACGAGCGCCAGGTGGCCATGGGTCTGGTGCCCGGGGGATTGACGCTGCCCGTCGCGGTCCATGCCAAGACCTGGTCGGGGCTCAGTGAGGCGGACCGGGGCATGTACGCCAAGAAGATGGCGGTCTTTGCCGGGATGCTCGATGCGGCCGACCAGGAGGTCGGTCGGCTGCGGGAGCACTTGCGCCAGATCGGACAGCTCGATCACACGGTGTTCATCGTGATGTCCGACAACGGTGCCGATGCCTACGACCTGTCGCAACTGAACCTGCCCTTCAAGCTCTGGTATCGCGTGAACGACAAGCTGGGCTACGACACCCTCGGCCAGCGCGGCAGCTATGTGCACTACGGGCAGGACTGGGCCGCCGTGTCGAACACGCCCTTTCGTGACTTCAAGGGCACCTCGGCAGAAGGCGGGATGCGAGTACCCTTCATCATCAGCTATCCAGGGCATACCAAGCCCGGCGGAATCGCGAACGGATTTGCCTATGCCACCGATGTCTTGCCCACCGTACTGGACGTTGCCGGCATCCCGATGCCGGGCGATGACTACCATGGCAGCAGGCTGATTCGCCCCACGGGGACCAGCCTCATTCCGTACCTAGAAGGCCGGCAGCCCACTATTCACACCGCCGACGAGACGACCGGTTTCGAGGGTACCGGCGGTCAGGCGCTGTTCAAGGGGGACTACAAGCTGATGCGCAACGGCTTGCCGGTCGATGACGGCGGCTGGCATCTCTACCGTATCGTGGACGACCCCGTCGAGGCCCACGACCTTGCGACCCAACAGCCTGATCGTGTCCAGGACATGCTTGCCGATGTGCAGACCTACAACGCGCGCAATGGTGTCGTCCTGCCGCCGCCCGGCTATGACCCCTTGCAGCAACTGCTGAAGAACAACTGGCCAGTGCTGCTGCGCCAGCTGGGCGGCATCCTCGCGGTCGCGATGATGGTGGTGATCGGCCTCGTGATCGCTTCGGGCTATTCATGGACGCGGTGGCGACGGCGTCGCACGCTCTCGCACGTCACCCGGTGAAGGCGAGACCCGTCGTGCGGCGGCTCGAAAACGAAGCCCGTGACGAGGTACCCTCGCTGGCGCGCGATGATCCTGCGGGCCGCGGGCATCGGCTTCCCTCTCGCGGCGCTGATGCCCGGTGCCCGATCCGGCTTGGCCGCGGCGCCCTGCCCCTGACTGCCCCGACTGCCCTCGGCGGATCGTGTCGGGTCGGCGTTTTGTGGGGCGGTTGCCGCCGCGCACACGCTCACGCGTGGCAACGGTCGCATCAATCCCCGGGCCACGCACGCAGTCAGCATATCGAGCGTGCGCGCACCGTTTCGCGGTGAGCAGTTCACGGCCGGCCGGATCACCGGCACCTTCAGTCGGTACGATGGCAAGTTCGTCGTTCGCACCGACGGACCGGGCGGCAAGTTGCGCGACGACGAGGTCGCCCGTGTCCTGGGCGTGGCAGTTGTGCGACAGGATCTGGTGCCGCCCCCCAACGGGGGAATGCAGGCGTCGGGACTGGCCTGTGACTCGCCGCCGCGCGAGCGGCGCGGACAGCGCTGCTTTCATCTGCCGGGCGATCGACCGCCCGCTGCCGGCGACGAGTTGCACTGGACCGGCCGGCGAATGAACTGCACTTCGTGCGCGGATTGCCATGCCACGGGCTGGCGCAAGAACTTCCCCGCCATCACGCGCAGCTTGCGGCACCGCGCGCCCTCGACCTGCGACGAATCTGCCGATCATTTCCATGGGCAGGGCTCGGCGGGGGCGCGATGCGCCGCCTGCCACATGCCAACGACAGCCTACATGACCGCGGACCGGCACCACGGTCATTTCATCCGTGTGCCGCGCCCGGACCGTTTAGACGATACCGGCCGCAATCCGCTGGACCTTGATCGGGCCGACGCCTCTCGAATTCAATGCCAAGCGCACAAATCGCGCGCCATGAAGCTGCGCCCGTCTTGATGCCTCGAGTCGAACGTCCCGCCGAACGTCTCATGATCTGGCGACGGATTCGAACTTCACGTGCGCACCAGATTCACCGCCTTTCCTCTCGCGGTCTTGGTACCCAGTACAACGCGTTGCCCCAAAATTCGCGTCGCTGCCCACCTCGTCCGCACCGCGATTGACGCGGCCACAGTGGCTATCTACACGGAACGACGACCCCCTGAAAGCGTTCTGTTCGACACCCGCTCAACAATTGAGCGGCAGAAAGTGCAGCCTGAGCGGCGCCGAATCGACGGGCGTCCATGCGACGTTCCGCGAACATTCGTACGTGGTCCTTGGACTCACACTGCCGGCCATCTGCCGACGCCAACGACCGTCAGCTTCGCCGCCAGCTACCGGATTTCATGTCCGTGTGCCTTTTTGTCAAGCCATGGTTGAACTACCTCGGGCCTCGCGGTTGAGTGCTTTGGATTGCGTCGCCCGCGTGCACGGGCGGATTTGAGCGCCAATTCCAAGTCTTGATGATTCAGATCATCCCTCGAGAACCTATAGCTTGATAATCAACCCGTCAAAGGCCGTCTCGTAGGGAAGCGAGCCCGCCCGCGCCAGCATGTCATCGCTCATGTGCGTGAGCACGAGCCGACGCGGCCGGACCAGTGGCAGCTTCTGCACCAGCGTATCCAGGTCCAGGTGCAGCTTGACCTTCTTGTCGAAGAAGTACGACTCGGCGATGAACAGATCGGCATCCTGCGCCGCAGGAATCAGCTCGTCGGTCCACTCGGTATCGCCGGTGTAGGCGATAGTCCGCCCTTCGGCTTCGAACCTGTACGCGAAGAATGGCCCGCCCGGGTCTCCGTGTTGCACCTGGTGTGGCCGAACACGCACGCCGGCGATCTCGCGCTCCTCCAGCGCATGCAGTTCGACCAGCGACAACTCGAACTTCGGCCGCGTGTCCGACGAGCCCGGGAACGCCGTCTCCAGCACGCGCGCGTACCAGGAGACCAGTCCCGTCGGGCCGACGATCGTCAGGGGCTCAGTCCGCTTCGAGAAGAACTGCGCATCCAGCATGAAGAACGGGATGCCGCCAAAGTGGTCCCCATGGAAATGCGTCACGAAGATTGCCTGAATGGAGTTCAGCGCAATGCGATGCAGCTTCTGGCCGATCAGCGACGAGGCGCCGCAGTCGATCAGGAAGTCGCACTTGTTGCCAGTGACGTGGAAGCACGTGTTGAGTCGACCGCCGCTGCCGAATGCGTCGCCGCTTCCGATGAATCGCAGTTCCATGAGTGTCGAGGCGAAGTGATGAGAGACCTTATTTGAGCAGATTGCGCGGCCCGCTCTTCCGTTACCGCCACTCGGCAGCGATGGCTTCGAGAGTGCGCGCTGGCGGGCGTCCCGGTTGTCAATGGCGTACTCACACGAGGGCGGAAGAATCTCGCCTTGACAATGTTCGTCACCAACATCTCCGCCGCAGCTCGCCGGGCGATCACGTCCTCTCAGATCAGATCGGCTTGGTCTCCATAGCTGTCCAGCACTTTGCCAGACGATGCCTGTGGAACTCTTCTGCTATTGGACAGCAGACCGTTGGCGCTTTAGAGGGCGAGCGCCTGCGAGCAGTCGCCGACATTCAACGCACAGGATGCCTCTGCCGAGAAGCCGTAGGCGAAAATGGCTGTCATGCCTGCGCTCCGAATCCTCGTTCCCGAAGGCTCCAGCTTGTCAGCGAGGGAGGCGGTGACAGCGCTGGGTCGCCGCGGTCACGTGATCGACATTCTTGATCCCGACCCGCTGTGCATCTGCCGCTTCTCTAAGTACGTGCGGCGCGTTCACCGATCTCCGACCTTGAGTGCTTCGCCCATCGAGTACGTTCAGTTCCTGCTGGCGCACATCGCAAGCCACACCTACGACCTGGTGTTTCCGGTGCACGAGCACGCCTTCGTCCTGTCGGCATTTGCAGAGGAGATCCGGCGGCACTGCGCCGTGGCGGTGGCGCCGCTGCCAGCCTTCGAGCGCCTGCAAAGCAAGGTGCGGTTCTTCGAGTTGGCCACCGAGCTCGGTTTGCCGCATCCGCCGACGCAGCGCGTCGAATCCGTGTCGGCCTTCCCACCGTGCCGAATGCCTCCGTATTACGTCAAGACCGCCTACGGGACTGCGGGCGATGGCACATGGCGGGTCGTTGCGGAGGCCGATCGCGCGCACGTACTGGCTGCGCTGCAGGAGCGCGAGCTTGCGGGCAACTTGGGAAGCTATCTGGTACAGGACCTGCTGCCAGGAACGTTGGAGGTCGTGCAATCCGTCTTCGACCATGGATAGTTAGTGGCGGTCCACGGCTATCGCCAGCATATCCCCGGCGTCGGAGGCAGCGCAAGCGGGCGCATCGGCGTGAACCGGCCCGCTGTCATCGCGGACCTGCAGCGGCTGGGACGGGCGATGCAATGGCATGGTGCTCTGATGCTCGACTACATGTTCGACGACCAGAGCGGAGGTTACTGGTTCATCGATCCGAATCCTCGGCTCGGCGAGACCATGAATGCGTTGCTGTCTGGCGTGGACTTGCCGCAGGCCCTTGTCGAGGTGACGCAAGGGCAGCGAACCGAAGAGTGCAGGCACTCGGACCAAGGCGTACGCAGCCACATCCTGCTTTCGGCTTCGCTGGCAACTGCGATCAAGGAGCCTACCCGCCGCGCAATCCTCAGCCAATTGCTATCCGCTTGGCGGCACCTTGGCAAGTTCGCCGAAAGCCGTGAAGAGGTCGCCTTGGCATCTGAGGACTACTTGAGTCTGGTGCCGACGCTGGCGGTGGCCGCGCAGCTCCTGCTGCGGCCAAGTCGAGCGCAAACCATTGCTACGCACGCGATTGCCAACTATGCCTTGTCCGGCCGGGCAGTTGGCATCGTCCGCGACAGTTGGCAGAAGCGCCAACGCGATGCGCGTTGATTCCCGCTCGCGGAACTGAGAGGTTGCCGATGGGCGCGCGCGCTGACCTATCCCCTCGAAGGATGCTTACCGTCATTGCGGTGCTCTCCACACCGTTCTACCTGATCGGGCAAATGTCCGATGCGCGTCTCATGCCCGGCCTTCCTGTGAGTTCACTCATGTTCCTGTGTCCGGCTGGCGTCGCCTGCTGGGCGGCCTGGCGTGCCGGCGGGTTCCTCAAGGTGCGGGATTTGCTGGGTCGGGTTCTCGACGCACCGCGGGCCAAGCCATGGACATGGCATCTCGTCAGCGCGGCCGTGTTCCCGGCGGTGCTCCTCGTTGAGTACGCGCTGATGCGCGCACTCCAGTTGCCGCTGCCGGTGCCGGCGGTTGCGTGGATTCAAGCACCGGTTCTCTTCGTGCTGTTCATTGCCAACGCTGCGTGTGAAGAACTCGCCTGGACGGCCACTTTGCTCGAACCCCTCCAACGGCGGCTTGGTGCCTTCCGCGCCGGCCTGCTCCTGGGTGTATTCGTCGCCGCGTGGCATGTGGTGCCTTTCTGGCAGGCACATCCAGCCGTATCGTGGGTATTCGGCCAAGCTGTGTTCACGGTGGCTTTTCGCGTCGCGGTCGCTTGGATTTACAACGTCAGCGGACGCTGCCTGATGGCCGCCGTGATCTGCCATGCTGGCTATAACACTGCCTGGCAACTGTTTCCCGACCGTGGTTCCGGCTACGACCCATGGACTACCGCGGGACTCACATGGCTTGTCGTTGCGTTGATCGTCGCTTTCCACGGAACGCGTGATCTCGGCGGCAGCCCGCTGGTAAGTGAGATGGGCGAACGCGGGGACGCTGATCTAGCTCGACCGAAGTGAGCGTTACCGCATCAGGCCTGTGAGGCTGGGCCGTTGCGCGTAAAGGAATGGTCATGACCACATGCTTCTCGAGCGCTTCCTCGACAGTCGCACCTCCGCGTAGGAAATCACACTGGCAACGGCTGCTTCTCGGCGGCGAAACCGAAGAGTTGAAGTTCGCCTTTGGGTCGACACGCGTCGACCACGAGCCTCTTGAGCAGTCGTTCGACTTGCCTTGACGGCGAATGACTGCAACGAAGCGAGCCTGTCATTGGCTCGTGGCGGCAAGCGGGTACTCGTGGCCGGCGGCTTTCCGGCAATCTGCTTGATCTGTGCTACACGATGCGGTGTGTGTCTGCCAGGCGACTTCGGTCTGGCACTCTGGCGTATGTCACTGAAAAGTTTCCGAAGTGCAGGGGCCTGAGCAGCGGCGCCTGATACAAACGGCGCCGCCGCCCGCAAAGAACCCGTGTCAATTTTGCGGAAATCCCCGCAGCGGGGCCGGATTCAGACGCGCCATCGACCAACTGTCGACGAAGACACCGTCCCGCATCGCGTCACAACGATGGACACCTTTGCGTACGAATCCGAAGCGCTGGTAGAGCGATTGCGCGCGCAGGTTGTCGGCATAAACGTCGAGTTCGATGCGCAAAAGGCCCAGCCAGTTGTCCGCGTAATCGCAAAGCGATTGCATCAGCAACGTTCCGACGCCGCGACCGTGCCAGTCGGCATCCACGTTGATGCCTAGCGCCATTGCGTGCCGCTTGCGTGGCGAGGCTCCGACCGGATGCAAGCCTGCTGCGCCAACGACGGTGCCGTCGGCCTCGGCCACGATCTGCACGTGCGGGCTGCCAGCGGCGCAGCTCTCGGTCAGGCGTGCTTGCCAATGGTCGGTGCTAGCCCATGGCATCTGCAGGAGGTTCGGGAAGACCGCTGGCTGCGACATCATCCGCGCGAAGGCTTCGGCGTCCGCGACGCGGGTGCGGCGCACGCTCAGACCCATCGCGGCGGGCCGGGGGGAATTTGGAATGTCTTTTTGTCGGCTCATGAACTACTCCTTGTGGGGGTGCCTGGGTCGGCAGCTGCGAAAAAGCAAAAGGCCCGCGGGTAGCGGGCCTTTTGAAGAGAACTTCGGGTTCTCGAGTTACAGACGGCCCGGGCCTGCACTTCGCGGTGGCAGGACGAAGTCCTGCATCGTCGCCATTGCGGTGACGTGCGCGCACACGCGCGGGCTGAGGCGCGAACCGGAACCGGAATTGGACGCAGAGTCAGCAAAGCTCATGGGCCAAGTCTGCCGCGTCACACGAATCGCGTCAAGAACAGGCCTGAAAGATCCCCGCCGCGGCAACTGGCCCCGGCCCCGATCGGCGCCGCTTGGTGTTGACGGCCGGGCAGCTCTTGACGGCCAGGAGCGGACGCCGACAACCCGCCGCTTTGCGCCGAAGTTCGGTCAGCTTTGACATGTGTGCGGCGCGTGTACGATCCTCTGCACCACGATGATGTAGGAGAGAGGAGATGGAGACCTCAGAGCGTCTGCACGCCCTCGATGCAGTTCGCGCTCTAGCGCTCCTGCTTGGCGTCGTGTTGCATGCCGCGATGTCGTTCGTCCCTGGCATTGGCGCCGTGGGTTGGCCCATCGTGGACCGTTCTCCGAGTGCAGCGCTCGGATCAATCTTCTTCGCCATCCACACCTTTCGGATGACGTTGTTCTTTGCGGTGGCGGGGTACTTCGCTCACATGCTCTTCCATCGGCAAGGTGCGAAAGGGTTCTGGGCCAATCGCGTAAAGAGAGTGCTCGCGCCCTTGCTGGTCTTCTGGCCCCTAGTGCTTGCGGGGATCGTAGCTGCGATGTACCTGTCGTCGGCAAAGTCCGGGACTGCGTTGGCCGCGCCAAAGCCTGCACCCGGAACGGTCTTACCGTTCCCGCTCACGCATCTCTGGTTCCTGTACGTGCTGCTCTGCCTCTACATCCTCTTGTTAGCGGTGCGCTCGCTACTGCTGGCGTTGCCTGTGCGGGCCCGCGGGCTGCCGGCGCTGGTCGACGCTCTTGTCGCGAGGATATGCGCCGTGCCAATGGCTCCCGCGGTTCTCGGGCTGCCGGTCGCGCTGACGCTGCATGCGCACCCGCATTGGCACGCGTGGACAGGTATTCCAACGCCGGACAATTCGCTGCTGCCGAATACGTCCGCTCTGGTGGCTTTCTGGGTGGCCCTGTGCTTCGGTTGGTTGCTGCGGCGTC
>Ga0182021_10008293_pt1 | contig 12312 bp, 8 predicted proteins | sample 612E3MmetaG_FD_120493 | JGI IMG/M metagenome (GOLD analysis project Ga0182021, IMG submission 120493) | Permafrost microbial communities from Stordalen Mire, Sweden - 612E3M metaG (Illumina Assembly) | ecosystem: Environmental > Terrestrial > Soil > Wetlands > Permafrost | place: Sweden...
ACGGATTACGATCTCTCGGTATCGATCAAGCTCAAGTCGGGTGATGTGATCAAGCATACGCCCGGATCCTGGGCCGGCAGTCTTGACGAGTGGCGGCCGATTGTTGGGATGATGGTTGATTGGGCGGTTCCGCGCACGGACGGATTGTCTGGCGCATACCAGGTCATTGGGTTGGGCACGAAGACCTCCGGGTGGGCGGCATTTGGGCAATGGGCCGAGCTAAATGGGCCGATCGGCGGCCTGCGGGCTCATTTGATCGGCGGCTCCGGTGACATCCGGCTGTCCTACCAAGCGAACTATTTGATGGAGCGCGCAGGCAAGAAAATTGTCACGCGGCACAGCAAAGTGTTTCGCGATGGGGTCTGGAGCAGCAATGATGGGCCTGCGAAGGCGGCCGGCATTGCGGCCCTGCGGTGCATTGTCGAGGAACGCGCTGAGTCTGTCGGATCGCAGGTCGGTTCGGCCGCGCAAGCTAATTAAGATACGAAGTCCTCCGAAACAGCTTAAGTAAAGAGGTTATCTGTGGTAAATTTTGAGCAAATGCTCCGGCGGTCATTGAGTTTAGACAAGTTGCTGCAAGGGACGAATCCCAACGAGGAAGTCCTCGAAAACTTGCGGAACCTTCAGGCGGATATCGCAGCCCTCCTCACTGCGGAGCGGGGCCCCGAGGGGAAACTCGCCTTGCCGGATCATCTGTTCCAGCTGCTACGGACCACACTGAGGCAGCAAAAGATCCGATCCGGCGTCATCGCCGAGATCGGCGGCTCAAAAAACTCCTTCCTTCACAGGTTGGGGAAGTTCGACGTCAAGTTCCTGTCCATCTTTCCGTCCGACGATCCGAAATATCTGGTTGCGGACATCTCCAACTGTCCGCACATTCCGTCTGAGAGCTTTGACGTCGTCTTCAGCACAAGCGTGTTCGAACACGTCCGGCAGGTTCATGATGCGGCGCGGGAGATCACACGCATTCTGAAGCCGGGCGGCATCACCATGCATGCTGTGCCGTTCAGCTATTTTTTCCACGGCGCTCCGGAAGATTATTGGCGTCTGACGACAACGGCGCTCGAGAGTCTCTTTGAGGAACTGGTCACGATCGATTGTTTCTTCTTCGCCGACAATCGCCGGCGCAACAATCTCGGGTCGTCGGCGAACCGCGTGGACCAGGATGGCGGACCGAAATTCGCGCCGGACGCGCTGGGCGGTTGGCGCGAAAACTGGTTTTCGATTTATATCGGAAAAAAGGTGCCCGATGGGGCCGAACGGTTGCATGAGCGGCGCCTCAAGCAGGTCCTGGTCGACATCATAAAAGGGCTGACTGAGCGCGAAGTGCCGGAAGATGAGGCCATCGCACGCACCCTGTCACTCATCGGCCATATTTCTTTCAATGAAAATGGACGGATCATCATTTCTCAGGAACCCCAGCCGCGCGAAATGTTTGGCATCGATTTGCCGACCCTGAAGGAAATTTGGGCGAAACGCAGCAAGGCCACCGTTCGTCCTAGCAATGGCCGGCCAAACCTTATGGCGATGTTGAGCCATGCCGGTGTGGTGTGACGTTGATGATCCGGCTGACAGGCTTAGAATACCGCCATCTGTTGCCTGAAAAGGGTTGGGCTCAACGAGGCGTTCAGGGCGAACGGACCGTGTCCGGCGACGAGATGAGGACCTCCACAGTCATATAGGGAGGGAGGTGCGTCGTGGCGTATTTTGAAAAACCCGACATCGACCTCCACAATAAGAGGATCGTGGCGGTCTTTACGGCTTATAACGAAGAAGAGCGTATTCCGTTCTTTCTTTCGTACTACCGCCAGATGGGTGTCGATCACTTCTTTGCGATCGACAACAATTCGACCGACAATTCGAAGTCATTCCTGATCGCTCAACCTGACGTCACTTATTTTCACACGTCAGAGTCCTATGTCTCGAGTAAGGCGGGACGCTTGTGGACGGGCGAGCTGGCCGAGCACTATTGCATGGGCCGTTGGTGTCTCACCCTTGATCTCGACGAGCAGTTGGTTTTCCCGGGCTGCGAAGCGATGAAGTTAGGCGATCTGTGCGACTATCTTGAAGAGCACAGTTACGAAGGAATATTTACGGTCTTCCTCGACATGTACTCTGCCGGACCGTTGAGTGAAGCAATTTATTCGCCGGGACAGCCGTTCCTTGAGGTGTGCGACCACTTCGATGTTGGCTACTCGCTGCGTCAACCGATGTACTTTCCGCATGTCGGTGTGTTCGGCGGTCCGCGTCAGCGCATCTTCTGGGAGCAGGGAAAGGCAGGCAACGGTCCGAGTATGCGGAAACTTCCGCTGGTCCGCTGGCGTAAGGGCTTCAAATATCTGTATTCGACGCATTCGTCGTCCCCGATCAGGCTTGCCGATATCACGGGAGCCCTCCTGCATTTCAAGTTTTTCTCGTCTTTCGGCAGCTTCGCCGAACGCGAAATGGCGCGGGGTGATCGGGTTCAGACCGCCGACTACGAAAACTATGTACGGCTGACCAGGGAACAAAATCTGGTTTTCAAGAACGATGCTTCGGTCAAATATGAAAGTTCAACCACACTGGTCGATCAGGGTGTCGCGGTATGCACCAAGCGCTATCTGAACTGGCTGCGGCCGCGGTTGAATCTGAGCCTCGGCGCGGGGCCCGCGCGGAAGTACGACGGGGAACTGCGCGGCGCCATGAGGGGCGCATGGGATCGCGCCGCCCTTAAACTGTCGCAACTCCCGGTTGTCTGGGCGCTCGTGGGAAGTCGAATCGAGGGGGGCGTCATCTCCGTCCTGGATCGGACCGTGCTCGGCTGGGTTATCGATCGCGGCGGCCACGAACGAACCGAGGAGATACTCGCGCGGGTCGATGGCGAAATCGTGGCCCGGGGCAAGCCGGGAACAGTCTTCCCCGAACTCGCGTTGGTTGATGAGGAGCACCGGGATTCCGCGTTCGAGGTGACGATTCCCGAAGATGTTTTCAAAGCGGGCCCCATCGCTCGGGTGACGCTGGGAGGAGTGGGCGACGCCGTGCCGTTCGCCTCGGTCACGCTGCACCGTACGTCGAATATCTTGGAGTCCGACGAATATCAGGGTGACTGCTACCTCGTTGAAGAAAAGCGCGTCGGAGGATGGGTCTGGTGCCCGAAAGACGGCAACAGGATCGTTTCGGTGGCGTTGTACATCAACGGTCAGTTCTGGCGGCGTCTGTCGGCCAACACACACCGCGATCAGCTCCGCAATCGCGGGATCGGCGATGGCGGGCATGGCTTCTCGGTCGAACTGCCGGAATGGCTTGATACCACGCGGAAATGCGCGATCCAGGTCACGGTCCACGCGACGAATCTCGAGTTGAAGGGTTCCCCCCTGGAAATCGCCGGCAAAAAGGGGGGGGGCGCGCGTCGTCGCGCCGCTCCCGTGCCGGCCGACGGCGGCGCGCAGGTCGTGGCCGCCGATGGCTTCCGGAACGTCGGCGCGTCGCTGATCGGGAACGTGCTGGCGGTGCGAGCCGGGGCGATTATCGGTTGGGTCGCAGATCTGAACGATCCCGGGCGCGCACTGTCCGTCGAGGTCGTCGTTGACGGCCAAGTGCGAAGCGTTGTCACCGCGAATGCCGAGTTGCCTCTGGTAGACCTTCAGCCTGGTCCCGCTTCCGGACATGGGTTCATCATTCCAGTGTTTCCGGCTTGGTTTCCCTGGCCGATGGGCAGCGGACATCGCACGGTTTCCGTGCGTGTGCGGGACACCGGGGATCTGTTGGCTGAAGATTTGGCCGTGGCGGCTCCGAACCTTTCGATCGGGCGCTCTGAGTACAAGGGGTACCTTGACCCGGGCGAGGATGGCGTCGTGCGTGGCTGGGTTTGGCGTCCGAGCGATCCCACCTCGAAGGTGCAGGTGGCCATCTTCATTGATGGTCGTCTGCTGACCGTTACGACCGCCAGAGTCCTCCGCGAGGATTTGCGTGACCACGATATCGGCGACGGCCGCCACGCTTTCACGGTTCCCCTTCCCAAGCGTTTTCTCGATGGGGTGGAGCACGTCATCGAAGGCCTTGTCGCCATGGAAGGCATCGCCCTGGAAAATGGGCCGATGGTCAGCCTCGATCACAATATCAGGACGCGGCGGCAGGCGCAGTCGATGTTGCGGCGAATTCCAGGACTGGCTGCGCGCCTGGGCCTAGGGCGCGCGCGCTGAATTGCCAGCATGCGCATGAGTTGGCTCAAGGAATCCTGGGGCCGTGGCGCCGCGCAGGAGAAGCGCCTCTCGCAGCGTGCAATCAGCGGCTGCCTGGGCGACACAAGGATTGACGATGATCGAACGGCGACATGAGCTAAGCAAAGGCAACAAAAAGACCTTTTCCGCCTGGCTGGTGATGGCTTCGCTTTCTTGCATTGTGCTGGGCGGCGAGGGTTATGCGGCGACGAGTCCGGACAGGCCGCCGATGGACGCCGTTCGGCGCGACGCGAATGTTCAACCGTGCAATCTTGTCCTGGCGGATGCCGGAAACACGAAATCCAAGGCGGCGGAGCACAGCGGCGCGGTCGGGTGTGACGCTTCGGCAAAGCCCTTCGTGGGTGAACCCACCGAAACGCCCAAGGAAATGGATGCGCGGTTCATGATGGTGTCGGCCTATCATCTGGAGCCCTATTCGCAGGACTACCTGGAAAACGTGTTGAGCGATCTCGCCCGGCACCATGCCAGCGGCATCGTTTACAGCACGCTGGGGTCGACCAGCGCGGTGCTTAAGGCAAAAGGGGTGCCGTTGGATGAAGGCGGTCTGAACCGGTCGATCTTTCAGAGAGCTCATGACTATGGCGCCGACATCTGGTTGCAGATGCGTGTCTATGACAACAAGATGTCCATCGGTGGCGTTGAACCGCGGAATTATACGTCCGAGGAGCTGCTTAATGCGCCTGGTGGGAAGGAGGCGTTCGCCGAAGGTGTGAAACAGGAGTTTCTTACCTATAATCAGTACTTTAAGACGAACTGTGTCGTGATCATGTTCGAGGAGGCCGGCATCTATCACTCGGCCGCGGGCGGTGGAACCTTCTGGTCCAGCCAGGACCGCCACATTCAGCGCCAGAGTCGTGACCTCGATGAAACCTTCGCCTCCCGGTTCGCGGGCCTGTTCCAGGTGGCCAAGCAGACGATCCGGACGATCAACCCGACCTGTAAGGTTGGGGTTCATCTTGGGCACTCGGCTTTTAATGACCAGCCGGTGCTGGAGGAGTGGATAGGTCGGCTCGCGAGGGCGCAGGTTGCGCCGGACTTCATTTTTTACGACTTCTACCTAAAGTCCCAGCCGGATTTCCAAACCTACGCCGCGCGTCTGGAAGATCGTGCTCACTTCATCACGCAGACGCTCCGGCTTCCCGCGATGCATCTAGCCCAGCTTCACACGATGAACAATTTCCAGCACGGGCTTGGGGCGACGCCGTCAAGGTCCGAACTGGACGCAATTGTCGATCTTGATCGTCGCCTCGGTTTCAAGGGGATCGGCTTCTACACAAAAAACGCGGTTCCGACCGTTCGTTTCGACAACGACCCGATGGGGCCGAACACAGTGGGGCAGGCGACAGTTTATGAATCGTCGAAGGACAGGTGGGATTATGGCCTTCTGAAAGTGTACGAAACCGGGGGCGTCGATTTTCGAACCTTATTCGACTTGGTAATCAGGCAGCAGGCTTCGTCCTCTGTCGAGGTCTTTGCCAAGAATGTTGCGTCAGGCGCGTGGGACCTGATCGGAGTCGTCCCGGCGTCCCAAGGGGCTGGCCCGGCAAACCCGGCGCTGACACTGTTCCGCGCCATCGACGCGCGGCGCTATTTGAGCGATCTGAAGCTGCTGACCTTGCGGTTCAAGGCATCGTCGGAAACTCTGGGCAAAGAGGCGGTCTGGGTCGTCCCCAGCGAACCGTCGCGCAATTTCCGCTCCACCGAGAGCGTGCGCGCCGAACTCACCTCGTCCGAGAACCCGCGGGGCGCGCGAGGGTTCGCCACGATGGCGCTCGACGGGAGCGGCGAGACAATGACGCTTTGCATGCATTAGGGGGGGGCGGGCGGAGAACGGGGCAAATTCGTCCGCTCGACAGGTTTGAATTCCCGGCGGGGATCGTTGTGGCGCGGCCCCGCCGCCGCAAGGCTCCGGCAACCGCTAGCCGTAGCGGTCGCGAAGTGGTATGTTGCGTCGCGCCATACCGTTTATGTGAGGGCCAAATGCCAGATTCCGAGATTCCCAGGCAACCCGAGCCTATCGAGCCGCGTAGAGTCCGGCGCAAACCGACCCCGGCCGACGGCATGGATGCGCCGCTAATGGGGAGTATGGGCGAATTCGACGGTACGGTGACGCCGGCCGACGACGCGTCGGTGCGCCGAGTCGCTAGCCGGGCGGGCGAGGAGCCGCTTCCAGCCCCTCTGCCGTCCATGCGCCAGGATTATCGGCCGGGCATATGGGTTGAGCCGGAAGCGGCGTCGGTGGCGGAAGAACCTGCTGAACCCGCATGGGTGATGCCGCCATTGCCGTCCAGCACGCCAAAGCGGACCCACGGGGTGCTCATCTCTTTTGCCCTGGCCGTTCTGCTGCCGACCGCGCTCGTGGCCGGTTATTATTATCTTCTAGCGGAGGACGAATATTTCGCCGAGTTCCGTTTCTCTGTGAGCCAGGGTAATCCGGTGCTGCCGGGCAGCATTCCGGCGACCGTGACCTCCGGCGCCACCGGTCAAGGGGCAGGGGCAAGTGGCGCTTTGGCGAGTATTTCGTCGATGCTGGGCGGTTCGAGCGGGCCATCCTCTACGCAGAATTTCATCGTGACCGATTATCTCAAGAGTCCCCAGGCCGTCCGCGACCTGCAGAAGCGGATCGCGATCACCGAGCTTTACGCCAAGCCTGAGATCAGTTGGCTGGAGCGGTTTGATAAATCCAGACCCATCGAAAAATTTATCGGTTATTTTCAGCAGTTCGTCTACTCGGATTACGATCAGGTAACCGGTCTGGCTGTCGCCAATGTCAGGGCGTATCGGCCGCAGGATGCGAAACTGATCGCCAAGACGATGGCCGATTTGTCCGAGGAACTCGTCAACGATATCAACAATAGAGCGAACAAAGATGCTGTGCGATACGCCGAAGAAGAGAATAAAAGGGCGGAGCAGTACCTGAAGGATGTTAACGTAAGGCTGCTGAATTTTCGCACCAGGGAGGGCGTGATCAATCCCGAGACGGGCGTGGTTACCACCAATGTCGCGCTAGTCCAAGCGCTTCAGGGTCAGGTCGTGGACCTGCAAACGCAATTGGGGACGCTCGGCCTTCAGAATATCGACGGGAACTCTCCGTCGGTGAGGTTGCTGCGATCGCAGATCGCCTCATCAAAGGAGCAACTTGCTGACGTCGAGCACAAGATCGCCCACGACAGCGAGGGGGCCCGGGCACTGGCCCCGGTTGTCGGCGAGTTCGAGGACCTGACCTTTCAACAGCAATACGCCGAGGCGATGCTGACCCAGACCATGCAGGCGCTCGAATTGGCGCGGGCCAATGCCATAGTCCAGCACCTCTATATAGAACCATATGTCATGCCTTCGACGCCGGAGATGTCCACCTACCCTCGTCGAGCGCTGAACACCGTGATTGGGGCGGTGAGCTTCTTCGGCTTCTGGCTCTTGGGTTTGCTGATCTTCAGATCTATCCAGGATCACGCAGTGTGATTGAACGTGTGATCGGCGTGATCGAGAGTCCGCTGCTCGGGGGCAGATAAGGCATGGCATTCGCAGCAGCGTTAGGAGCGCAGACGCGCGTGATCGGCGCGATGATTCGGCGGGAGGTGGATGAGCAAATCGGGCATGGCGGGTATCGCCTGATTCTCGGCATCATCGAGCCTTTGTTCGTTCTCAGCATTGCCATCATCTGGCACACGCTGCTGCACTGGCAGCCGGCATATGGCACGAGCAAGGTGCTTTTCATCGGGAGCGGGTTGTATTCCACGTTTCTCTTTGTGCATCTGTCGGGGGAGTTTCGCAGCAAGGCCAAGGGCAGCGTTGCGCTGCGGCGCTTTCCGGTTGAAAAAACGCTGGATGTCATCCTCGCCGTGTCCTTGATGAAAGTTTTTGTGTATATCGTCGGCGGTGTTATCGCCTTCGGCATAGTTTATTTCGCGTTCTCGCACGAAGCTCTGCCGAGAAACTGGGCCGATACATTCTTCGGTCTCGCGTCACTGTCAGTGCTTGGGTTGGGTATGGGGCTCTGCAATGCCGCGTTTGAGCAGATGGCGCCGATCTGGCGCTATCTCTGGCAGCCGATCGCTCGCGGACTGATCCTTTTCTCAGGCGTGATCTATGTTCCCGATTTCCTCCAGGTGCAAATTCGCGACATGCTCAGGTGGAATCCGGTGTTGCAGGGCGTCGAGCTTTTCAGAATGGGGTTTTATCCCGGATACCCGCGGCAGTGTTACGACCCGTGGTACCTTTGGTCGGTCGCGTTCGGTCTGGTGTTGGCCGGCGTTTGCCTCGACCGAGTTTTCCGGCGGCAGTTGGATGGGGCGTGAGCGGTGCGAATCCGGCACGGATCGAGTTTATCGCCCCTCCATTCTTGTTAATTGACCTTGCTTCGGCCCTTGCTCGGGAAAACCGACAGCATTCCGGATGTGCCAATGATCTTTCTTGACGACGTTACCTGCATCCTTTCGTCCGGTCGTCTGAAAACGACCGTTCTTCAGAACGTAACGGTGGAACTGCCGACCGACGAGCACCTTGTCGTGCTCGCGCAGCAGGGTTCGGGAAAGAGCAGCTTGATCAGGCTGCTTGCGGGATCGCTCATGCCGGTTTCCGGAACCATTCATCGTTATGCGCATGTCTCCTTTCCGGTTGGATACACGGGTGGTTTCAAGCGAACGGCGACGGTCTACGAGAACTTGGCCCATGCCGCGCGCCTCTATGGTGCCGACGTCGATGAGGTCCTGACGTTTGTCGTCGCCGTGACAGGACTCCATCATGCCATGAAAGAGGTATATGGCGATCTTCCAGCGCAACTTTCCCGCCGTCTGGCTTACGCATTGTCGTACGCGATTCCCTTCGACACCTATCTTATAGATGACAGAGTTGCAGCGGGTGACCCGGAGTTTCGCCTGAGATGTGAGCGCATATTCGAGGAAAGAACGAAGAACAGCGGATATATTCTGACGACAAGCGTTCCTCGCTACGCGAAGCGCTATGGGAAGAGGGCTGCCATACTTCACAACGGAACGATCGCTTTATACAACAATTTTGATAAGGCGGTCAGAGATTTCGAGGGCTTGGAGAGGAATTCGCTGATCGTTCGCCCGCGAAGTTCCGAAGTCGAGCGAGCGGATGACGGCGGGGAAAGCGACGATGGGTAACGTCCATCAAGCCCGCCGAAGACATTCGAGTTGAAAAATCATGCCCACTGAGGAGTTATTCGATCGTTGGAGGCTATCCGAGATCAATTTATTCGGCGGCGGAGCCTACGAAGCGTGATGTGCTTTGAGGCCCAGCGCAGGAGCACAGGAAGTGCGACCCCTGGTCCCCAATGCCGGCATAGAATTTTAGCAAGAATGGATACCTGCCCAACAGGATGGCCATCACCCGCACCCGCCGTCGCGTTCCCCCGGGTCAAGCCCAAGGGCAGGTTCTGGGTGTCCGCCAAATGAACGGTGGCGTGCGTGCAGCAGCGTATCTACAAGGACGCGCCGTTTCTTGCGCTTGATTGATCTTCTTTCCGAGGTTCCCCAGCGTTGCGGCTCGATCGCATTCGAGCACCGATTCAGCCGTGGGAATCAACGTCCGTCCCCCTTTTCTCGCGCTTTTGACGCTTTTTCCGCCTGTGACCGCGGCCGGCATCAAGGCTACTAGTATCCTAGAGGCGCCCACAGCACGCTGCCCAAGGACTGGCAGGTCAGGCTGTCTCGCCGATCCGCGCGGGGTTGAGCGCCGTTCCCGCTGCAGCGAGTCCGTGATCTCGGTCTCCCACGCAACGGCTGCGGCCCACCTGATGTGCGTCATCAAACTTCGTCCTGCCAACGTTCTGGCGGCAGGAGGCTGCATCTCCGTCCAAATGGCCGGACATGCAGCGGAGAGCCCCATGAAAGGCACCAAGGGTGATCTTGTGACAAAACCGTCACGAAAATACGCAAAGATACGCTCGCCAACCTATGAGCCGTTATGCAACACTCTCTAGATCTTAAGTGGCCGCTGCTCGTCGGGCGCGAATGTCGCTATTGCCCGGCCCGCAGCTTCCGGGTTATAATCCTTCTGAGCAGTTGCACCTTTCTGCTTGCTGCTCGAGATGGTGTCACTTCATCGAAGTTGAGGAACTATTTATGCTCGCGTTCTTAGATCTCCCTAAAACGATTCGAATCCTGCGGGTCGAAGGGGTTGGCGATGCCGTGATCCGGACTCCTCTGGGACGCATTTCGAAAGTAAGCCTTGCGATCGAACTGCCTCTGACCGATCAGTTGAGCGAAGAAGAAACGGTGGAGGTGCAGAAAATAATAGATGGCTATCTTGAGGTTGACTTGCTAAGGCATCGGAGTTCGGTTCTTGGTCTTCCTGTGATGTTGCGAGAAGTCATGGAATATTTTGAATCTGGAGCAACGGATGTCGAAAAATCCTTTGTCGTGAGCGCGTTGACGGAGGCCATGCGGCGCATGCGCAAGGCGGATCGCATCTTGGCAAAAGGATAAGCTTGCGCGGCGGTAATAAAGTTATCGGGGGGATGAGGGAAATTGGCAGGGAGTAAAAATATGCGGACGGTTCTTGTTCTCGGCGGCGATGGTTTTTGTGGCTGGCCAACAGCCCTTCACCTTTCCAATATCGGGTATGATGTAGTGATCGTGGACAACTTGTCCCGTCGGAAAATCGACATCGATTTGGCTGCGGAATCTCTGACCCCGATTTCTTCGATCGGGGAACGGATCGCGGCGTGGAAAGAAATTACCGGAAAGACTATTCATTTCGAAGATATGACAGTTGGTCGCGACTACGACCGGCTGTTGCAACTCATCGAGCGGACCAAGCCTTCGGCAATCGTGCATTTCGCGGAGCAGCGGGCCGCGCCGTATTCGATGAAGACCGCGCGGACCAAGCGCTACACGGTCGACAACAATCTGAACGCGACGCACGACGTGTTGTGCGCCATCGTCGAGAGCGGCCAGGACATCCATCTGGCCCACTTGGGTACAATGGGGGTCTATGGTTACGGGACCGCCGGAATGACCATTCCGGAAGGGTATCTGCCGGTCGATATCCAAACGCCGGCGGGCCGCAAGACCATCGAGATTCTGTATCCTGCCAATCCCGGAAGCGTCTACCACATGACCAAGGCGCAAGACGCCCTGTTCTTCTGGTACTATAATAAGAACGACCATCTCCGGATTACCGATCTGCATCAGGGTATCGTTTGGGGCACGCAAACGGCCGAAACCGAACGTGACGAGCGCCTGATCAACCGGTTCGATTACGACGGCGATTACGGCACGGTGCTGAACCGCTTCCTGATGCAGGCGGCGATCGGTTTCCCGATGACCGTGCATGGCACGGGCGGGCAGACGCGGGCGTTTATCCACATTCGCGACACCGTGAAGTGTATCGAATTGGCCTTGGCCAATCCGCCCAAGCGGGGCGAGCGGGTCGAGATCATGAATCAGACGACCGAAACGCACCGGCTGATCGATTTGGCCAAGATGGTTTCGGAAATCACCAAGGTGCCGTACCGTTTCGTGCCCAATCCGCGTAACGAGGCGGCGGAGAACGAGCTTATCGTTTGCTGTGACAAGTTCCTTGGTCTCGGGCTGAATCCAACGCGCCTGGCGACGGGCCTCATGGAGGAAGTCGCCGAAATCGCAGGAAAATATGCTCACAGGTGCAACCGCAGCAAGATACCCTGCGTGTCCAATTGGATCGTCAATCGGGAGCCTGAAATCGTGCAATTGGAAAAGAAGGGCTCCCGCATCTGAGCGCCGCTGATTTGCGTTACCTGCGCCCCTCCCACTATGCGGGTGAAGCATTTCAGCGAGTGGTGAAGGTCAGACGAAAGAGCCCGGTGCAAACGGCAGGTTTTCGGTATTCGTTGTCAATTTGACGGGCTCTTACGGTTGGAGACTATCGACTAAAGTGATCGGCGTCAGAGGAAAGAATCCGCGGTAAACGGCTGAAAGTCGGTCATGATGGCCGAAGCGATGCTCCAATCCACCTGATTTAATCCCGTGGCGCACACAGGCCCATTCGAAAGACACACGCGGGTGAGCCTAACACGGTATTTGACTGGCGACTTTTGGGCGGTTCATGCTGCCCTTGTCTGAATTTGTGCGCTAGATTGGTGGAG
>Ga0182021_10008294_pt1 | contig 12311 bp, 11 predicted proteins | sample 612E3MmetaG_FD_120493 | JGI IMG/M metagenome (GOLD analysis project Ga0182021, IMG submission 120493) | Permafrost microbial communities from Stordalen Mire, Sweden - 612E3M metaG (Illumina Assembly) | ecosystem: Environmental > Terrestrial > Soil > Wetlands > Permafrost | place: Sweden...
TAAACAAAAAATAATGTGATTGAATCTCACCCTTGTGATCCTGTTCACTATTGGGTTCGTAAACAGGCCAAAAATGGTGTTTGCTCCTTTTGCAGAAACTTGGAGAGGTTGGTGTTCACACGAACCCGTATTAGATTCAGATGATAAAACAATAATAAATATCCTTTTTGTGCGCGCTCTGATTAACTATGATTTTTTCTTTTTCTGTTGAGGTAATAATATGCTAGGCGGCTATTGGCATCTGGGATCTTACCGGTATATCTTTTATGGCTCTGTCCTGAACTATGTCTTTTGGAAACGATACTCTACCGTTACCTTGGATGCAGGTTGCGGAGAGCACGGAAGTATCGACGGGATAATAGGTCGTCTAGTAGGTATTGACCTAAATAGAGACAACATATTAAAAATGCGCAAAAAGAGAAAAAGTGACTTTGTCGTTGGAAGTTTAACCTGCTTGCCCTTCCAGCCGGACGTCTTTGACACAATAATATGCCAAGATGTTCTGGAGCATATTGAAGAAAAAGCGGAGGTCATCACAGAGGTCTCATTAGTGTTAAAGTTAGGCGGCAGATTTATTGGATCCACAAGCAATCAGCTCAACCCTCTTATGAGGCTCGATTCTATATCCACCCTCTCGAGTCACGTACTTTCCAAATATATAGGCACAGGGCATTATGAACGACATTCACGATTGACACCAAAGTCTTTGAACAAAATGTTGGAACATGCTGGTTTTAACACTCATCTGTCATTTTTTGGTTATCCGCCTTTCAAACCATGGCTCTACGAATACTGTAATATGAAGCCGCCCCGATTTGTTTCCCTGTGGATATTATTGGACAAGATTACCGAACATGTTAAGATTTTGAAAGAAATGATGGTTTTTGAAGCAACAAAACATTCTCCACTTGTTGTTCAGGGTATCTCAACAGATAATAGGACGTCCTAAAAAATAAGTGCCCTGTTTAGGTGGGAGGACCATAGGGGAAAAAGTTGCACAGAGCAATAATGATACAATCTTCCCCGAAAGCGTAGCATGCTATTTTTAAGTCCTTAAAAATTGTAACTCCGCTTTAACCAAAACAATTTAGTCTCGTATTTGAACTATCAAGGTTTACATTTTTGGCAGGAGATACAGGGGTATTCAGAATAATGAAGGAATGCCTTGACCTTTTATTATCTTCCGGCACTACAGAACTCAAATTGATCAAGCGTGTCTTTGATCGGTTATGTTATCGACAAGAAACAAAGATAATAAGGGTGCATTCATACTTTTGACGCTTAAATTAATATCAAGGAACTTTGGAAAAAGAGCAGATTCCTTTTGTGAGAGAAAGTGCGAGATTATAGGCAAAAAGAAAGAACTTGACTGAAAAGTTCGACGTGAATATAGCTTAAATGTCGGCGTTTTTTTCTTAGAGATGGCGAGTGACAATGTGCTCGAGGTACGTTAGGAACTTTAAGGACTAAAGGCAAGGTCTTAGACTCTACTTACTGGACGTGTAAGCACATGAGAGCATATCTCTAAAGAGATTAAAACAATCTCTTTTAACGATAAATTTGTGTTTCGATTAAATGACTCAATTTTGATTCAAAATCAGTGGCGAGGTCTGTGGATAAAGCAATAGAAATGGGTAAAACTTCGGCTACTGGAAGTTTTCAATTATTCGTTGGAAAAACCGTATCGACGATACTATTGGCTGTGGGCGCCATAGTATTGGGGTGGTTCATTCTTGAAAGCGACTATGGATTATACACTATTGCCCTTATCCCCGCAACGACTTTCTTCCTTTTTCAAGATTGGGGAGTGACCGTGGCTTTAACAAAATATTGCGCAAGCTACAGAGACGCAAATAAAGAGACATATCTGCGCAAATTAATTGTTGTCGGATTGGGGTTTGAAATTGCAACAGGCTTAGCATTGACTGCAGTTTCCTTATTGACAGCACATTTCATGGCTTCACTCTTTAATGAGCCGGGATCAGGATTTTTGATAGCCATAGGTTCTTTGTCCGTTTTTTCATCATCTTTGGTCAAGACAACTCAAAATGTTTTTGTGGGCTTTGAACGGATGCACCTTTATAGTTATACCCTGATTTGCCAAGCAGTGCCTGCGTGTGTATTAACTCCTTTGCTTGTGATTTTGGGATATGGCGCCCTTGGCGCAGTTGTAGGTTACACTGTATCAACTGTGATTTCGGGCATTGTTGGTATAGTCTTACTTTACTTTTCCATACTGAGAAAGTTGCCTCATACTAGCAAAACTTGGGATGAACCAATTAAACCTCTGAAGATGATGTTCGCTTATGGGTTTCCTATTGGCATAGCTATGATAATGGGAGGGATCATGCCTCAGATCTCTTCCATCATAATGGCCTCATTAGTTAAGGTCACAATCATAGGGGACTATAAAATTGCAACTAATTTTGTGGTTCTTCTAACATTTTTTACTCTTCCAATTTCTACTGTTCTTTTTCCAGTATTCTCAAAAGTGGATCCAAAAAATGAGCCTCAACTTCTGAAGTCTGTTTTTGTGTCTTCCGTTAAGTATGCGTCCATCCTGTTGGTGCCTGTGACCATGTCACTTATTGTACTTTCTCAACCACTTATAGCAACAATATACGGCGGAAAGTTTCCTTCAGCTCCCTTTCTACTGGCTTTAACGGCTACAAGTAGCTTGTTAGTGATTTTCGGAGCCCTGAGCTGGTCAAACCTTTTCAGTGGTTGTGGTGAAACAAAACTGCTGTCGAAGTTGCAAGTACTCTCTGTAAGTATTGGAATTCCTTCCGCATTTCTATTAGGTCTTTGGTTTGGTTTGCCTGGAATAATTTTTGCAGGCATATTCGCAGGAATTCCAAGCATGTTTATTGCCTTGTATCTGATTTGGAAACGCTACGGGGCTAAGGTTGACTTAAAATCTTCGGCGAAAATCCTCCTTGCATCATTGCTTGCGGCAGGCCTCACTTACCTATTTCTATTTGAGTTCTCAGGCGCTAATTGGATAAGATTCTTAATTGGTATCTTAATTTATCTGGCATCCTACCTTGTTGCCATTCCACTTCTTGGAGCAGTAAATCAAGCGGACATTTACAACCTGCGAGCAGTGACCTCTGAAATGGGTGTTGCATCTCGAGTATTTAATATTCCACTCAAAGTTATTGAAAAAATCTTAAAAACACGTTCCAATAACTTAGAAAAAAACGTGACGTAAATCAACTACAATTCTCACATCCCTCCCTCTTCTTTCATCTTCAAAATCTTAGAATGCGCGGATTGAAATTTTTTTTCAAGCAAACCGGAATTTGTAATTTAAGTAACCTATCTTCGAAGCATTCTGAGTTAGCATATTCGATTTAAGAGTTAAGGCAATATAGACGCATCTACCCCGCCTTCCGCACAACAAACAAAAAAAACACAACAACCTGCAAGAAAAGAGAGGAGAAAGATTAATTTTTAATACTTAAAAAAGCAATAGTTCTGCAAAGGGTTGAATGAACAAAAATGGCGGAATAGTAATGGGCTTTTTCAAAAACGTGCTTATGAAATTACTTGGGATGCGTTCTAAACCAGAATTCAAAAAGTTTGGAGATACATACGGGTATGGCACTTATAATATTAAAAACCTAAAATTGGGCAAGTATTGTAGTATTGATCATGGCGTAGCGTTCCTTGCATGCAGGGCTCATCTTCCTGCGAGAAAGTTTCAACACTTGATTGTATCTACATACCCAATGTATTTTCACCCAATGCGTCTTTTGAATAATTCAAAAGGAATACAATGGCCAAAGGAAGCGTGGAAAGAAGGAATAACTGTTGGGAACGATGTTTGGATAGCTAGGGGAGCAATAATATTGCCAGCAGTAACGATTGGAGATGGAGCAGTGGTTGGCGCTGGTGCTGTTGTTACTAAAGACGTTCCAGCGTATGCAGTTGTTGCTGGAAACCCAGCGAAGATAATTCGCTACCGCTATACTCAAGAGCAAATAGACGCTTTGCTCAAAATTGCCTGGTGGAATTGGGGTGAACAGAAAATTAATGATAACATCGACGATTTCTTTCTTGGTGTCGACGCTTTTATTGAGAAACATTCAGTAAACACTGAGTTATGTTTTATGGAGTCCGATAGAAGTGAATAGATTTGAAAATGAAATAAAGGTTGCAGAGGTTGAAAATAAGAAAATTCAAAAAGAACTGCAATAATTAGGAAGCTTGGAGCGCTCTAGTTCGTTGCTAAATTATTTTTGCTGGTCTTATCCTTTTATGTAATTTGAACCAGGATTACCTAAAAGAGGTTTTGCTGAAGCAAATCATCAAAAAGGCGCGAGCAGGTCTCCGAGAAAATCAATCGGCATTTTCAAACGCTGATAGTTAAAGAAGTCAAGAAGATTCCAAGTGAACGAGAACTTTACCGCTGATTATTGAACGAACCATACTTAAGAAAAGTCTCGATATTAAGGTAGTCATATTTAACGATCAACTCAACGACACAAAAAAATTAAAACTGCTTGAACCAGAACAGGTCTCTTATGTCTTCGCTGGTTTTTTGGAAAGCTACGCAGCGATGTCTACTTATCGTTAGGTCATTCTTTAAGTATTGGCCTTGATTGGTTGCTTTGTAGTAAATGGACTTTGCAAGTTTAAACCATAGGGGTAAAGGTTTTATTTTTGCTGGCCAGACAGAGCAGATTTTATAGCATGGGTATCTTGAGACGTAGCCACAGACTTTGCTTATGCCTGGCCAGTCTGCGTCATCGAATACAACTATTCCGTTTATGTCTAACATTCTATTGATGAAGTAAAAATCGAGTAACGCTTGATCGAACGTATGCAGGCCGTCTATGAATGCAAAGTCTAATCGGGTGTTGTTTTGAAGCAGTTTTGGCAGAGCCAGTTCAGAAGGTTCCTCTATGAATCTTACTAAATTTTGGTAGCCGGCTTCTTTAACGTTTTTAGTTCCAATTCCTTTCCAAAAAGTGCTTTGATAAGGGTCTATCACTATGTGGTTCTTCGCTTGCACTTGCATTAAGCTTTCGCAGATGAAAAGAGTCGATATGCCATAAGCCATACCAACTTCCAGACTGTTCACTGGCTTTGAAGAGTTAATTAGGTCCTGCAGATATAGACCCTCTCCAGTTGGAATATGATAATCCAGTACCATCTTTTTGCCATCAACGGTTTCAACTTCATTGTCATTGATGATTTTTTCCAATATTTTATTCATAAATGCATTCTTCCTTAACGGTTTTAACCCGCAGCTCAATTAAACTGGGCTCTGAATTAATATCAATTCCCGTAATTTCTTTGTTAGGACACATAAATTATTTTCTTCTTCTATGTAATCTCGCATCCAAAAATAAATTATTGTTCAATTAATAAATAACCTAAATAGCCATTAATAACAATCGTCAAATAATAAAAATTTATTCTTTAATATTGCATCCAAATCTATAACTTGTGTTGAAACGTGATATTACGTTAAAGGTTGGAAATTATTACGTGACAAGAATAACTTGGATTACAGTCAGCACGTTAAGCTATTACACTTGTTCTTTTTTAATTCTTTTCATTTTTCCTTTATTTCATGTTAAGCGAGCTTTGGAGTATCTTTAAGTTTCGTTATTACGTAGTGGTTTCTTATGGTTACGACCCGGATCTTATCTAATGCTCAATTATTTATTGATCAAATAGCGAATGACCGAGATGCCTTATCTTCTGTGAGAACTGTGTTTGATATTTTAGATAGCAGAAGAATACCTTATCCGTCACGTTTGCTTTCAGTTTTTTATATTAAGTATCAAAAGAACGATGTTGGTGTGGGGAACGAGAGTTTTCTTGCAAAGTTTATCATTCCCAAAAATGGCTGTTTCATAGATGTTGGGGCTTGGCTTGGCGGTTGGGCACTTTTTGTTGCGCAAAAAGGTTTTGAAGTTTACGCGTTTGAACCAAGTCCCATTGCGGTAACTATCTTGAAAGAAAAAGCAAAATCATACCCAAATTTTCATTTGTACCCTTTTGCACTTGGCGAGGAGGATTCAGTTAAGACACTAAGGGTTAGAACGTCTTCACTTATGGGTATCATAAATGAAGATAACTCTGCTAGCCATTACGGTAAGCCTGTTCAAATTATTGTCCGCAAATTAGATAACCTAAATATTCCAAATATCGAAGTAATAAAAATTGATACCGAAGGTTTCGAGGTCCCAGTCTTAACAGGTGCTAAACAAACAATACAAAAATACAGACCTCGATTAGTAATTGAAGTTCATAAGAAAACTGGGCAAGCACTAAACGATTATGGCTTAGAATCGAAAAGAATACAAAAAATATTAGAGCGCATGAATTATACCTGGAAATCCTTTTTCCGCCCCATAACGGCAAGTGAAATGCAGCCATTCTTAATAGCAGAAAGTAAAAAGTAGCATTAAATAAAGAATTCAAATAGATAGAAAGATGAATCATTGAATGCCCGCCAACTTGATCTCAAGGGGAGGTTAACGGAAACGAAAATACGGGCAGTTAGCAGTTTTAGCGATTTCATTGGTTTGAAAGATAAATGGAATGAACTTTTGGAGCGAAGTAACCACGACATATTTTCTACATGGGAGTGGCTATCCATTTGGTGGCGCCATTTTGGAAATGGGAAGAGGCTCATCATTCTGTTGGCAGAAGAAAATGGCGAACTTATTGGAATAGCTCCGTTGATGTATTCAGTTCAGACAATGTTTGGTCTTCGGCGCGGAATCATAGAATTCATCGGACCAGAATCTCCAATAGATCCGCCAGTCACATATTCCAATTTCATAATCAGCAGAGAACACGACAAATGTTTACTTAAGTTTTTTGAATATCTGAATACTCTTACTGAAAAATGGAGTTCTATAGAACTATACAATATTTCAGGAGATCCAAAGTCTCTAATTGGTCTGACCAAAATAACCAACAGCGCCAAACCTGGAAACATATGTCTTTTTACCAAGCTTCCAAATTCAAACGACGCATTTCTAAACGCCCTTAAGCGCAAAGACAGAAAAGAATTTAGAAGAAATTTAAGGAGACTGCAAAAAGACGGCTCCAAACTCGAATTAGTTAATTATTCTGAAGAAAATCAAATAACCAAAGGAATGAACATTCTTTTCTTCATCCATCAAAAAAGATGGACAGCAAGAGGTTTTCCCGGCAAGTTTTCTGATCCAAATTTTCGCAGTTTTTGTCTTAACATCGCCGAATCTTTCTCAAAAAAAGGATGGCTCGGTTTATACTCTCTCGAACTGTCGGGCAAGCCAGTGGCATCACTATTCGGTTTCAAATACAAATCAAAATATTATGCTTACGATACCGGAATGGATCCGGCATACGGATCATATGGTGTTGGAAGTCTTCTATTCTTGAACGTCATGAATAGATGCATTGTTGATGGAATGAACGAGTTTGATTTTATGTGGGGGACCGACGAATACAAGAAACAGTGGAACCCCAGTTCAAGATTGTTATATAATGCATCTTTTTCAAGGGAAGGAACTCTTTCTGGTTTCAAGTATTTGCTGTCCGAAAGATATTGGTCTCAAGGTGTTCGATTAAGGTATTTTTATAATAAACTTCTCAAGAGTGATAGACATGGTTGCAACTGACGATGCAATCTCTGTTCGAGTAATTTCAGATACAGAAGGCATTCTTCAGATAGAGCGTCAGTGGAATGCTTTAGTAGGCGCTTCATGCAGTAACGCGTTTTTGTTAAGCGAATTTGCCAAGGAGTTCATTGAATACGTTCCAAGAGGTTGGACTCCCCTGGTTCTAACGATTTCAAAAAACGATGTGCTCATAGGGATAGTTCCACTGAAAACCAAGAGGAACATAGTAGGTCGCCGAGTCGATTTCTTGTATCCGCAATGGTGCTCTGAATTTATTTTTGACGAGCAACATAGAAATGAGTGTATTAACCTCACATTTGATTTCTTATTCAAAACCTTAAACTGCAAATTTGTCAATTTTACTCTGCCCGATAATTCTCCACATTCATTATTATTGAAACAGGAGTGTAAACTAAGAAAAATCCATCTTGAGACTTCCCCAGAAATGAGTCATTGGATTATTCCCATAAACTCAACTTGGACCGAATTTGAAAAACTGCGAAGCAAGAAATTTGAAAGAAAAATCAATAGAACGGAGAGGCATCTAAACAAGATGGGCTCATGGAAAACTATTTGCATTCATGGGAATGATCAACCAAGCATCGTTAAGACAATCCTAAACATTGAAGAAAAAAGTTGGAAAGAAAAAGGGTTAGGTCAAAAAGAGGAAAGAGATTGGATTCTGCTTTTAGTTCTGAGATCGGCACAGCAATTAGCTAAAATCGAACCAGATTTCAAGTGGAATGCGTGGCTTCTAGAGCTTGAAGGCAAGATGATATCTTACCAATTGTCAATCGAATTCAAAGGCGTCGTATATTTTGTAAAAACGTCCTATGATGAACAATACAAAAGACTGTACCCGGGAATTGCCATTCAAAATGCTGCTATAAAAGAACAGTTCACCAGACAGGAAAATAAATACATTGATTTTCTTTCTGACTTTCCGTATTTTCAAACCTGGACAGATGAATGCCTATCTCGAGTTAGGGTCGAATTGACTAAAGGAGTCACTCCAACAATTATACAATTATTTATCAAAAACAAATTGATAACTCGAATATTGTCTAACGTATATGGCAATGCAAATGAAAACTAAGATCAGTTTTTCAATTAATAGGCAGTTTTCAAGAAACAGCAAGACTAAAATGATCTTGATTTTTAAAACTAAGTTCACACAATTCGCAAAAATCGCGTGATTTTAAGTATTTGTCGTTTAGCTAATATTTGTCACAAGGTAACAGATTAATCTACTTTTGTAAAAACCTCTTGCAGAGAAGATAAGTATGGATGTAAATGATGACTCAATCTCCGTTCGAGTAATTTCGGATACAAAAGGAATTCTCCAGATCGAGCGTGAGTGGAATGCTTTAGTAGGTACTTCATGCAAAAACCCATTCTTGCTTAACGAATTCGTGAGAGAATTCGTTGAATCGCGTCCCCCAGATTGGACTCCTCTAATATTAGTAGTTTCAAACAAGCACGCAATTATCGGTATAGCACCATTGATATTTAGAAAGAAGTTTGGGATCGGATCTGTTAAAATTCCCAACTGGCCATGGTGTTCAGATTTCATTGCCGAAGCACAAAACAGAGAGGCAATCATCGCAACCATTGTTGACTACCTGTTCCAAACTTTGAAGTGTAAGCTTGCCGACTTTACTCTGCCATGCGATTCTCCAAATTTTGGACCATTAATAAATCAATGCAAAGTCCGCGGAATTCACATCAAAACTCTACCAGAAATGGGGCGCCGTATAATCCCTATAAGATCTACATGGGCTGAATTTGCAGCGGATCAAGGAAAGAGATTCAGAAATGAAATGAAAAGAATTGAACGCAACTTAACCAATGCATACTCTTGGAAAACTGTCTCTGCCGATGGAAACGAAAGTCCTGAAGCAATCAAGAAAATCTTTGCTGTTGAGAGAAATAGCTGGAAGGTGAGCTGGCGAGCCCAAAGAAATGAGAGCACGGATGAAGTTCTTATGACGGTTTTGAGGGTATCGCCTCAGCTGTCAAAAGAACCGCAATTCAAATGGAATATTTGGTCCCTAGAGCTCAGCGACAAAACGATAGCTTATTGCATTGTCTTTGAATACTTCGAAGTATCGTTTATAATAAAAACATCCTTTGATGAACAATTTAAGAGATTTTGTCCTGGAATAATCTTACAGAACGCCATTATTCATGAACAGTTCAATAACGGACGGATTACCAGTGTTGATTTCACTTCGGATCTTCCCTATCAAAAAACCTGGACCGATGAGTGCATCCCTCGCACTAGAATACTGCTTGCAAAGGGTATCTTGCCAACCACCATGCAATTCATGTTTTTAAATGAAATAACTGGAAAAATGCTGCGTACGCTGTCTTGATACTCTAATTTTTAACTACTAACTATTGGTATTGGGCTTTATACAGTTAATATATTAGATAGCCTGCAACATATCCAGAATGGAGACTTTCATTTTCTTGATCAAATCATGCGGTAGCGGGCAAGTGTCCGGAGAGTGCGCACTTTACGTTTGATCAGTTTGAAATATACATGCCTGAAACTTTACGAAAATATATTAAAATTAAAAAAATGATGTCGCTTCAAAAACGCGGATTATTTACGCATCACCCAGAATTAGTATCTCCAGATTTGGACTATGAATCTCCAGTGTTTTTGGAAGGTTTAATTCAGTCAAACGTAAAAATCGGAAAACATACGCAAATTCTAAACGGCCAAGTTTGGTCCAACACAGTCATAGGCCGATATTGCTCAATATCTTTTAATGTGCTCATTGCGCCAACAAACCATCCAATAAATTTCTTAACAACATCTGATGAACTTGAGAGATATTCTTTAGATGTTGATCTCAAAGTAAGAACGAGTGTTGGTAATGATGTTTGGATTGCAGCAAATGCGTTTGTTCAACGTGGAGTTAAGATTCTAGATGGTGCTGTCGTTGGGGCTGGGGCGGTAGTTGTTAAAGATGTTCCCCCTTATGCTGTTGTGGGTGGGGTGCCGGCGAAAATAATTAAGTATCGATTTAGTCAGGACATTATTGATAGCTTTGTTGAATTGAAGTGGTGGGATTTGGATGAGGCGATTTTGAGAAAATTACCCGAACAAGATGTGCGCAGCTGTATCAGAATTTTGGAGCAAATTAGAAAATCACACTCTTCTCAAGATTTCCATAATTCTGTGCTATAGATGTAAGCTTATGAATGTCAATTTAGGCTCGGTCGGTTAAAATTGTATTTATTTGGGGTAGAAAAACCAATGTCTTCTGGGAATACTTCAAGTTTTCCTTTTGTTTCTATAGTTGTCTGTACTAGGAACAGAAAGAACATGTTGAGGCGATCCATTAAAGCGATTGAGGCTTCGGATTATCCGCGTGCTAGTTTTGAAATTATTGTTGTTGATAATGGTTCTACTGATGGTACTGGTGATTTGAAATCGGAGTTTCCTGATGTTAGGTGGCTTGTGGAAAATGTTGTTGGTAAGTCTAATGCGTTGAACACTGGTTGTAGGGCTGCGCGTGGGTCTATTCTTGCTTTTACGGATGATGATTGCATTGTTGATTCTATGTGGCTTAGGAATTTGGTTTCTGCCTTTTTCGAGGAGCCTTCTGTGATTGGTGTCGGTGGATCTTGTTATCTTGCAGATCCCGAAACGATTAACAAAAAGATGCAGGGTCTTGGGATTGTTGATTTTGGCAAAAAAACCAAATTTGTCGACGAGCTCATTGGTGGAAATTTTGCTTTCAAGCGCGAAGCCTTTGCTATAGCTAAGTTTGACAAGAGATTGGGGCGGCGGGGCACATTATATCTGGGCTGTGAGGACTCTGATTTTTGCTATCAACTAAGAGATAGAGGTTATCAACTTCTATATACTCCCAACGCTTGGGTTTACCACACTCTTCCAACTAATCGCATAGCACCCTTACGATTGATAAAATGTTCTATGCAAGGTTCCATAAGTTATGTGATCTTCCTTTTAAAATGGAGGTCCGCTAACCATCGTTTACCAAGAATTAATGCATTGAGAATCATATTTGGCAGACTTCTTGATGATTTTTTAACTTTCCTCAAAGTTCGTTCATTTTTAAATTGTTGTGAATTAATTAATAGAATGACTGCCGTTGTAGTCTGTGTAACTTTCCTGGATACAATCTATTAATATTTTCAAATTTCCCAAACCTCTATGAAAGAAATGTAATAGATCTGAAGAAATAGAAAATAGCATAAAACAATAAGATACTTTCGAATGGACGTTCCAGAAAAAATAACACTTTGTATTTCACATCAGATAGGTGGACAACTCTGCACAAGCTCTTTTTGACTTTCGACACGGAAGATTTCATAGGTGAAAAGTCGGTTCCAGCTTTAAATAGAGTTTTGGAACTTCTGAAAAAACATAAGCTGACGGGCTTATTCTTCACCACAGGGCATATGGCCGAAAAGTTGTCTGATTATCCAGAAACCGTAGAATTGCTCAATCAGCATCAGATAGGTTTTCACACGTCTAGTCATTCTGTTCATCCAACGCTTTTCGAGTTTACTGACGTCGAGGATTATGAAAACGCTTACCATGCTTCTCTTCTACGGGAGACTTCCCATGTCAATCCTTTAACGGGTGAAGTTGAAGGAAAAGGAGGAATTCATGCACTTAAAGCTCTTTTTCCACAAAAGCAA
>Ga0182021_10008295_pt1 | contig 12309 bp, 6 predicted proteins | sample 612E3MmetaG_FD_120493 | JGI IMG/M metagenome (GOLD analysis project Ga0182021, IMG submission 120493) | Permafrost microbial communities from Stordalen Mire, Sweden - 612E3M metaG (Illumina Assembly) | ecosystem: Environmental > Terrestrial > Soil > Wetlands > Permafrost | place: Sweden...
AATGAAAGCAGCGGCTGGACCGGAAACATCAGTACAAAAGATTTATCAATAGTGTATAATGGCACGTATGGCATGTCCGAAACATCTCCGGCAATGGTGCTTGCCGTGTTACACCAGCTTGTCGATATTGTCCACGTTGCACAAACCGATATTTATATTGGTGATCCGATAAGAAATATATATAAACATCTTTATGATCAATGGCATGCGAAGTATCCCAATGTTCATTATTTAGGGTATGATAATTATACCAGCCTTGGCAGAGAGCAGGTGCAGCGAAGTTCAAGTGCAGCAACAAAAATTCATTATTCGGACCGGGGGACCATTTTACGTGAGAATGTTATGTATCCATGGTCGGTATTTGGGAAAGATCCGATATGGTATGATTCCCTGTATACTATTTATGAAGATGCCGAATATATGGTCAATCTCCCTCAATTAAAGGGACATATGCGCGCTGGGATAACGCTGTTTGCAAAAAATCATTTTGGATCTCAATCGCGTTCATCCGCTGGACATCTTCACAACGGATTGCCATGTCCGGCGGAAATGGATCAGGGTGATACATCACGCCTTGGGTACGGATTATATAGAGTCCAGGTAGATTTAATGACACAATCTCTTCTGAGAAAGAAGAATCTTATTTTCTTACTGGATGCCCTTTGGGGGACCGCGTATGAGCAGGACAAACCAATCAAGTGGCAGATGGCACCCTTCAATAATACGTATTCATCGTCAGTTTTTGCTTCTTTCGACAACGTCGCTATCGAATCCGTTGGGTATGATTTTCTGAGGTCGGAATTCACAGTAGCCCGATTATCCGGATTATCAGGAACAGAAAAATTAGCATTTGTCCAGATGCGGGGCGCCGATGATTACCTACATCAGGCAGCGGATTCTACAAACTGGCCAGCGGGCATTAAATATGATCCGGATAGCACTGGTGTCCATATTTATAGCCTTGGAGTTCATGAACACTGGAATAACGCGACTGATAAAAAATACACTAGAAATCTTGGAACCGGTACGGGTATTGAATTAATAGATGTCGAAAAAGGTACAATAACAGGTGTGGCAAGTCAGGAAAACCATGCCCCGGAATATTTTACACTTTATCAAAATTATCCCAATCCATTTAATCCTACGACAAACATCAGTTATTCAATTCCAACTAATTCCAAAGTCGTAATTAAAATTTATACTATTGCCGGAAGAGAAGTTGAAACTATTGAAAATAGTGTAAGAAGTGCGGGGACGTACACCATTACATTTGATGCAAAACAACTTGCAAGTGGTGTTTATTTTTACAAACTAACGGCAAATAACCATTCGGCTACGAAGAAATTTGTCTTAATGAAATAGAGAAAAACCATGAAAAACATTCTAAGAATTGCTGTACTACTATCTGTTGTTACGATAGTGGCTCTATGCCAAAATAATAAAGCGTCGATAAAATTTGATGCTACTTGGCAATCGGTAGAAAAAGTGAATCCTGTCCCGGAATGGTTTAAAGATGCCAAGTTTGGTATATATTTCCACTGGGGAGTATATTCGGTTCCGGCTTACGGGAACGAGTGGTATCCACGAAGTATGTATATCAAAGGATCTCCAGAAAACAAGCACCATACAGAGATTTATGGCGACGTGTCTCAGTGGCCATACAGCAACTTCATTATAGGTGCAAAGGACAAGCAAGGTAATTTTGTACAGTTTGCTCCTAAACTCAAATCAGAAGGCGGTAAATTCGACCCTGAAGAATGGGCACAGCTCTTTGCTGATGCAGGAGCAAAATTCGCTGGCCCGGTGGCTGAGCACCACGATGGCATTTCGATGTGGGCAAGCAAGGTTAATCCCTGGAACGTAAAAGATTTGGGACCGAAACTTGATTTGGTCGGTTTGCTTACGGATGCCATCCGCAAAAAAAATATGAAAATAATTCTTTCCATGCATCATGCATACAATATCACCGGATATTATGATCCCGTGCCTAAAACAAACGATACAAAACTTCAAATGCTTTTCGCACAGCAGGGTAAAGAAAAAAACGAAGCCTTTTGGTTAGCGAAGCATAAGGAAATTATCGATAACTATAAACCCGATATCGTTTACCAGGATTTTAATCTGCATGTTATCTCACAATCTGTTCTTCTTGAGTTTTTGTCTTACTACTACAACAAAGCAGCTGAATGGAACAAAGAAGTGGTGGCCACATTTAAAGATGGTCTTAATAAGAAATGCGCTGTATTGGACTACGAACGTGGAGGTCCGCCCGATATTACCGACAATTATTGGCTTACCGATGATGCGATCAGTTCCTCAAGTTGGTGCTACACCGAAGGAATCGGATATTATTCAAAACAACAAATCCTCCATGCTTTTATAGACAGAATAAGTAAAAATGGGAATATGCTTCTCAACATTTCCCCGAAATCTGACGGTACAATTCCTCAGGAACAAAAAGACGTTTTGCTTGCCATGGGTGCATGGCTTAAAAAATATGGTGAAGCAGTGTACGCAACGCGTGCCTGGGAAAAATATGGAGAAGGCCCTACGAAAATGGGAGCTGCGTATGGAGTCATGACAGCACCGGCCGCAGGAACATCCAAGGATGTTCGCTATACCAGGTCGAAAGATAACACTACACTTTACGCAATATTGCTCGGTTGGGAAAAAGATCAGAAGGAAATAAAACTTACGGCATTAGCTTCTAGCAGAATCGATCTCAAAAACTTGAAATCTGTTGAACTTATCAATGGCGAAGCTGGAAAATATCAGTCATTAGACTTCAAGCAAGATACAGAAGGTTTAATCGTGAGTTTGCCCGGGCGCTCTTTCGAAGAACTGGCGTACATTCTAAAACTTCGCTTCGATGGCAAAATTCCAGCACTCGACAACTATGCTGACCTAAATTGCGCCCCACATTATTACCTCGTCCCGGGCGATAATATAGGAAGTTTAGTGCTTGGTTCAGATTTAACACTAACTGGTAAAAGAAAAAGCATTCCAAACCAGTGGAAGTTGGAAGCTGCAGGCAAAGGCATGTATAAAATTCTGAACCGTGAAAATAGTGAAAAAGTATTCGAGTGTAGTCTTGCTAATCATGATCTAAGAACTTCTAATTTTATTGGGAAAGACAATCAATTTTGGAAAATTGAAAACGCACACAATGGATTATTTAGAATTTCTAATAAGCAATTTCCAAATATCATTTTATCCGTAAACACTCCCCTTGCTGAAGGGATCAAAGCAGGATTACTCGATTCGGAAAACGGTTCGTTTTTTGGATGGAATCTCTTAGAGGTCTGCGAGATGAAACAGGAAGCGTTCAAACCACATATTATTCCAGGAACCATCGAAGCAGAAGATTTCGATCTTGGATGTCCCGGTGATGCGTATTATGATAGTGATAATATAAACCAAGGAGGGCAGTACCGCACCGATACGGGAGTGGATATTGAAAAATGTGACTCAGGCGGTTATAATGTCGGTTGGATTAATTCAGGAGAATGGCTGGCGTACACTGTTCATGTGAATAAAGGCGGTAACTACGTGGTGGAATTCTATGTTGCTGCAGTTGCCGACGGAGAAAAACTTCATATTGAATTTGACGATAAAAATATCAGCGGATCAATACCGGTCATAAACACAGGTGGATATCAGATTTGGAAACGGATTACAACAAAAGTTCGCTTAGCCGAAGGCAATCATCTCATGAAGATTGTTTTCGATGAAGCAGGCTTACGAATGAATTTTGATAAAGTAATTTTTACGGCAGAGTAAAAGAAAGTGTTGTATAATCGAATAGAGCATGTTCAGAAAGTTCAATATATCATTAATGTTCCGAGAGAGTTACCATGAAAATGTTTTTTAAAACCATGATATATTCCGGCGTATTGTTATGGAGTACAATTCATGCTCAGGAAAAATTCTATTCAAACACCTTCTCTCTATGTGATGTAAAATTATTGAATGGCCCATTCAAGCACGCTAGAGATCTGAATATTCAAGTCCTACTAAAGTATGATGTGGATCGTCTATTAGCGCCGTACCGCAAGGAAGCTGGACTGCATGCAAAAGCTTCATGCTACCCGAATTGGGAGGGATTGGACGGGCACGTTGGCGGACATTATTTATCTGCATTGGCAATGAATTATGCCGCAACTGGAAATCCTGAATGTAAAAAACGCATGGATTATATGATATCAGAACTCAAAATATGTCAAGAATCAAATGCGATCAATAATCCGTATTGGGGTGTGGGATATACAGGAGGAATGCCGAATAGTAAAGCAATATGGTCTAAGCTTAAACAAGGAGATTTTTCAGTATACCTTTCAAGTTGGGCGCCATGGTATAATCTTCATAAAATGTTTGCGGGTCTAAGAGACGCTTGGTTATATGGAGGCAGCGAAGAAGCAAAAACTATTTTTTTAAAATTTTGCGACTGGGGTATCAATTTAACTTACGGCTTAACTAACGATCAAATGCAAACTATGCTTGGTGCAGAACACGGTGGTATGGACGAAATATTTGCCGATGCATATCAAATGACAGGTGACGAGAAATATATAATTATGGCTAAACGGTTTTCGCATAGAATGTTACTCGATTCTATGGCTGCAGGACAAGATAATCTTGATAATAAACATGCGAATACTCAGATACCTAAAGTCTCGGGCTTCCAAAGAATTGCAGAACTTACTCATGATGAAGAATATGCCAAGGCGAGCAGTTTCTTTTGGGAAACAGTGACAAAGAATCGCAGCTTGGCATTTGGAGGAAACAGCAGAAAGGAACATTTTCCAGCTATAAAAGCATGCAGCGATTTTATTAACGATGTTGAAGGCCCCGAATCGTGCAATTCCTATAACATGCTTAAACTGACCGAAGATTTATTCAGAGCTCACCCTTTGGCAAAATATATTGATTATTATGAAAGGACGTTATATAATCATATTTTATCAACGCAGCATCCGGTACACGGCGGTTATGTTTATTTTACTCCTGCTCGTCCGCGTCATTATAGAGTGTATTCCTCCCCCAACGAATCGATGTGGTGTTGCGTTGGCACGGGAATGGAAAATCATTCAAAGTATAATCAGTTTATTTATACTCATCAAAATGACTCTTTGTTTGTCAATCTGTTCATCGCCTCTGAGCTGAACTGGAAAGCAAAGGGGATGAAGATAAAACAAGAAACAATTTTTCCGTATGAAGAACAAACTAAATTGGTGATTCTTGAAGGATCGTCACAGTTTAAATTAATGATTCGATATCCATCATGGGTAAAGGATGGTGCATTAAAAATTCTTATTGATGGTGAAACTATATCCTACACATCTCACCCAACATCGTATATTGCCGTTGATCGCACCTGGAAGAAAGGTGACATTGTTCAAGTTTTATTGCCCATGCACAATACGATAGAACAATTACCAAATGTGCCGACCTATGTAGCGTTTATGCATGGACCAATCCTGCTTGGGGCAAAAACGGGTACTGAAGATTTAGCTGGTTTAATTGCACATAATGGCCGATGGGAACATATTGCCGACGGAAAAAAACTCCCCATCGATAAAGCTCCGATCATAATTGAGGATGACCGTTCAAAAATCACGGATGAATTAGTGCCTGTAGAAGGTAAACCGCTGACTTTTACTACACCTAAACTCACAATGATTAATCCTATTAATGTTCTGCTGGAACCCTTCTATCAAATCCATGACGCAAGATATATGATGTATTGGATGGCCTTAACAAGTAATCAGTACCGTTCATATCTTGATTCAATCGCGTCAGGTGAAAAAGAGAAGCTGGCATTAGAAAACCGTACTGTAGATTTTGTTGCACCCGGCAAACAACAGCCAGAAGTTGATCACAAAATGCAAAGTTCGAATTCAAATTCAGGTACTAATTTGGATGAATTCTGGCGCGATGCAAGTAACGGGGGGTATTTCAGCTATGATTTGGCGACCAAAGGCGATTCCAATTTAAATTTGCTGGTGCGCTACTGGGGGTATGAGTGGGGAGATAGGAAATTTGATATTTATATAGATAATGAAAAAGTAATCTCGGAAGATAATACAGGAAGATGGTATCAATCGAAGTTTCAGAATGTAGAATATAAAATTCCAAACTCGATGATTAAAGGGAAAGATCACATAAGACTGAAATTCCAAGCACTGCAGAGATGCACGGCAGGCGCAGTGTATTATATACGTTTGCTTCGAAATAATTAAATGAGTGCATCATTCAACTATATTGATGAGTATTGTATTTGAAAAACGATAACCTGTGAAATGAAGGAGTGAATAAATGAAAAAACTAATTCTTTTGCTGCTCTTTGGCATTTTGTGTTTTGACTTATCTGCTCAAAACAAAATTACATTGATTGCCGACCAGGCTGAGACACAGATAAGCAAGCACATTTATGGACATTTCGCCGAGCATCTGGGAAGATGTATTTATGATGGAATATATGTCGGTGAGAATAATACCGGTATTCCTAACACTGCAGGCGTCCGAAATGATGTAATCAAAGCGCTCAAGGATTTAAAGATACCCAACCTTCGCTGGCCGGGCGGATGTTTTGCGGATACGTACCATTGGAAAGATGGAGTAGGTCCTAAAAATGAAAGGAAGCCTATTGAAAATCTGACCTGGGGTAATGTGCGTGAAGACAACAGTTTTGGTACGAATGAATTTCTCAATATGTGTGAACTGCTTGGCGCGGAGCCCTATTTGGCTGTTAACATGAATACGGGAACAGTGCAAGAAGCTGTGGAATGGGTTCAATATGCAAATCATGCCAATGGCACAAGCTATTTGGCCGACATTCGAAAAAAAAGCGGCCGTGAAAAACCCTGGAATGTGAAGTTTTGGGGAATAGGTAATGAATCCTGGGACTGCGGCGGCAATATGACGGTAGATCATTATATAGATCTGTATAAACAATATGCTACCGCCATGACGAGCTACAGCAATACCGAAAAACTTTTTAGAGTGGCTGTAGGACCGGGAACTCCGGATTATAAGTGGACGGAAGAGATTATGAAAAATATCCCGGCGAGACGTTTTGAAGGCGTATCAATCCATCATTATTCAGTTATTGACTGGGGCAACAAAGGATCATCGTCACAGTTTACTGATGAAGAGTATTTTAAAACCATGCAGCAAGCATGGCGTATGGAGGAAATAGTCCGCACGAATTGTGAAGTAATGGATAAATACGATCCAAAGAAAAGGGTTGCACTCATTGTTGATGAATGGGGAGGCTGGTACGAAACCGATCCGGATGGCCATGGACAATTATACCAGCAAAACACCATGCGCGATGCTATGATTGCGGGACTGACACTCAATATCTTTAACAATCATGCAGATAGAGTGAGAATGGCAAACCTGGCTCAGATGGTGAATGTTCTTCAGTCGGTTATCCTCACCAATAAGGAAAAAATTATTCTTACACCAACCTATCACGTAATGGAAATGTACAAAGTCCATCAGGATGCATTTTTAGTACCCGTACAAATACTATCGAACGACTTTGTTATGGGAGACAATCGCATCCCGGCAGTTTCTGCTTCAGCGTCAAAAGACCAGTCGGGGAAGCTTCACATTTCTCTGACAAATATTGATAACACAAAGGGACAGGAAGTGGAAATTGATTTGAAGGGTATTAAAGCAAAACACGTAACAGGTAGGATCTTAACTTCATCAAAGGTTCAAGATCATAATACCTTCGATACTCCTACAAACGTAGTACCCAAAACCTTCAAGAATGCATCAATCTCAAAAGGTACTTTAAAGGTAACTATGCCGCCCAATTCAGTGATTGTTTTAGAATTGGGTTCGTAGTTTTTAACACATAAGATGAATCACCTTTTACTGAAAACACGTTTGTTTATTTAACTATGCGACAAAAGAAACAGGTTGTTATGTGGAATTTGACTGGTTTAGAATGGAATAATAAATAGAGGAAATTAGAAATTGAATTACCATAAACTTAGTTTTTCTGTTCTGAGTATCTTTCTATCGTGTTTCATACCGAAAACCTTTGCTCAAAATCCAATTATTAGGAATCAGTTTACAGCAGATCCTTCAGCAAGGGTTTTTGAAGGTAAAGTGTATCTCTATCCTTCTCATGATATCCCTGCAGGCGAAGGGCGAGGACGTGTTGGATGGTTTTGCATGGAAGATTATCATGTGTTCTCTTCCGAAAATCTCGTCGATTGGACTGATCATGGTGTTATAATAAGTCAGGGCAGTGTTCCTTGGGTGAATTCAAAATCATACGCTTTATGGGCTCCCGATTGTATTTACAAAAATGGTAAATATTATTTTTATTTTCCGGCCCCGGCGAAAGATACAATATTTGGAAGAGGGTTTTCAATTGGCGTGGCAATTTCGAAAGATCCTTACGGGCCGTTTATTCCTGAACCTCAACCTATTAAAAATATTCATGGAATTGATCCTTGTCCGTTTATTGATAAGGACGGGCAGGCCTATCTATACTGGGCTGGCAGAGGTATGTCTGTTGCAAAGCTGAAAGAAAATATGCTGGAACTTGCATCTGAACCGCAGGTGATTCAAGATCTGCCTGATAAAGGACTAAAAGAAGGTCCTTATATGTTTGAACGGAACGGTATTTATTACTTGAGTTATCCGCATGTGCAGGATAAATCCGAACGACTCGAATACGCAATTGGCAATAATCCCATGGGTCCCTGGAAGGTTACCGGAGTAATAATGGATGAAGCACCTGGTTGCTGGACTAACCAGGCGTCAGTCATTGAGTTTAAAAATCAATGGTACCTGTTCTACCACCAGAATGATTTATCACCGCATTTCGACAAAAATAGGTCCGTCAGGATTGATAGTTTGTTCTTCAACGAAGATGGTACCATTAAAAAAGTAATTCCCACGTTACGCGGTGTAGGTTTGACGGATGCTTCCCAGAAAATACAGATCGACAGATGCAATCTCAAGAACGATAAAGGTGCATCAATAGCTTTTATCGATACCCTCAAAACGTTTGGAGGATGGAAAACGGTATTTGATACCATGGGCGCCTGGATACAGTATAATGGTGTGGATTTCGGAAAGATAAATTTCAAATCTGTTAAATTAAGAGTCTTATCAAAAACAGGAGGTACTTTACAAATACGTCTGGATAAAGTGGATGGTCCTATGATTGCTCAGTTAGAAATTCCTAAAAGTGATGAATGGAATATTGCTAATTCACCTCTATCGGAATTTCATCTGGGAGTTCATAACCTGATTGTACTTCTAAAAGATAATAAGAATGTTGAAGTAGACTGGGTAAGTTTTGAATAAAATTTTTATCCTAAAAAATATCAAATAACCATGAATGGTAAATTGAATTTATTATGGAGTATATTTCTGTTAGCATCTTCCTGTTTTGGACAGTTGAACACGAATAATGTATCGTCAACTGATAGCACTATCACTCATCTCTTTTGTTATACTAATCCGATTACAAGGGACACCGCTTTTGCAATGCGTGATCATTGCATTATCAAAGTGGGCAGACAGTGGTTTTGTACTGGAACTTCACTTCCGGTATGGACAGGTTCGAATCCGGGAGTAAGGTTATTGGTTTCGGATGACCTGATTCATTGGCGCCAGCATTCATGGCTAATTGATGCCAGCAAACTGCTTCCTGATTGTCCGTACAATGGCAGATTTTGGGCTCCAGAAATCCATTATATAAAAAACAAATACTGGCTTACTGTGAACAGTGGAAAAGTGACCGACGAAGATCCAAAAGGCATGAAGACTCACAGCATCTGGTTGTTTTCGTCCGTTGAAGTAACAGGGCCATATAAGCTTGTAAATGGACCTTTAACATCTCAATATAATAATGATGCAACCTTATTCGAGGACGATGATGGACAGACTTATCTTTACTGCAGCGGCAACGGACTTTGGCAGGCAAAGATCGACCTGTCCACAGGGAAACTCACAAGTCCTATTCAAAAATTTCTCGACAAGAGAGAACCGGGTTATCCGGAATGGATGGTGGGAGGTATCGAAGGTCCCTTCGTTGTGAAAAGAGATGGTACGTATTTCATGTTTTTTTCAACCTGGACTCGCGGGTACGAAGTTGGCTTACTCAAATCAAAATCACCACTTGGTCCGTGGATACTTGCATCGCGTGAACCGATCTTCGGTACGCGGAAAAAAGGATATCGTACTGAACTTGCAATCGAAGGTGGATATGCAAATTTGAAATTTCAGGATAGCGAAGATCCGTATTGCGAAACTGGGCATAATGCTTTATTCGAAGGACCGGATGGTAAGCTGTGGAGTTCTTGTCATTACATTATGTATGACAAACGTCCCTCTCCGTACTGTCCAAATCTTGAGCCTTGGGAAAAGACCCCTCAAATGGGAATTGAGCCTGTCTTTTATAAAGATGGAATGTTTTATATCAATAGCCCAACCTGGACGAAACAATGTGTGGAATATTGAATCAGAATGAAGAGCATAGCCTCTCTATGCAGCAATTGACAAAGTTGTTAACTCTCTAATACATTTTGAACAAGCTGATTCTCATATTTTAAATACTATATAAGGAACGACCTATTATGAAAAAATATTTCCTTTGTTTCTTGCTTGCTCTCTCTCTTCCGGTATTTGCGCAGACGGCAAAAATAAAAATTGACATTGACAGAACAATCGGAGAGATCGATCCAAAAATCTACGGCGTATTTATGGAGCCGATCCATTTCAATGGAAGAAGAATGGGGCTGCCAGATACCGTCGACTTCAATACGCTGTACGGAAACTTATACGATCCGTCCTCGCCGCTTCCAGACAGGAGTGGGTTCAGGAAAGATTATATTGATGCGATGAAAGAAATCAAGATCACTAATATGCGCTGGCCTGGTGGAAATTTCGTCATGGGTTACAACTGGCAGGACGGCATTGGGCCCAAGGCCCAGCGCCCTGTCCGTATCAATCTTGCATGGGGCAGCACCGATAACAATCATGTCGGTACGGATGAATGGATTGAATTAAATAAAGCAATGGGAAGCGAAAATATTGTCTGCGTCAATCTTGGTCTTGCCACGATACAAGATGCTTGTAACTGGGTGGAATATTGCAATTATAAGAAAGGAACATTCTACTCCGATATCCGCGTCAAGAACGGGCATGAAAAACCATACGGTGTAAAGATTTGGGATCTCGGCAATGAAGTGGACGGTGCACCTTGGGAACTGGGTCATAAGGACGCTGACGAGTACGTGAAGATTGCCAGAGAGGCCGCGAAGGCAATGCGATCGGTGGACAATACCATAAAATTTGTCGCCTCGGGATCATCGTATTACGAAAGCACCGGTCAATGGGTTGAATGGAACCGGAAAGTACTTGAAGGTCTTGGGGATATGATAGATTATATTTCCATCCACGGCTATTGGAATAATTCGCCCGACTATTATACGTTTATGGGACAAAGTGCAATGGATTTTGAAGAAAAGATCACTGTCCCTGCCGCCGAGATCGCCGCTGCCAGGGTAATGAAGAGCGTGAAGAACCCCATCGCGATATCATTTGATGAATGGGGAACCTTCGGCAGGAATTTTCTCTCTGTGCTGCCTATCGCACAGTGTTTGAATTCCTTTGTACGTCATGCTGACGTGGTGAAAATGGCCAACTTTACAATGATGACCTCCCTGCTCAGTGTTGACAGAGAAAAAGGTAGCTTTACGTCACCGCTATTTTACACATTCAAATTGTTCTCCAATAATTGCCGCGGGAATTCCGTCGACACGTACGTCCAATGCGATACGTTTAACACCGACAAGTATAAAGGTATCCCGTACCTTGACGTGACCACGGTGTACAATAAGGAAACACAGACAGTGTTCATCAACGTGGTGAATCGGAATAAGGAGAAAGCGGTTATTGCAGAGATTATCAGCGATGCGCACGCATTCAACGGAAAGGCAGAGGCGAGTGTCGTCACATCTGATTCGCTCTACACCGCCTTCACGTTTGACAAACAAAAAGAATATATCCCGGCGTCGAAAGCGATCGAGATCTCGGGGAATACGATCCCGTATACATTCCCTGCTCATTCGTTTACACAGATAAAAGTTGGAGTGAAATATTAGTTGAATTATAAAAATTGCTTTTTGAACATCGAAAAAATTAAAATCATTTAAGGAGCTTTCACATGAAGCACAGATCCGTATTTTTGATATTAGCCGCCCTCATTTCAGGCGGAATTTGTTTAGCTCAAACGAATCAGCCTGCAGTTGTAGAGGACTTCAAACCGTCATC
>Ga0182021_10008297_pt1 | contig 12309 bp, 11 predicted proteins | sample 612E3MmetaG_FD_120493 | JGI IMG/M metagenome (GOLD analysis project Ga0182021, IMG submission 120493) | Permafrost microbial communities from Stordalen Mire, Sweden - 612E3M metaG (Illumina Assembly) | ecosystem: Environmental > Terrestrial > Soil > Wetlands > Permafrost | place: Sweden...
CGAATCCCCCGCCCCCGGCGTCAGCGCCACCAAAATCTTCGGCGACCTTGAAGCCTCCCTCGAACAGTTCCGCGAGATCGAAAATGACCTGAAGGAGTGATGCCGTGCACCACGTCCGGGCGATCCTATGTGATCTTTGTGTTCTCTCGTGGCAGAAACTCTCCGTGATCTCTGCGGCCTACTGTGAAGATTCGGTCGGATCGCTCCGCCGCACTGGAAGACGTCCGGGCTAGATTTTCCACTCGTCGGACAACAGGCGCGGCAGCAACCGGTGCAGAATCCGGTGCGTCGCACCCCAAAGGCGATGCGGCCCGATCCTATAAAATGGCAGGGGACGCGGCCCTCGCCATTCCGGGAAATCAGGCATGTCGTCCACATGCGCCTCCGGCCTGGCCAGGTCCCGGACTATGACTTCGATCACCTCCGCGACCTCACCCTCCTGACACCGCCACGCGTCCGGCGGTGTGATCCGAGCCAGGAACGGAAAGATCCGGAAGCTGGTGACCAGCGTTTCCACCGGCGGCAGGTGGGCCAGGACATTTACCCGGTCGCTCGTGATTCCGATCTCTTCGCGCGCCTCCCGCAGCGCCGTGTCGAGCAGGGACCCATCCGCGGGTTCACGCTTCCCTCCGGGGAAGGCCAATTGTCCGCCGTGCACGCCCCGCTCGCCCCGCCGAATCAGCACCATTCGCACCGCCCCGTCCTCGCGCCGGAATACCGGGACGAGCACGGCAGCCTCGATCACACGGTTTGCATCGCTTTCCACGGAAAGACCCGAAGTGGTTTCAATGGTCGCCTGCCCCACCCGCCGTTGATCGGATCTCCGCCCCGGGATCCAGCGGATGCGTGCGCTCCACCCACTCGGCCACCGGCCGCCCCCCGCCGAGGTGCTCCGTCACAATCCGTTCGCAACGCGCGGGCGTGACCGCGCCGTACCAAACGCCTTCGGGATAAACGACCAGCCAGGGACCGCCGTGGCAGATGCGGAGGCACGCGGCCTTGGTGCGGAGCGCCGCAATTCCCGCCTCCTTCAGGCGTTCCTTGAGCACCTGCCAGGTGGCCTGCCCCTGTTCTGCGGTGCAGCAATTCGGTCCGGTGCACAGGAATACGTGGCGACGCGCCGCCGCGAGATCCATTTTCTCAAACGCTGCGGCAACCTCATCATCGGTGGACTCGGCCATGGGGCCAGAATCTCCACCCGGGACAAAACGTCAACTGGCGGGCGGCTCCGACGGAAACAACCGCCGGCAGATCGTGCTTGAGGCAACCCAAGCCCGGACGAGAATGGTCAGCCTAAATGAAGATCCTCAACGGGTGGTGGTTTGGCATTATCTTCCTCGGATGCTTCGCCTTGAACTGCGACGCGACGGGGCCGGCGGAATCCGCGGGTGAGATCCTCACCCCGCCGCCGCCCGCCACCCCGCGGATCAATGGGGCGAGTGTTTTCGGAGTCACCCCGGGCGCACCGTTCATGTACACGATCCCGGCTACCGGCGAACGCCCGATGGAGTATGCGGTCGACGGCTTGCCGCCCGGCCTGGTGCTGGATGCGGCCACTGGCCAGATCACCGGTGTGCTCAAGGCCGCCGGCGAGCATCCCGTGATACTGCGCGCCCGCAACGCCCGGGGCCAGGCGGAAAAGAAGTTCAAGATTGTCTGCGGAGACCGCATCGCCCTCACGCCGCCGATGGGCTGGAACAGCTGGAACTGCTGGGCCCAGGCCGTCGACCAGGAGAAGGTCCTGCGCTCGGCCCGCGTGCTCGTCTCGTCCGGCCTCGCCAACCATGGCTGGACCTACATCAACATCGACGACACGTGGCAGGGCAAGCGGGAGGGAGCCGCTCTGGCGCTCCAGCCCAATGAGCGATTTCCGGACATGAAGAAGCTGTGCGCCGATATTCACGGCCTCGGCCTCAAAACGGGAATCTACTCCAGTCCCTGGATCACGACCTTCGCGGGTTTTCCGGGAGGCGCCTGCGACGATCCCAAAGGCACCTGGGAGCGCTTGAGCAACTACGAACCCAGCAAACGCCTCGGGAAATATTCCTTCGCGAAATCGGACGCCGCGCAGTGGGCCGCGTGGGGCATGGATTATCTCAAGTACGACTGGGCGCCCAACGATGTGGAGCATACCAAGGAAATGGCGCTGGCGCTGCGGGCCACCGGTCGCGACATCGTGTTCAGCCTGTCGTGCTCAACGCCATTGGACCAAATCAATGAACTGTCCCGCTGGGCCAACTGCTGGCGCACGACCGGTGACATCTGGGATACCTGGGACATTCCGGGCCCGTGGCAGAGCGGCGTCTCGGAGATTGGCTTTAATCAGGACCTGTGGACGAATTTCGGCGGACCCGGTCACTGGAACGATGCCGACATGCTCGTGGTCGGTTATGTCGGCTGGGGGCCCCAGTTGCACGCCACCCGGCTCACGCCGAACGAACAGTACTCCCATCTCAGTCTCTGGTGCCTGCTTTCGGCCCCGCTCTTGATCGGCTGCGACCTGGAACGCCTCGATCCCTTCACGCTCAACCTGCTGACCAATGATGAGGTGCTGGCGATCGACCAGGATGAACTCGGCAAATCCGCCCGACGAGTGGCCACGTCCGGTCCAGTCGATATCTACAAGAAGGAGCTCGCGGATGGTGGCATCGCGATCGGCTACTTCAACCGGGGAGGAACGGTCCACACACTGCCTTCCAAGCTCGACCGCCTCGGACTCGGCGGCCGGCAGCGGGTGCGCGACCTTTGGCGGCAAAAGGACCTGCCTGAGGCCCTCAACGAACTGACTGTCACGATCGAACCGCACGGCGTCATGCTCTACAAGTTCACGGCCGTGAAATGACGCGGTCAGGCGCGGGCGCGTGATCGCGCCCCGATTGCCCGCAGTCTCCCGATCGAGCCCCGCCACGCCACCCGCGCGGGATTTCCCGGCCCGCGCTTGCATCGCGTCCGGCGCCTGACGGAACGACCCGCCTTTTCTCGCGCCAAACCTACCCGAAAGATCCAAACCAACCCAACCAGCCCTTCCAATACGACCATGAGAACCCGCACAGGCTCCCTCCTTCCAATCCGCCGGCTGGCGGCCTTCTGCGGCCGCCGGGCGGCTCTATCGGCCTTGGTCGTCGGGGCTGGATGCCTCACCAGTCTCTTGCGCGCAGCTCCGGATGCTGCGACCGCGGCCGCCGAACTGCCTTCCGCGAGAATCAACCCCTTCCTCGCCGAGAGCATCCTGCCCTACCAACTGCCGCCGTTCAACCTGATCAGGGACGACGACTACGCGCCCGCGTTTGAGCTCGGCATGACCGAGGAGCTGCAGGATGTCGCCCGGATCGCGGACAATCCGGAGAAGCCGACGTTCGACAACACCATCGTCGCCTTGGAGCGCTCGGGTCGGCTCCTCGATCGGGTCGAGCGGGTGTTTTCCAATCTCTCAAGTGCCAACACCAATCCGGTCATCCAGACCGTGGAGCGCCAGATGGCGCCGAAGCTCTCGGCCCAGCGAGACGCCATCCATTTGAACCGCGCGCTCTTTGTCCGCATCCAGTCGCTCTATGACGCGCGAAATTCGCTCGGCCTTGACGCAGAGTCCAAGCAGCTGGTCAAACGTTACTACCAGGACTTTGTGCGCGCCGGCGCGAAGCTTTCCGAAACCGACAAGACGAAGCTCAAGAACCTGAACTCCGAGCTCGCCACGCTGCAAACCGCGTTCAGCCAAAACGTGCTCAAGGAAACGAACGCCTCTGCCGTCGTGGTCGAAACCCGCGCGGAGCTGGCCGGTCTTTCCGCCAGCGAGATCGCCGCCACCGAAGCGGCGGCGAAGGAGAGCCACCAGGAAGGGAAGTTCGTCATCCGGCTGCTCAATACCAGCGGCCAGCCGGCGCTGGCTTCGCTCGAGAACCGTGCCTTGCGCGAACGGCTCCAGGCCGTCTCCGTCGCCCGCTGCAGCCATCCAGGGGAGTTCGACAACCGGGCGATCGTGGCGCGGATCGCTCGCCTGCGCGCCGAGCGCGCCGTCCTGCTCGGATATGCGAACCACGCGGTCTACGAACTGGAGGAGGAGACCGCCGCCAACGTGGGAACCGTCAACAAATTCCTCGGAGAACTGGCGCCCCCGGCGGTCGCCAATGCCCGCCGCGAAGCCGCCGCCATGCAAGCGGTGATCGACCAGGAGCATGGCGGCTTCCAACTCGCCGCCTGGGACTGGGATTTCTACTCGGAAAAAGTCCGGCGCGCCCGCTACGCATTCGACGAGTCGCAGCTCCGCCCCTATTTCGAGTTGAATCACGTCTTGCTGGACGGAGTGTTCTACGCCGCCGGCCGTCTCTACGGCGTGACGTTCAAGGAACGCCATGATCTGCCGGTGTACCATCCTGATGTGCGAGTCTTCGAGGTCTTCGACGCCGACGGTCGGCCGCTCGCCCTGTTCCTCGCCGACTATTTCGCCCGGCCATCCAAGCGTGGCGGCGCCTGGATGAGTTCCTACGTGAGCCAGTCCGGGCTTCTCGGGACCAAGCCGGTCGTGGCCAATCACCTCAACATCCCGAAGCCGCCGACAGGCGAGGCGACTCTGCTGACTTTTGACGAGGTCACCACGATGTTTCACGAGTTCGGCCACGCGTTGCACTACATGTTCTCGGATGTGAAGTACCCGCTCTTCAGCGGTCGCGTGCCGCGCGATTTCGTCGAGTTCCCTTCGCAAGTCAACGAGATGTGGGCCGTCTGGCCGGAGGTGCTCAAGAACTACGCCAAGCACTACCAGACGGGTGAGCCCATGCCCGCCGCCCTGCTCGAGAAGGTGCTGGCCGTGAGGCAATACAACCAGGGTTTCCTTACCACCGAGTACCTCGCCGCCGCGATTCTTGACCAGGCCTGGCACCAACTCCAGCCCGCCGAGGTGCCCACCGATACAGTCGCATTCGAAACCGCGGCCCTGCATCGGGCCGGCGTGGACTTTGCCCCGGTGCCTCCCCGCTACCACAGCACCTACTTCTCACACGTGTTCTCCGGCATCGCCTATTCCGCCGGCTATTATTCCTACATCTGGGCCGAGGTCCTGGACGCCGACACCGTGGAGTGGTTCCGGCAACAGGGCGGCCTCACGCGTGCGAACGGCGACCGCCTCCGTCAAACCGTGCTCGCACGCGGCGGAAGCGAGGAGGCGCTCACGCTCTTCCGCAACTTCTTGGGCCGGGATCCTTATGTCGAACCGCTGTTGAAACGACGGGGACTCGCCCAGGCGCCGGCTGCGAACGCGCCTTGATCACGGCGGAAATTCCGTGACGTAACCGGGCAAAATGTCATCCGGATCAAGGGAATATTTCAACGGGAGAAAGAACGACTGATCGCTGCCCGTGTACCGGTCCACCCGCAGCCAAAGCGGGCGGCGGGTGAAATAGATCGCGACATAAAAACGGGTGAGCCGCTTCGTGATCGGCTGGACGGTGACGACCTCCGTGTCGAAAACATTGCCGAGGTCCTTGGTGAAAGCCGCGATCTTGTCCCTCGTCTCCGCCGCCAGCTTCGGCCGGTCCGCATACCAGTTCAACACACAGGCCTCGACGCCATTGGTCAGGCAGACCTGGAGGCCCTTGGTCAGCACCGGATCAGCCGCAGGAGCACTGTGTGCCGCCGACGCAAACGTCAGCAGCAAGGAAGCGAGCACGATGTGGGGACGCATGGGAGACCTTGGGTTGAAGCCTGGGGGATCGTTGGACGAGTCTTGAGACGCCGGCCCGATGCCCGTGGTTTCGATCCGTTGACCAAGGCAATCGCAGGGGAACGCCGCCTGCCGGCGGCGGATCCGGCCACCCGGCATCGTGGCGACGACCAGACGAATTCGGGCCTGACCTCCGCCCGCGTCTGCGATTGAATCCTCCATGCCATCACTCCTGCATCCGATGAATTGTCGGTGTTTTCTTGGTCTCGCTCTCCTTCTTTGTAGTCTGCTGGCGCGCGCGTCCGATGGCCCTGCCTCGGCGCCTGCCCCGGCACCCCTCCCCGTGTTCAACGTCCGCGATTTCGGCGCAGCGGGCGACGGACATGCCAAGGATACGGCCGCGCTCCAGAAAGCGCTCGATGCCTGTGCGGGCGCGGGAGGCGGCACCGTCGTCGTGCCAGCGGGAATCTACCTGACTGGCAGCATCGTTCTCGGGGCGCAGACCACATTGAAACTTGAAGCGCGGGCCAGCCTCATGGGCAGCCCCGACATCGAGGATTATCCCCTGGTGCGCGTGCGCTGGGAAGGCGAATTTGCGGACGGCCACCGGGCGCTCATCTCGGCCGAGAAGGCCAGCCACCTCACCATCCTCGGTCCGGGCTCGATCTTCGGCCCGCCCGTCAGCTTGAGCGCTCTGCGCCACCCACGCGGCCCGGCTTTGATCGAACTGACAGACGCGACCGACGTCGTGCTGGACGGTTTCACGACCCAATACCAGCGCCTCTGGTCCATCCATCTGCTCTTCTGCCGAAACCTCACTGCCCGGAATCTCCTGATCCGCTCCACCAACTCCAACGGCGACGGCATCGACGTGGATTCGTGCCAGGACGTGCGCATCGAGCATTGCGACATCAATACGGGCGACGATGCGATTTCCCTGAAGTCCGGCCGGGGCCTGGCCGCACTGCGCCTGGACCGACCGACGGAAAACGTCGTGATCAAGGACTGCACGCTGGTCAGCAGCCTCTTCGCCGGCATCGGTCTTGGCACGGAAATGTCCGGAGGAATCCGCAACGTGCGCCTTGAGAACTGCACCATCGCCGGTCGGCAAAACGGGATCTTCATCAAGAGCCGTGACGGTCGCGGCGGCTATTTCGAGAACATCACCGGCGAAAACCTCACCATCCTCGATTCGCCGACCTTTCTCGCGGTCGATCTCCTGAAGAAGGGCATCCAGGCCAGCGATCCCGTGCCGGGCAGGGTTGAGCAGTGGGCCCGCATGAAGCAGATCCGCTTTCATCACGTTCGCGTCAGCAACGTCGCGGCGCTCGTGGTTGCCCGGAACGTCCCCCCGGAACTTCCGATCGACGGCCTTTCGCTCACGGAGATCACCGGCACCTGCGGGCGAGGCATCGCCCTGACGAACGCCGTCAACGTTGAGCTGGCTGGCATCAGCGTCACCGGCTTCTCCGGTCCGCTGCTGACGGCGGAGAACGTCACCGGCACCGGCCTAACGGACCCCACCGCTCCGGCGACGCCTGGCTCCCGGTGATTCCACGGAACTCCGGCGCACTCGGCGACGCTTCCCGCTCCCCCGCCTCGCTCCCGCGCTTGCCCGCCGACGGTCTGCTGATAGCGTAAACTGGTCACCCGATGAAATCGTTGAAAGAATTCCTGCAAGGCGACGAGTTTGTGAGGCACTGCGGCATCGAGCTCGTGTCCGTGGCCCCCGGCCATGCGGTGACGCGCCTGCGGGTCCAGCCGCACCATCTCAACGCCATCGGTATCGCCCAAGGCGGCGCGATCTTTACCCTGGCCGACTATGCCTTCGCCGCGGCCTCCAACTCCCACGGCACCGTCGCCGTCGGCGTCAATGTGAGCATCACTTACCTGAAATCGGTGAAGACCGGTGTGCTGACGGCCGAGGCGCGTGAAGTCGCCCTCAATCCGAAGCTCGCCAGCTACACCGTCAACGTCACGGATGAGGTCGGCAGTCTCATCGCCATCTTTCAGGGAATGGTCTATCGCAAGAGCCAGCCCATCGCAGCCACAGACCCATGAACGCTCCCAACGATGAGATTCCGCTGACGACCGAGGAAGTGCGCGTGCTCGGGTCGCTCGTCGAAAAGGCGATCACCACGCCGGACTATTATCCGCTATCGCTCAATGCGCTGGTCAACGCCTGCAACCAGTCGTCCAACCGCGATCCGGTCGTGGGCTACGGCGAGCCAACGGTGCTGCGGGCGTTGGAGTCGTTGCGCGGGCGGAAACTGGTTTTCATCTTCGAAGGCGCCGCAAGCCGCGTGGCCAAGTATGGCCAGAAATTCGCCGAAACCCTCGGCCTTTCCCCGGCCGAAGCGGCAGCGCTCGTTGTCCTGATGCTGCGCGGTCCGCAGACGGTGGGCGAAATCCGCGGACGCTCCGGCCGCCTGCACGAGTTCGGCAGCATCGGCGAAGTCGAATCCGCCCTGCAGGCGCTGGCCGCCCGGTCACCGCAGCCGTTGGTCGTCCGGCTGCCCCGCCAGTTGGGATTCAAGGAATCGCGCTACGCCCATTTGTTGGCCGGCCCACCGGAGATTGCTACGGCCGAAGCAGCGCCCTCCACCGGAACGCCGGCCGCCGTCGTCGGGGCGGAGAGCCAAGGGACTGCACGGCTTGAGCGGGAAATGGAGAACTTGCGCCGCGAGGTGGCGGAACTGAAGGCCCAATTCGCCGCTTTTAAGCAGCAGTTGGAATGAGCGGCCGCCGGGGCGGGGACCCGAGTGCCTTGTAGCCGGGGTCGGCGACCCCGGCCCGGCTTTGCTGTAAGAGCGAGCTTCGGCCTTCGCATGAAGCTACGGCCGACAGGTGCTCGCGATCGCGGCCACGAAATCGCACCTGGAGAGTTGAGTGCACCGGGCCGCTGCGCATGGTAGCCGCCGTGTTTCACGATACCGACGACCATCTTTCCCTTCCTCCGGCAGATAGTTCCAGCGGAGTTGCGCCCAATTGTCCGTGACCCGTTTCAATCGCCCGCCATGGATGATCCACCCATGAACACACCCTCTCCGCGCAAACCGGCGCTGGGTTTCATCTTCGTTACCCTGGTTCTGCTCGTGCTGGGCTTTGGCATCATCATCCCGGTGCTGCCGGGACTCGTGACGCAATTTTCCGGGGGCAGCGTGTCGGCGGGATCGCACGCGTACGGCTGGCTGATCGGGGTGTTTGCCCTGATGCAGTTCATCGCCTCGCCGGTGCTCGGGGCTTTGTCCGACCGGTTCGGTCGGCGGAAAGTCCTCCTGCTCGCCCTGGCGGGCTCAACCATCGACAACCTGGTGATGGGACTGGCGCCGAGCCTCGGGTGGCTCTTTGTCGGCCGGGTAATCGCCGGCTTGACCGCTGGCGTGCTGGCCACCGCCAACGCCTACATCGCCGACGTCACGCCGCCGGAGAAGCGCGCGCAAGGCTTCGGCTTGGTTGGCGCGGCCTTCGGGCTCGGCTTCATCATCGGACCGGCGGTCGGAGGCCTGCTGGGCCACATCCATCTCCGGCTACCGTTCTTCGCATCCGCGGGCTGCCTGGTGCTCAACTGGCTCTACGGTGCGTTTGTGCTGCCGGAATCGCTGCCGCCGGAGCGGCGCCGCGCCTTTGAGTGGAAGCGCGCGAACCCGGTCGGCGGGCTGATGCTGCTGCGCCGTTTCCAGGGCATCTTTGGGCTGGCGGGCATGCAATTTCTTTATCTGCTCGGCTCGCTCATGCTGCAGAGCACGTGGGTGCTCTACACCGGATACCGTTACGGATGGGGTCCGCAGCAGGTGGGTTTGTCGCTCATGTTTGTCGGCGTGGTCTCCGCCGCGGTTCAGGGAGGACTCGTCAGGCCGATCCTCGGTCGGTTGGGAGAAAGGCGCGGCCTGGTGGTTGGCCTGCTGATCTCGGCGCTGGCCATGGCAGGTTATGGGTTGGCGACGAAAGGCTGGATGATCTATGTGATGGTGCTGCTCGGAGCCTTTGGCGGCATCGCCGGGCCAGCGGCGCAATCGCTGATCACGCGTCATGTGCCCGCCGACGAACAGGGCGCCGTGCAGGGCGTGCTGGCCAGCCTGGGCAGTCTCGCGGGGATCTTCGGACCGCCTCTCGCGGCCTGGAGTTTCGGCGCATGTGTCGCGCCCAATGCCTGGCTGTACCTCCCGGGCGTGGCCTTCTTCGAATCTGCCGGGCTGTTCCTGGTGGCCCTGGTGCTGGCGTTGCGCGCCTTTCGGGCCGAGGCAGCCGCCACCCAGGTCGCCATGGCTTGACGCGGCGACCCCAGAGATCGGCATTCTGCCGCCGCTAGATCCCGGTGTGGCCGAAGCCGCCGGCGCCGCGGGCGGTGGCCTCCAGCACGTCAACCTCGACGGCTGCGCACATCTCGACCCGGTAGACACCAATCTGCGCCACGCGATCGCCGCGTTTGAAAGTGAACGGCTCCCGTCCGTGGTTCATGAGGATCACGCCGACCTCGCCGCGGTAGTCGGCATCGACGGTCCCGGGCGCGTTCAGCACGGCCACGCCTTGCTTGAGCGCGAGACCGCTGCGGCTGCGCACCTGGACCTCGAAGCCCGGGGGCACCGCCACCGCGAGGCCGGTCTTGACCAGCATTCGCTCCCCGGGGGGCACGACCCCGTCGAGGTCGGCACAAACGTCGAAACAGCTCGCGTTTTCGGTGGCGCGCACCGGCAGGGTGGCCGTGGGGGTGAGGCGTTTGACGTGGAGTTGCATCGTGATGGACCGTTGATCCGCGGTTGGGCGGCCCCACTAGGCCAGATTCAGCGGCTTCTCGTCAAGCCAACGGGCTCCAACCCATCGGCCACGGGCGCCGCCAGCCGCTCCGGAGGGCAGTGCCTCGCCACGTTTCCCGGGCACCCGGCAACGCTTCGGCCCCACGCTCGGCTATGAACCGGGTCCGCGCACCTGCTGCGGCGCCACGCCCGCGGGGTTCGCCGTCGCTCCCCGCGCGATCGACACGAGCGTCCAGTAAGGCGGCGTGTAACCGTGTTCGGCCTGGAATCTCTCCACGCCTTCCAGCAGCCGCTCCCGGGTGGCGGCGTGCACCGCCCGGAGCTTCTGCACGCGCAGTGCAGCCGCGGCGCTCATGCCCTCGGGAATCGGTCCAACCCCTCCGCACCAGTTCTTCACCACGCTGTAGGCCTTGAGCAGGCCGCAAAACGGCAGTTGCCAGAGATTGTAGCGCAACGGTTCCCCTCGCTCAGCCGCTTCGAGCATCACGTCGGTCACCGCGTTGTCCACATGGTCCTTGAACAGCGTCTCCGGATCGCGCCATTCCGCCACCACGCACAGTTGCGGATCGTACTCGAGGTCGGACGGCTCCTGTGTCTCGAAATGCCGCACTCCCAGCGCCGACAACCATGAGATTACGCCGCGCGTGGACAGATGCGACACCCCCATCCACAAGTGAATCCCCACCGACCGGTACGCCGCCGAGGCCACTTCCGAGCAGAACTGCTTGGCCGGGTCGTCGCAGTCCATCGCGAAGTCATAGGGGATGTGCCGGCGCGTCGCCTCCCGCCGTGCCTGCTCCGCGGCCTTGCGCGGCAGCTGCGGGTCGGCGACCAGTGCCGGCAAATCGGCGCGCAAGCGCAGCGCCATGATGCGCAGCTTGGTGTCGCGAAGATACGTCGCGATCGGGCTGACCAACACACCGCACTCAATATGCGCTTCAATCACCGAGACCGCGTGCGTCGCCGCGTCCACCTGCACCAGCGCCACGTGCGAGAAGTTGCCCGGAAAATCGTTGCCCCGCGCGATCAGCGCCGACGTGGCCGCCCCGCCCCGCGACACCAGAATGTCTCCGCTATGCAGCGTCACACCATGCACGACAGCCGCGGGCGTTTGCGATGGCTCGTCAGCGCCGGCCAACAAAGGCGGCACTCGGTCTCTGGGTGCCTGCAGCATCGCCTCCTCGGTGGCCGCCCGGCCGCCATAGAGCAACCGGTAGAGCCGCTCGCGGGTCTCCCGCGCCTCCATCGGCCAATGGCTGGACTGTTGTTTGACCAAGCTGCGCATCCGGCTGAAAGCCTGGACGAAGTCCGGCAGATGATCGGGACTGGCGGCTACCATCGGCCCCAACTGAAAGAAGCCGGCCTCCAGCGTGTCGAACACCGGCGCGTTCGCGGGGAATTCCGCGGCCGCCAGCAGGTCGAGCTGGCGCGAGATCCCGGCCAGCGACTCGTTGATCGGCGCGTCCAGCGTACCGGCCCCGGCTGACTTGGCACGGAGGAATTGCGCCTCGAGCTGTGACCAGAAGGCGTCGCGGTTCCAGACGAACGCTGCCTGGCCCGCTCCCTGCCCCGAGGTCAAGGAAGATTCGGGGATCGAAGGCGCGGCGGACATCGCCGCCGCGGCCAGAAGGCCAACGACGACGGCGCACATCGAGCGTACTAGCGGCGTGAAAGCCCTCGCGCGCCCAACGCCTCGCCTGGTGATAAGAAACTCCCACGACAACCCGAGGGGGCCGAGTGGGCGCCGCCCTGTCGAGATAAGCCTTCCGGTTCCACGTCCGCTGTTCGCCCCCGTAACTGCCCGCTCCGGTTGGCTGACTGGTTCTCGCTCAGGCATTCGGCCTTCGGTGAGTCGCACGAGACAACTAGGCAAAGAGTTTGCCAGCCAGGGTCGGC
>Ga0182021_10008298_pt1 | contig 12308 bp, 11 predicted proteins | sample 612E3MmetaG_FD_120493 | JGI IMG/M metagenome (GOLD analysis project Ga0182021, IMG submission 120493) | Permafrost microbial communities from Stordalen Mire, Sweden - 612E3M metaG (Illumina Assembly) | ecosystem: Environmental > Terrestrial > Soil > Wetlands > Permafrost | place: Sweden...
CCGCCCGAGGTGGAGTACCTGATGAAGCTGTTCGAGGACAACTTCCATCGGCTGGCCACCGACGAGCGCATCCATAAGTACCATATCCGATTGACGGTCATCGGACAGAGGGAACTGCTCCCCAAGAGGGTCCAGAAGGCCATCGAGATGGCGGAAGATGCCACCAAGATGTATGATTCGTATTTCTATAACATTGCCATCGCCTACGGGAGCAGACAGGAGATCATCCAGGCGATCAAGCAAATAGCATTGGCGGTGAAGGAAGGGAAGATGGAGGTGGACGCCATCGATGAGGAGGTCTTCTCCAAGTTCCTCTATACCGCCGATTTCCCTGACCCGGACCTGATCCTGAGAACATCCGGGGAAGAGCGCATATCGAACTTCCTCCTTTGGCAGCTGGCATACGCGGAGCTGTACTTCACCGATGTCTACTGGCCCGGTTTCCGCAAGGTCGATTTCATGAGGGCCATCAGGTCTTACCAACTGAGACAACGGCGCTTCGGCAAGTGAGTTTTAATACCCACAACATTTTCTCGTGACACCGAGGGACATCGCTTGCGAGAAGACCTGATATTCATCCACGCTCCGAGCGTTTACGACTTCAGAAAGGAATTCCTGTTCTATGGTCCGGTCAGCGATCTGGTGCCGTCCACCCCCGTCTTCGAGATGTACCCGATCGGGTTCACAACGATGGCGACCGCATTGCACGAGGCCGGGTTCAGGGTTCGGATCATCAACCTGGCCAGCATGATGCTGAACGACCGAAAGCTGGATGCCGAGAAGGTCATCTCCAAGCTGGATTCGGCCGTGTTCGGCATAGACCTGCACTGGTTACCACATGCACATGGCGCTCTGGAGGTGGCAAAGCTGGTCCGGAAGCTGCATCCTGACGCCAAGATCCTCATGGGCGGTTTCTCGTCGACCTATTACCACAAGGAACTGATTCAATACCCACAGGTCGACCTGGTGCTGAGAGGGGACTCCACCGAGGTGCCGGTGACCGAACTGATGCAGGCACTGGAGAAGGGAACCCCCCTTGAGAACGTGCAGAACCTTACCTGGAAGGATGATTCCGGCAAGGTTCACTTCAACGATCTGACCTACGTACCAAAGGACCTGGACAACCTTGAGGTGGATTATGGCTGGATCGTCAAGTCGGTCATCAGGCACCGGGACCTGGAAGGTTTCAAGCCGTTCAAGGATTGGGACCGTTACCCGCTCACCGCCGTCTTCACCGTGAGGGGATGCTCCGTCCAGTGCGCCGTCTGTGGCGGCTCATGCTCGGCGATGAAGGGATTCCTGGGTAGGGAGCGCCCGGCGTTCCGATCCCCGGAGAAGGTGGCCGGAGACATCTACAACATCCAGCAATACCTGAGGGCGCCGACCTTCGTGGTAGGGGACCTGCGTCAGAACGGCAAGGGATACGCCGAACGCTTCTTCAAGGAGGCAAAATCACTGGGTATCAAAAACCAGCTCATCCTGGAGACTTTCACCCCGGGGAACGATGATTTCTTCGCCATGGCACAGAACTCCCTGGAATCATATTCGGTGGAGTTCTCCCCCGATTCGCACGACGAAAAGGTAAGGAATGCCCTGGGCCGGAGATTTGACACCCCCAGCATGGAACGCTCGGTGAGGAGCGCCCTGGAACACGGAGCGGAAAGGTTCGACCTGTTCTTTATGATCGGTCTGCCCCAGCAGACCCGGGAGTCGGCGTTGGCCAGTGCCGAGTACTCCCGCAAGCTGTACGAGATGGTGGGCAATGATGAACGTCTGTTCGTGTTCACATCGCCCCTGGCACCGTTCCTGGACCCGGGCAGCGCCATCTTCGAGAACCCCTCCAAATATGGATATAGGTCACTGGCCCGGACTCTGGAGGATCACCGTTCCAGGCTCCTCTCGCCCTCATGGAAGTATGTCCTTTCCTACGAAACGGAATGGATGGACAGGGACCAGATCGCCGACGCCTCGTATGATGCCGCCGACATCCTGAACAACGTCCGGTTCGAATGCAACCAGATAAACAAGGAGGAGCTCAACCTCCGTCTGGCCCGGTCAGAGAACGCCCGGAAGATGATGGCCCGCATCGATGGCATCGTGAAGTTGACGGACGAAACCGTGCGCCACGACGCCTTTTTGGAATTGAAGGCAGAATGCGAGGAGCTCATGGATTCGACCATATGCCAGAAGACCGATCTGGAATGGACCACGAAGGGCGTGGTGCGCAGCTTGCCGAGGGCGGTCTTTGGATTGATGAAAGGGAAGCGGGCAAAATAGGCCAGTCTTCATTTCTTGTTCGTGAGCTTGGCCCTTTCCGAACCGGTCGTGATGAGCTCTATTGCTCCAAGCGGGTCCTCGTTGCCGCTCTCCTCCAGGGTCGCCTCATCCACCCTGATCGGCCGTCTGAACTCCACATAGGAAAAATATCCCCAGTCCCCTCTTATCCGGATATCGGTCCGGTAAACGCCGACCTTCTCCACCTGACCGATCTTTTCCAGGGGCGAGGATTCCGAGAGCACGTATTTCCGTTTGAATACGCCCTTGCGGTCCAGCACAAGGATCCTTTTATCGGTAAGGACCAGCAATGCCGGGTCAGGGGCCCCCACGTTCCTTTCGCCCCTGAGCATCCTGGTGCCGACGGACGTACCCGCTGAATCCCGAGAAGGGTGATAGCCTTTCCATATCTGGACCACGTTCTCTCTGGGAATTAATAATGATGAAACATCGGCAAATGTCTCGCCCGATCTGGTTCCAGCATCCTTGTTTTCCATCTTATCACCTAAGGAAGGACCGGCTTGCATCGGATCAGCTTGTTGATCCGCCTCTGCCCCAGAAGGCCCATGGCCATCTCCAAACGCCACTTGCTGCCGAAGCAGGTGTTGGCCAACCATTTGGTGTGCACGGCGGTGCGCAGAGGCTTGTAGACCTCGCGCCTCCATTTTTCCTCATAGGCGGTCAGAGGCAACCCTTTGAGGGCCGTATCGGCAGCCGCCTGACCCGCGATCCTACCGCAGATCATGGAGATCGGGATGCCCCCTCCGTTTACCGCCATCACCTGTCCGGCGGCATCGCCCACCAGGAGCGAGTCACCGATGACGGTGTGCGATATCGGACCGGACATGGGCACGAACTTGCCCATCGGCGGTCCGGCGTTCCTGATGTCCTTCATCTTGAGGAACTGATCGAAATAGTCACCGATCGGCATCCGGGAGAATCGCCGGGCCACACCCAGCCCGATATTCGCACATCCCTTCTTGGGCAGGATCCAGGCGTATCCCCCCGGGGCGACCGTCCCGAAGTACATCTCCGGTACCGGTTCGAAATCCCCTTTGACCTGCACCGTTACCGCGGGGCATAGATCGGTGGAGCGGGCATAACCAAGGCTCTTCCCCACCAGGGACAGGGGGCCGTCCGCCCCGATGACCACCTTCGCCTCGATCTCCATCTCCGGGGTGGAGACCAATTTGCCTTTGACACCGGTACATTCCAGACCGGTACGCAGCTCGGCCCCGGCCTTGACCGCTCGAGAGGCCAGATACTGGTCGAAAAGGTCCCTATCGGTGGTGTATCCGCCGAAAGGCACGTCCCAGTGCTTCAATTTCGGCGAGAAGATGCGGATAACGTCGGTTGGTAGGGAATGAAGATTCTTCGGGAGATCGAATAGGGGGTCCAGTTCGGTCGCCCTGGGAAAGATGTTCTTCATCTCTATGACCGACGGCATGAACTCGCCACAGCGGACCGGTAACCCCACCTTCGGTCGTTTTTCCAAGATCAGAACACTTGCCCCTTTTAGGGCGGCGTGCTCGGCAGCAGTGCTTCCGGCCGGACCGGCCCCGATGACCACCACATCCACCTTGACAATCTTGGACATTCCAATACCACCTGAAACCCGATTAACCATGACGCTGATGAACCGATCTAGTTCTTCCTATCCAGGACCGCTTTGGTAAGTGCCTTCAGGGCTTCTTTGTATTCAGAAGGCTTAAGGACCTCGAGATCGAGCAGCGCCTTGTTGGCATACTCCTCGGCCAGGTCCGATGATGCGCCCAAGGCGTTGGTCTGCTTGACCAGGCCTATCGCCTCGGCGACCTCGGCCGGACTCTTGTTCTCCTTCTTGAATATCTCCTTTATCCGACTGCCGTGGCTCTTGTCCTGCATCGCGATGATCAGGGGAAGCGTCGGCTTTCCGTCGATGATGTCGATCCCGTGGGGCTTCCCCAAGGTCTTCTCGTCGCCGATTACATCCAATATATCATCCACGATCTGGAAGGCGATCCCGATGTTCAGGCCATAGCTTCCCATGGCATCCATGACCGCGGGGGACGCTTCCGCGAGGTAGCTTCCCACCCGAGCGCCTGCCTCGAAAGGCCGGGCAGTCTTTCCCTCGATGATCTTGATGTAAACGTCAACATTGGTGTCCTGGTTCCGCTCGTAATCGCTCTGAAGGATCTCCGATTCAGCGATCCCGGTGCACGCATCGGCGACCACACTGATGACCTTCTCGGGGAAAACACCCCCGAGGGCGAAGCTCTTCACAAATAGGAAATCGCCTGCGATCAACGCCTTCTGCGTTCCGTATTTCTTGTAGGCGGCCATCCTTCCTCGTCGCATCTCCCCGTGATCGTTGATGTCGTCATGGAGTAGCGTAGCGCTATGGATCAGTTCGAATGCAGAGGCGACCTTTATGACCTTGGCCGAGTCGATGCCACCGGTCGCCTTGAAGATCAATATCGTGACCGCCGGGCGCATTCTCTTGCCGCCGGAGGAGATGATGTAATTACTTATTTCGGTCAGCAATGGTTGTTCTGAATGAACACTTTCGCGGAGCTGCTCCTCTACCATCCTTAGCTCGTTCTGGACGGGAGCATCCCAGGTTGAAACCATCGGTTCTCGATAATGACCAATCTATACTTAAGATTACTGGCATTGAAAAAATGGTTATCCAGAATGGGTCCGGTAGGGCTTCAAAGTGGGAAAATAATAATGGGTTTGGTAGGGGTTTGTCGCCTTCAAGCGAAGAACGCTGCGGCCGCGTGCTGAGCGGCGGTGAAGAACGGGTCCGGCCACACACCGATGATGATGACCATGAACACGCATATCGCGACCGCCGCGGTCATCGAGAGCGGGACCTTCAGCTTCTCCGTCGGAGTGCCCTCCTCCGCATCGTCCACGTACATGTACTTCACTATGCGCACATAATAGTACAGGGAGATGGCGGAGTTGATGATTGCCGCAATTGCCAGCCAGATCATCCATTCGCTTCCCGGGACCGATGCCTGTTGGATTGGGGAAGAGAAAAGGACGAACTTCGAGAAGAAACCTGCCAGTGGCGGGATACCGGCCAGTGAGAATAGCAGCACTGCCATCCCGAAGGCCATGAACGGAGCCCGCTTGGACAAGCCCTTGTAGCTGTTGATGGACTCACCTATCGCTACCGTTGCCAGTGTGGCCACGATCAGGAATGCTCCGCCCTTCATAAACGCGTGGGTCATGATCTGCATGATGCCCGCGGCAAGGGCGTATTGCGTTCCTACCGGGATGGCGATCAATATGTAACCAGCCTGGGCGATGGATGAATAGGCCAGCATCCTCTTGATGTTGGTCTGTTGGATCGCGGACAGGTTACCGACCGTCATGGTCACGATGGCTACGATACCGATCAGGACATCCCAGTTGGACTTGATAGCGAACAGGCCGATGAGCAGGACCTTGAACAAGGCCACGAAACCCATCTTCTTACTGCCCGCGGCCAGCATGGCCGTCACGGTGGTAGGGGCGCCCTCGTAGACATCAGGGGCCCACATGTGGAACGGTGCGATGGCCACCTTGAAGCCGAAACCTGCCACTACCAGTACCAGGGCCAGGAATATCACCGATTGCATCGGCGAGTTCATGGTCACAGCTTGGCCGATGCCGACGAACGATGTCGTGTGGGCCACGCCGTACAGCAACGAGATGCCGAACAATGTCAAGCCGGACGACAGCCCTCCGATGATGAAGTATTTGACAGCGGCCTCGGCTCCCTTGGCGTCCCTCTTCCTGAAGGCGACCAGGGCGTACGAGGATATGCTGGTCATCTCAATACCGATGAACAGGGTGATCAGGTCGGTGGAACTTGCGACCACCAACATGCCGACTGTCGCGAGCAGGATCAGGGCGTAGAACTCTGGCTGGTGCTTGTCCTCCTGGATGAAGCGCGCGGACGCCAGAATGACGTAGAACGCCACTGCCAGGAAGATCATCATGAATAGGGCGGAGAACTGGTCCAACTTCAGCAACCCACTGACGGGTTCATAGACGCCAGCGCTATTGTTCCAGACGAACATGAAGGCGTCAAAGAACGCCAGGAACACTCCGAGCAACGCGAATGCAGCGCATACCTTGCTGACGCTCACGTCTTTGAAATACCGGCGGACCAACAGGCCCACCCCAGGCACTATTAACGCGAACAGCGCCAAAATGACCTCTGGACGGTATACTTCTATGTCGATCATCATTTTAAGCGCCTCCCACAACGACCGCGGTCAGGATCTTGACCGACGGCGTGATATAATCGAATATCAGCGATGGCAGCATGCCGAACAGAACGATCAGGCCGGTCAGCACCACCAACGGAGCGGTCTCGAACCAGGAGAGGTCATGGATGTGGTCCACGTCCACCTCCTTGGTGAGCGGTCCGAACAGCGTCTTCTGCATCGCCCAGATGTAGTAGGCCGCAGTGATAGCGACGCTAATAATGGGCAACAGCAGGAGCCAACCGAACGAATCGAACGTGGCGGTGAAGACGCTGAACTCAGCCAGGAAACCGACCATACCGGGCAGTCCTAGCGAGGCCATGAAGCCGATCATCATGAAGACGGCGGCGTATGGCATCTTGGCTGCTAGACCTCCCAGCCTCGGCATGTTCCTCGTCCCGACGTGGTGACCGACAATGCCGGCCATCATGAACAGGACTGCGGTGATCAGGCCGTGGGCGAACATCTGGAACACCGCCGCGGCTATACCTAGCTGCCCGAGTGTGGCAATTCCTAGCATGACGATACCCATATGGCTGATGGACGAGTACGCGATCATCTTCTTCAGGTCCTTCTGGGCCAGACACATGATCGCTCCATACAGGATCGAGACGATGGCTATGATGACCATCACGATCTGGTACTGGTTCGCACCGTAGGGCAACGTGGGCAGACAGATCCTTATGATACCATAGGAACCCATCTTCAGCAACAGACCCGCCAACAACACAGACCCAGCGGTCGGTGCTTCTACGTGCGCGTCCGGAAGCCAAGTGTGGAAAGGCACCATCGGCATCTTCACGATGAAGCCGAAGAACAGCGCCCCGAACACCACTATCTGGAAGAGCTGGCCGAATGATCCGGAGACGGTCGCGATGGCCTGCATGTCGAAAGTGGCATGGGCCAGGTGCGGAGCTGCCTCGAAGTAGAGGGCCAGTATGCCCAGCAACATCACCAATGATGCGATGTGGGTATAGATGAAGAACTTGATCGAGGCGTACGAGCGCCTCGGACCTCCCCACACCGCTATGAGGAAGTACATCGGGATCAGCACGACCTCCCAGAAGATGTAGAACAGGAAGTAGTCCATCGAGGTGAAAACTCCCATTACACCGACCTCCAGAATGAGCATGAGGCCCATGTATTGGTGTGTGCGCTCTTCCACATCCCAGGAGAACAGCACGGCGAGGAACGACAGCAGGGCGGTCAGGAAGACCATTGCGATGCTGATGCCATCGACGCCCACCTTGTAGGATATGCCCAGTGACGATATCCAAGTGAAGTTCTCAACGTATTGGAACGTGCCGACCGTCAGGCTGAACTCGGATAGCAGCAGGACCGACAGGGCCAGCGGCACCGCAGAGAACACCAACGCAACGATCTTGGACGCCTTCGAATGCTTACCCAGTGAGAAGGAGATTATCGCTCCGATCAACGGTACCAGTATAAGCAGCGTGAGTATGGGTACGTTTTCCAGCATTTTAGATCACCTTCAGGACATACCCGAGCACGTAAAGCAGGATGATCAGGGCGACGACGCCACCAATGATCACTGCGCTATAGCTCTGTACCAGTCCGGTCTGCATTTTCCTCAGCCGCTTTCCGCTGCCGATGAGGTCGCGGCTAATTAGATTCACTATACCGTCGATCACATTCCGATCGAACCAGTCAACTGCCAGTGAGAACCCGTAAACGACCTTCTCACCAATGAAGTTGTATCCCTTTGTGAAGCCGTACCGGTTCAGGAGGAGATTGTAGAAGGGCCTGACAGAGGGGTTGCTGGCGATGGCGCCGGCGTCGACCTTCTTCTTGCTATAGGTGAGCCATGCCAGAGTTATACCGGCGATCGCCACTAGCACTGAAAGATAGGTCAGCCAGTCGCCCAGGATCTTGTCCAGGCTGAAAGCCTCAGCGACACCGAACCATATCGTTCCGCTGAAACCCTGCCCGATGAACACGACCAGGCCGGAACCGACGGCCAATATGGCCAGGACGACCAGTGGGCCGAGCATGGACAGCGGGGCCTCGTGGTGCTCGTGGACGTCGGCCGCATGGCCGTGCTCGTCCGCATGGGCACCGACGTGCTCTCCCTTGGTTTGGGTGGCGTGCTTGGTCGCCTCTCCCTCCTCGCCGCCGAAGGTCATGAACCACATGCGGAACATGTAGAATGCGGTCAGGAAAGCAGTGATGACGCCCATGAGCCAGAGCAGCAGGAACACCCATTGTGTAGTGCTGCCTGAGGCGTTGAACACGCTCGATAATATCTCATCCTTGGACCAGAACCCGCTTAGTATCGGTATTCCGGCAATGGACAAAGAACCGATGAGCATGACGGTCGAGGTGACCTTCATGTGCTTCCTCAACCCGCCCATCAGCTTCAGCTCCTCGGTGTGGACGTAATGTATCACGGAGCCGGCGGAAAGGAAGAGCAATGCCTTGAAGAAGGCATGGTTCATCAGATGGAACAGACCAGCTGCGAACGCAATGCTGCCAGCGACCTTCAAAGCTTCCGCGGCTGCCAGGTCCGGTGTCTGCATGCCGATACCGAACAGATAGGCGCCGGTGCCGAGGGACAGGAACATGTAGCCGAGCTGGCTGATGGTCGAATAGGCGAGAACGCGCTTGATCAGCGGCGAGTTGAGCGCCATCGTGGCGGCCATTAGTGCGGTTACCCCGCCGATTATGGCGATGAACATGCCGACGTTGGGCACGAAGATCAGCAACGGGAACATCCTGGCCACCAGGTAGACACCTGCCTTGACCATTGTCGCCGCGTGGATAAGTGCGGACACTGTGGTCGGACCTTCCATGGCATCAGGTAACCAGTCATGCAGCGGGAACTGGGCGGATTTTCCGATCGAGCCCCCGAACATGAAGAAAAGACCGAGGCCTAACATACCCTGGTCGACGCCAGCTATGACGGCCGGATCGAACAGGGTGTGGAAATCAAGGGTCTTGAAGGTCGTCAACAGCACGATCAGACCGACCATGAACATGACGTCTCCGATCCTGGTGACCAGGAACGCCTTCTTGGCCGCAGAGGCGGCTGCCGGTCTCTCGAACCAGAAACCGATGAGCAGATAGGAACAAAGACCCACCAGCTCCCAGAATATGAACAGCTGCAGGAAGTTGTTCGCCAGCACCAGTCCGAGCATGACGCCCACGAACAGGCATATCTCGGTGTAGTATCGGCGCCTGCGGTCGCCCTGGTCATGCATATACCCGACGGAGTAGATGACGACCAACGCAGCGACGAACGAGACGACGATGAGCAACAGCGCGGTCACGGTGTCGATGTAGATACCGAGGTCGAGGTTATAGCCCCCGACCGAGACCCAGTTGAAGCTCTGTTCGAAGTACCTTGCACCGCCGTCGAAGCCGGCGGTGAGCGCCTGATAGGCTACCAACAGGGCCAAGACCATCGCGCTGCCTACTCCGACCAACGCGACCGTTGCGCCCTTGTCCTTCATCTTTCCGCCGAGGAACCCTACGATCAGGAACGCGACCAGCGGCAATAACGGGATGATCCACGCAAGCTCGTATATCTGCATTTTACCACCTCATGGAATTGAGGTCGTCTACATGGACCGTGTCCTTCAACCGGTTCAGGTTCAGCAGTATTGCCAGACCCACAGCGACCTCTGCCGCCGCGATGCCGATCGAGAACAACGCGAACATGTACCCCTTAGGGTCGTTGTTGTACGTTGCGAACGCGACGAAATTGATGTTCGCGGCGTTCAGCATGATCTCGATCGACATGAGCACGATGATGGCATTCTTCTTGGTAAGCACACCCACGATCCCGATGACGAACAGGATCGATGACAGAATCAGGAAATATTCCAGGGGGATCATTGTTCTTCCTCCTGCGCGATGAAGACACCTGCGATCAAGGCACCGTAGAGCAGCAGTCCTAGGACCACGACCACTATGCCATATGTACCGAAGAGTATGCTCCCGAAGTCAGCGGTGGTGAACTCTGCCACCGGCCCGCTCGGCCATGTTACGGTCAGGATGGACGCACCTATGAAGACCAGCAGGACAGCGGCCAGAATGGTCTTTCCGATGGCATTGCCGAGACCAGGAGCCTTACTCACAGGTACCACCTCCGGTCAGGCGTCTCTTGGTTAGCATGACCCCGAACAGGATCAACACATTGATCGCTCCCACATATACCAGAACCTGGATCAATCCGAGGTATTCGGCGTTCAGGAAGAGGAATGTTATGCCTACACCGATGAAGGCGATGGCTAGATAGAATACGCTTCGAATGATCTCCTTTGCGACCAGGACCGATATTGCCGCTCCAACGGTTATACCGGCGATGGCCAAGAATACTATCTCAGACAGGTCCAATCCCATTTACTTCGCCTCCTTCATGGTTAGGGCGTCCTTTGGACAGACGTCGACACATTGTTCACACGATACGCACTTGTTATTGTCGAAGACCGGCCTCTTGATCGGCTTCTTCGTCTTCTCATTGACCTCTCCAGTGTCCGTCATCTTGACCGCTCCGGTCGGACAGGTCTTCTCGCAGCGGCTGCAGGAGATGCACTTCTTGCCTTCCAGCACTACCGTGTCCTTGAGCTCCATGGAGCCCTTCTTGGACGGGACCGCTTCCCTCTTGGACGGGAGGACCTCCTCATAGTTGACCTCATAACCGGGTCTGGACGCGTATTGTAACTTCATCGGGTCAAAGATGAGCTCCTCCCTGGTGTAGGAAGCCAGCTCGAACTCCGGCGTCACGATCATTGCGTTGGTGGGGCAGACCTCGGCACAATAGCCGCACATCATGCACCTGCCGACGTTGATCTGGGGCCTCTTGACCTTGCCCAGGGTCTCGTGCTCGATCTGCACCATGGTGATGCACTGGTTCGGGCACATCTTGACGCACTTCTGGCAAGCGATACATTTGTCCAGCACGATGCCCGGGCGACCCCGGAAGCATTCGGGCAGGACGTTCTTCTCCCATGGATACAGGACCGTGTTCGGTCTGCGTCCAGGAAGAGTGGTCTTGACCATCGTCTTTAGTGTAAGCCAGAGAGGCTTCATGATATATCCGGTGGCCCTCAACTTCTTCGGTTTGGGATTGTTGCTGGATTCCATCTTAGAACCACCCCATTGCCTTAAGTGCCACTGCCACGACCAGGTTGATGACCGCCAGCGGTAGCAGCCTCTTCCAGCCGATCTTCAGTATCTGGTCGGTCCTGATACGGACCATTGCCGCCCTGACCCAGATCATGATGAAGAAGACGAAGAAGGTCTTCAGCAGGAACCACATCTCTGGCCAGAGGAACGGACCATCCCAGCCTCCCAGGAATAAAATGGCGATAAGAGCGCTAGCGATGTACGCTCTGAGATAATCGCACAGCATGATGAGGCCCCAGCGGAACCCACCATATTCGGTCTGCCAGCCTTCGACCAGTTCTGCCTCAGCCTCGGGCAGGTCGAACGGAACGCGTTCTGATTCCGCGATGCCGCAGGTGAAGAACGTGACGAACCCGATGAACAATGGGATGAACAGCCATAGATGGTTTTGCTGATAGCTCACGATTTCGTTGAAGTTCAGGCTGCCGGTCATGATCACGATGCTGACGACGACCAGGAGCAGTGGTACCTCGTATGCGATGAGCTGAGCTGCTCCACGCATACCGCCGATGACTGTGTACTTGTTGTTCGAAGCCCATCCACCGATCAGGATGAAGAACGGGGCGAGCGAGAACACGGCCAATCCGACCAGCAGGGCCAGCGGGACATTGGCGACGAAGTAACGGTCGGACCAGGGGACCAGAC